>Ga0181524_10000322_pt1 | contig 58152 bp, 43 predicted proteins | sample PEATcosm2014_Bin_34_FD_119761 | JGI IMG/M metagenome (GOLD analysis project Ga0181524, IMG submission 119761) | Peatland microbial communities from MTU Mesocosm Facility, Houghton, MI, USA - PEATcosm2014_Bin05_60_metaG | ecosystem: Environmental > Terrestrial > Soil > Wetlands > Peat | place... | reverse complement strand
GCGCTGTATCTATGCCAGCCACCGGCGGGATCAATTCTGGAAAGAGCGACTCAACACTCATGCGGCCGAGAACGATTGCCTCAGCCTGGCGGTCTAGCCGAAGAATTCTGTCGTGCGCCCCCAGGCTCTGAGGTGACAAGTTTGTGCTTGCTGAATTCGCCGTCACAGCCTAGCCTTGGCCCTAATTGGCCCCTCATAATGAATGCGACACGAAAGCTTGCACCGGGCAGAGTTTCTTGCAGAGCGCCAAGCCGAGGCTTTACGCTTATCGAGTTGTTGGTGGTCATCGCCATCATCGCCATCCTGGCCGCCCTGCTGCTGCCGGCGCTGTCCATCGCCAAACAGAAGGCCAAACGCACCCAGTGCCTGAACAACCTGCGACAGTTGGCTATCGGGGCCAATTCTTACGCGGCGGACAACCGCGACTACGTGATGTGCGCGCGCGACATCCCCGGTTCGGACCCGCCGTTGTTCGTACAGGTGTGCCTCAATCCGCCGGACATGGCATCGGCAGCGCTGGCGGGGTTGATCGTGCAAACCAACGTTCCCTCCGTTTGGACTTGCCCCAACCGCCCGGGGTTTCCACTCTACGAACCGTCTTATCCCCAGTACGACATCGGTTACCAATACTTCGGGGGCATCACCAGTTGGGTGAACCCAGCCGGGCGATTTGACTCGTGCAGCCCGGTCAAGGTCTCGCTGGCCAAGGCCACCTGGTGTCTGGCCGCCGATAGCGTCTGCAAGATCGATGGCTCCTGGGGCCTGCCGCAAGGCAGCGGCCGGGATGACATCATCTATTCCAACACCCCCCAGCACCGGGGGCCAAACTCCAGCCTGCCCGTCGGCGGAAACGAGGTCTTCATCGACGGCTCGGCCCGATGGATTAAGTTCCGGCAGATGTACTACCTGACCACATGGGTTACGGATGGCACTCGCATCTATTACTTTTGGCAGGAGGACCTGCCAATTACGCTCAACACTCCGACGATCCTCAGCCAGCTCAAAGCTCGCCCCTAAACCGCCTTAGTGGTCCATTTCACAAATACACTAACGTATTCGGCGGTACTTTTACGCGCAGGCTGCGTTGCTCGCACCTCACAGATCGCTGGGGATATGCTCGGTGCTCGCGCGTTGCCTGCGCGAAAAATCCCTCGCCGCCCACGTCAGCGTATTTATGAAATGGGCCAGTTAGGAGCTTCCAATGAGGATTCCGACCAGGAAGACCAGGACGCCGCCGAGGACGACCTGGACTATGGCAGAGGACCAGGGAGTATCCATGAAGCGGCGGCGGACCCAGGCGATGACGCCCAATTCGACGAGCACGACGCAGACGGCGATCCAGGTGGCCAGGCGATAGTTTTGGATTAGATAGGGGAGGCTGTGACCCAACCCGCCCAGGGCCGTCATCAATCCGCAGATCGTCCCGCGCGCCCACGGATGCCCCCGGCCCGTCAGGCTGCCATCATCGGAGAGGGCCTCGGCGAAGCCCATGCTGATGCCGGCGCCCAAACCGGCAGCCAGGCCCACACGGAAGGTCTCGAGGCTGTTATGCGTCGCAAAGGCGGCGGCAAAGAGCGGCGCCAGCGTCGAGACCGAGCCGTCCATCAGCCCCGCCAGGCCGGGCTGGATGACCTGCAGGATAAAGAGCCGTTTTTGCCGCGCGGATTCTTCCTCGCTGAGTTTTGTTTGGGCCATGCCTTCGGCCGTGTGAGCGTGCAGGCGCTCCTCTTCGGCCAGGTCGCCCAGAAGCTGGCGAATGCCCACATCGGTGGCGCGGCGCGCGGCCACCTCGTAAAACCGTTTGGTCTCCAACTCCATCAACTCGGCGTATTTCCGGGCGGCGTTCAGGCCCAGGGGACGGACCTGCCAGACCGGGCGGCGGCGCACGAAGCCGCGCACGTCCTGCCGCCGGATCAGAGGCACATGATCGCCGAAACGGCTCCGGTAAAGGTCAAGCAGGCGATGGCGGTGGCCGTCTTCCTGGCCCCGGAGTTGGTTGAATTGCTCGGCCTGGCTGGGGAAGTTCTCCTTCAGCGCTTCGGCAAAATCATCGTAAATGCGGGCATCTTCTTCTTCCTGGGAGATCGCCAGGGCGAGGATTTCTTTCTCGCTGAGGCTCTCGAATGACAACATAAATGTCCTTTCAGGGTTTGCGCGACGGGGCCAATTTAACGCGCTCTTCCCCGCAAGGCGATAGAAAATGCGCCGCAGTTCAAAAGTATCCGGGCATGCAGGTGTCGAGGGTCGAGCGTCGAGGGTCGAGGGGCGGCGCTTCGTCCCCCCCTCCCCTCGCCCCGCGCCCCGCGACACCCGCCTCTCGCCCCTCGCCCCTCCCCCTCGGATGTCCGATTGCTCCCGAACCGGGGTTTAACCATAAAACTCCTTGCGATCCCGGGGCAGCCATGAAAAACTCCTGCATCCTATGGAACATATTAAACTGCACATTCCGGGACCGGTTGAGGTTAGTGAAAAGAGCTTTCGCGCCTTTTGTTCGCCGATGATCGGGCATCGGGGCCAGGGGTTCAAAGACCTTTATGCCAAGGTCCAGCCCCAGCTCCGGGAACTGGTTTATACCCGGCAACCGGTTTTCATCAGCACCTCTTCGGCGTGGGGCGTGATGGAAGGGGCGATTCGCAACCTGGTTGCCAAGAAGGTGCTCAACTGCATGTGCGGGGCCTTCTCGGACAAGTGGTTGGATGTGTCGAAGCGGTGTGGCAAACAGGCCGAGGCGCTCCAGGTCCCCTGGGGTAGCCCCATCCGGGCCGCCGACATCGATAGCAAGCTGGCCACCGGCCAATTTGACGCCTTGACGGTCATTCATAATGAAACCTCCACCGGTGTCATGAGCCCCATCGCTGAAATCGCCGCCCTCAAGAAGAAGTACGCCGACGTGATGTTCATCGTCGATTCCGTCAGCTCGATGAGCGCAGTGCCGCTCAAGTTCGATGAACTGGGCATCGATGTGCTGCTGGCCGGCACGCAAAAGGCCTTTGCGCTCCCCCCGGGCACAGCCCTCTTCGTCTGCTCCCCCGCCGCCCTGGCCAAAGCCGCCGCCAGCAAAGACCGGGGCTATTACTTCGACTTCGTGGAGTTTCAAAAGAACGCAGAGCAGAACATGACCCCGAGCACGCCGAGCATCGGCCACGTTTATGCCCTGGCCTCCAAACTGGAGGACATTTTCGCCGAGGGCCTCGAGGCCCGCTTCGCGCGGCATCGCCGGACCAACCAAATGACTCGAGATTGGGCGGCCAAACACGGTTTCAACCTCTTTCCGGAGCCGGGCTACGAATCGGTCACGCTCACCTGCGTGAGCAACGGCGCCAGGCCCGGGGGCCGGGTCGTGGACGTGCCCAAGCTCCAGAAGCTCGTGAAGGACCAGGGCTTCCTCATCGATGGCGGCTACGGCAAGATCAAAGGCGCCACCTTCCGCGTCTCCAACATGGGGGACGAGACCGAGACGACGATGGCACAACTCCTGGCCGCGATGGATTGCGCCATGAAGCAGATGGCCTGATATGAGAATGAACCGGCGTGAATTCCTGAAGACCTCGGCTGCGGCAGCCGGCGCGGCGCTCTGGCTTGAGCCGACGCCTGCCGCTGCTCAAGGCTGGGACCACCGCATCGTGAGGGCCCATGACCCGCTAGCCAGCTTTTTCGACATCGTCAACTTTGAGTTTCAGCAAGGCCTGCCGGAGACCTATTACGGCGATTTCGTGAATCAGCAGGCGGTTTATGCGCTGTTCGACTCCGCGTTGTGCGCCCTGACCGGGGAGAGCGATGCGGAGCGGGCGATGCGCCGGTTGGTGCCTTACAAGGCCGGCGAGCGGGTGTTCATCAAGATCAATACCACCACCACCTACGGCCTGTGGAAAGGGGCATGGGACAAAGTAGCATGGGATGAGCATTACAACGATGTGGATGCGATTGCCGAGCCGATCAACGCCGTGCTGCGGGCGCTCACGCGCCTGGGCGTCCCGCAAGACCTCATCGGCATAGGCGATGCATCGTGGTCGGAAGGCTTTCCCGATTCCGCCAACCGCACTCCCCGGCTGACTCCGGACCGGCTTGCCAGGAAGATCAAGGCGGTTTTCCCGCAGGTAACGCTCTACCGCTCCTCGTTCATGGCCGACGGCAACGGCATCACCTGGGCCAGCAACGATGCGCGCGCGGTCGTCGAGTTCCGGGACCCGATCATTGACCGGCGCAAAGAGCGGGTCACCAGCCACCGCGTGCCGGACCAACTCATCAACGCCGCTCATTTCATCAATCTGCCGATTATGAAACGGCACGATTCGGCGGGCGTGACGGGCGCGTTCAAGAACAACTTCGGGACGATCTGCAGTTGCGCCTATTTTCACGAGCCGCGCTACAACGGCGAAGGCCGGCCGGGGGCCATGTTCCACCGGGATAACAACCCGGTCGTGGACATCTGGATGAACCGCCACGTCGGGGCCAAGACGCGCCTAATCGTGTGCGACGGGGTTTTTGCCGGCTGGAATTGGGGCGGCAACCCGCCGACGGGGTGGAAGAACTTCCAGGGCCGCTCGCCCAATTGCCTGCTGCTGGGGACCGACCCCGTGGCCATGGACAGCGTCATCTTCGATCACGTCACGGAATCACTCCCGGACCAGGTGAAGGACTATCCGCCCCCGGCGATGCTCTTCGACGCGGAAAGGGCGGGCCTGGGCCGGCACGAACACCGGCCCCAGCCACGGGCGCCCTATAAGAGCATTGACTACGTCGAGTTGGAACAAAAGGCGCCGGAGGAGAAACTGCGCCAACTGGCCAGGTTGCGCGCGCAGTACGCCGGAGGCAAAAAGAGCGCTGCTGAAATCAAGGACCTCGTGGAACAGGCCAGGGGAATCGTCTCGACCTGAACGGGCGCGGCGGAGCGGCGACCGAAGCGTGGAGCGTGGAGCGTGGAGCGTGGAGCGTGGGGGAAGGGACGCCGGCGACTGGAGGGAACCGGCAGGCACGCTCGGAAGGGCAGTGAGAACGCAGAGACGCAAAGAACGCAGAGCAGACAAACGAAGCGAGATTCTCGTCGCCTTGGCTGCCGGGATGACTTACATTAGGCCCTATGCGCCGAAGACTCATGGCCTTGCTGGCAGCCGCGCTGGCGATGCATCACCCCGCCCGGGCGGGCGAGATTTACCAGGCCACCTCCGCCTATCACCATATCCGCGTGGTCGAGGATGGCGGCTACCGCCTGTTATGCTTCGACGATGCGACGGAGAGCCGGATTTCCCTTCAAGACCCCTGGCGCGGCCATTTCGAGTACACGGAGTACTTCCACATGCCCTGGCTTTGGAATACCAACCTGAGCCGCGTCCTGATGATCGGCCTGGGCGGGGGCAGCGCCCAGCGGGCCTTTGAACATTACTATCCCAACGTGACGATTGACACCGTTGAACTGGACCCGCTCGTGCTCCGGATAGCCCGGAACTTTTTTGAGTTCGAGGAATCAGAGCACCAGCGGGTCTTTATCGAGGATGGCCGCCTGTTCCTGCGGCGCAACGCCAGACGATACGATTTGATCATCCTCGATGCCTACGTCCAGGGCCGCTACGGCTCTTCGATTCCGCAGCACCTGGCGACCAAGGAGTTCTTCGAGTTGGTCCGGGACCACCTGACCACCAACGGCATCTTTGCGGACAATGTAATTGGCACCCTCAATGACTGGCATGCCGGCATCGTCGGCGCGACTTACCGCACCTTGAAGACCGTGTTTCCACAAGTGTATCTGTTTCAGGCCAAGTCGAGCATGAACGTCGTGATCCAGGCTACGCGCGCGACCGTCCTGCCGGATATGAACGGCCTGCGCCAACGCGCCGCGCTGCTGGCGCAAACCGGGCGCGTGACACTGCCGGGGTTTAGCGAGCGCCTCGAGCGGATTCGCATGAGCCCGCCGGTCGGGGCGGCCGGCAGTCCAATCCTGACCGACGACTACGCCCCTGTCGAGGGCCTCTCGGGGACCGGAGGGCCCTGACACCATGACAAACCAACAAAGGCGGGCAACCGGCAGCAACTTCAGGCTGAGTCCGGGTTTTAATCCTTGCTAACGAATCGCAACGGCAACTGCCTCGGCAATGTTAGGTTTCCTCAGAATGGCGCACGCGAGCGCGAAGCGTTTGGAGTGCGGGAGCTTGCTCCCGCTTTGGCGCGCGTCGAGACGTCCAAAAGCGCCGGCAAGCCGGACGCACTCCAAAGGCTTCGCCCTGCTGGCGGCCCGGCCAGCCTCCCAGCCACGGGGCAAACTTAACATTGTCGAACTACCCATGAAACTATGAACTCGATCAGACTGATTCCGCTCTTTCGTTCTTGCGCCGGGACCTTGCTTGTCCTGACTTTCCTCGGGCCACTGGGCCGGGCACTGTCCCAGGGAAGTCCCGCTCCTCGGGCAGCCGCATCGGCGGCTGCGCCGGGCGCCAGCGCGGCCGCCGCCGCCCTGTCCCTCGAAGACCAGGAACGCGAAATCGACAAACAACATCTGCGCGTCATCTACCAGGCCATGCAGGCCTACCGCCAAAAACGGGGCGAGTTGCCCAACTGGCTCTCCGACCTGGTCCCTGACTTCCTGCCGGACACCAACGTGCTGATGTCCCCGGTCGAGTTGCGCACAGGCAGGTCGGTCTTGTGGGGATACGACGACCCCAAGGTGAAGAGCTCTTACATATACGAATTCAACCAGTCCAAAGCCGGCGGGCGGCGGGACCAGGACATCCCCCTGACCATGAAACAATGGAAGATGCTCCAGATGGAGGAGTTCGGCCCCGTGGTCCCGCTCCTGCGCTGCCACTTGCACACGTCGGTGCTCAACGTGAGCTACTCGGGGGACCTCTACGAAACCGCGCTGTTTTGGGAATCGGACACCAATACCCTCGCCCTGATGGCCAGGCTCGGCCCCGGTCCAGGCGCGCGCGACGGAAAAAAGTTGCGGCTGACGGTGGTGGACGCCGGCAGCGGCCAGGGCATCCCGGCAGCCGAGGCCATCGCCTCCAACCGCCAGAGCGAGTTCGGACCGCTGCCGCCACGCCGCTTCTTAACCGACGCCAAAGGACAATGCGAGGTCAACCTCGGCGGCCAGCGCCCCAAAGCAATCCGCCTTCAAATCACCAAATCCGGCTACGCTACGGCCCAGGTCCAGTGGGAGGAAGGCGGAATCCCAGATGAATGGAGCGCGTCGTTGCCCAAGGCGGTCATGGTCGGCGGCCTGGTCAAGGACAGCCAGGGCAAACCGGTCGCCGGCGTGACCGTCGTAGTCAGCGGCCTTGGGCGCGACGCGGTGGGCCAGGTGGTGTCGGCGGAATACGAGTCCGTGCAGACCGACCCGTCCGGCAAATGGAGCAGCCACTGCGTGCCCGCCGGGTTTGGCAACCTCAACTTCAAACTCTCGCACCCCGAATTCATGCCCGGCGAATACGACCAGGCGACCCCTGAGACAGCCACCGGCAAGGTCGTCACGAAAGAAAGCCTCCTGGCTGGCACGGCGGAAATGCAGTTGCAGCCGGGGACGGTGGTGGAAGGAACAGTCCGGGACGAAAAGGAGCAGCCCGTTGCCCAGGCGCAAGTCCTGCTCCAATTGACCGAAAACGAAACCACTACAAGCCGGTCTGTCGAGACGAGCGCCTCGGGCCGCTTCCGCTTTGTTGTGACCGCGACCGGCAACGCCACCCTGGTGGCCGAGGCCGGCGGCCTGGCCCCCAAACACCTGGCCCTCAAGCCGCTCGAGGGCCAACCCGCCCTCGAACCTGTCACCTTGACGCTCCCCAAAGGCCGCGCCGTCCAAGGCCGCGTGGTGGACGCCGAAGGCAACCCCGTGGCCGACGCCAGCATCTCCGTGTCCTTCTGGAACAACCTCGGACCGCTCAAATGGCGGACCCAATCCGATGCCCAAGGCCGCTTTGCCTGGAACTCCGCGCCGACCGAGCAGACTTTGCTGCAGTTTTCCAAACCTGGGTTTGTGGACATTGTCGAAGAATTGCCACCTTCGGAAACCCACGACTGGTCGGTTCGCCTGGACAAGCCGTTCGCGCTTTCCGGCAAAGTCGTGGATGCCGAAACCGGCGAACCGATCAAGAGCTTCAAGCTCACCCGGGGCTACACCTCAGCGGGGAACGGCGACGATTTTTTCCAATGGGACCCGAATCAAACGGTGCCGGGCGCGAATGGCGCCTACACCGTTGCCTCGGCCAATCTGCCCACTGGCTTCCGCGTCAAGTATATGGTAACGGCGGATGGATATTTCCCCGCGGCCAGCCCCGCCTACGAACAGCGCGGCGCGCGCGTGTTCGATTTCAAGCTCAAACGTGGAACGGGCCTGAGCGGGGTTCTGCAGTCGCCCGGCGGCGAACCGCTCGCCGGCGCCACCGTCATTCTTGCCGACAAACAGAATGGCGCCTACATGAACAGCGAAGGAGAATTTCGTGCCGGCATTTACCAAAGCCAGCGCGTCGTCACCGATGCCCAGGGCCGCTTCCACTTCCAGCCCGTTCTCGAGCCCTACAGCGTCATGGTTGCCCATGAAAAAGGCTACGCCGAAGTCCGCGCGGACAAAGTGGCCGCTACCGGCATAGTCATGCTCCAGGCCTGGGGCCGCGTCAAGGGCGTCGTAAAGGTGGGCCAGCCCGGCCAAACCGGCCCCAGCCGGTCTGTTGCCCTGCACAACATGAATTACCGTTACGGCGATGGCGAACGCCAGTTCCCGGCCCTGTCCCTCTACCTCACGACTCAAATCAACGACGACGGCAGTTTCGCCTTCGACAAAGTGCCCCCCGGCGAGCGCAAGGTGTACCTGCAATACAAGTTCCGGGACGGGCCGGGGATCATCCCGCTGAGCCACGGCCTGACCGTCGACGTCAAGCCCGGCCAAACCACCCAAGTAACCCTTGGCGGCACAGGTCGTCCCGTCATCGGCCGCATCAAAACCATTGGCGCCGCGGAGACAGAGGTCGATTGGCGCCGCGACGTGCATACCTTGAACCCGAATCTCCCGCCCGCGGACATCGACAAACAGGCCCCCTACTCAAGGCAATTCGCCTCCAATGCCGAGCGCCAGAAGTCCTTCGAGGAGTACCAGACAAAAAGCCGGGCCTATTGGACCTCCGAAGAAGGACGCGCCCGCCAACGCGAGTCCACGTCTTATGTGCTGGTCTTCAGCGACGACGGCTCCTTCCGCGTCGATGCCGTCCCCCCGGGGTCTTATGTCCTGCGCGTCGCCCCCACCGAACCGGGCGAACAGCAGTTTCAGGGCAAACCCTTGGGCAACCTCCAGAAGGAAATCGTCGTCCCCGAAGCCCCGGCCAACCAGCGCGACACGCCCTTTGACCTCGGAACCCTCGAACTGAGGATCACCCGGAACGCGTCGAACCAGGAGCGGTGATACACGAATTCCACAATCTCCATGAACTGAAGAACCGAGACACGAATTTCGCGAATTCTCGCGAATTGTCTTTTCGATTGCCGGGAGAAGGAGATGGTGGCAGAGTGGAAAGGGCAATGGGGTTTGCCTTGCCCCCCGAGCGGCTTTGGGGGGAGAACCGCCTGAAGGGTTTCAGTGCTGATGACTCCTGCCAATGCCACACGATGTGGCGGTAGGAATTATGTGGAATGCACTGTGGACAATGGAGAACATTTGGTTCATCGCGGCGGTTTGGGTCGGGCTTGCGCTTCTGGCGAGCCTCATCTCCATCCGCATCGGTATTTCGGTGGCCTTGGTCGAGATCGTGGTTGGGGTGGCGGCGGGCAACATCCGCCTCGGGGAGGGCCACCAAATCCTGCGCTCGACCGACTGGACGAACTTTCTGGCCATGCTCGGCAGCGGCGTTCTGACGTTTCTGGCCGGAGCGGAGATTGACCCGGTTTCACTGCGGGCGAATTTGCGCGCGAGCCTGTCTATCGGGGTCGCGGCGTTTCTGCTGCCGTTTGCCGGGGTGTGGGCGTTTGCGCAACTGGTTCTGGGCTGGCCGCTCCACCAGGCGCAAATCGCCGGCATCGCCCTGTCCACGACTTCCGTGGCGGTGGTCTATGCCGTGATGATCGAGACGCGGCAGAGCGAGACCGCGCTGGGCAAGATGATCCTGGCGGCGTGCTTCATCAACGACCTTGGCACGGTGCTGGCGCTGGGTCTGCTCTTCGCCAACTTCAACCTCTTGCTATTGCTCTTCGTCGTCGTCACGGGCGTGGTGCTTTGGTTCATGCCCAGGTGGACCGAGTTCATCGTCCTGCGCATGGGGGCCACGCGCGTGAGCGAGCCGGAAATCAAGTTCATTTTCTTTGTCTTGTTCTTTTTGGGCGGGCTGGCCTCCGCCGCCAAGAGCGAAGCGGTCCTGCCGGCCTACCTGGTGGGCCTGGTCGTGGCCGGCGTGTTTCTCCGGAATAAAACCCTGGTGCATCGGATGCGAAGCATCGCCTTTGCCGTGTTCACGCCGTTCTACTTCATCCGGGCCGGCTCGTTTGTTTCGGTGCCCGTGCTTGGGACGGCACTGGGGGTCATCGTGATGTTGCTGGCGCTGAAAATGGCCACCAAGTGCATCGGGGTCCTGCCGCTGTCGCGGATGTTTTTCATGCGCGCGCGCGAGGCCAACTACACCACCTTGCTGATGTCCACCGGGCTGACCTTCGGCACGATTTCCGCCCTTTTCGGTCTGCAAAACAAGATCATTGACCAGAGGCAGTATTCGATCCTGGTCACGGTCGTCATCCTGAGCGCCCTGGTGCCGACACTCATCGCGCAGAAATTCTTTGAGCCGCCCCGGCGCACCATGGAAGCGTGGGGACGGCTTTATCAGCGCAAGCTCGGCGGCAAACGGAGCGCTCAACGCGCTCCAACGAAAGGCTGAATTATGTTCCAAAAAATTCTGGTCGGTTATGACGGCTCGAAAGGCGGGCGGGCCGCGCTCGAGCGGGCCGCCGCGCTGGCCCGTGAAGGCGGAGGGCAATTGACCGCGCTGTGGGTGCGGCAACCGCTGCCGCGCCACGCCGATCTGCCCGGCGAGACGGAAGGCGAAGCCGAAGCCGCGCGCGACTACTTTGAGGAGCGAAAGGGCGAAGTCGAGGAGGCGGCAAAACGCTTTGGCATCACCATCGGCTGCGAGAGCCGCTCCGGGCATGCGGCCAAGGTCATGGTGAGCTTCGCCAAGGACGGCGGCTACGACCTCATCGTTGTGGGCCATAGCGACCATTCGGAACTCTGGGGCCGTTTGCTGGGCGACACCGCCGACCGCATCAGCGACCACGCGCATTGCAGCGTGCTCATCGTAAAACAGCCCGAACCGTCTTCCGCCTCATAACTCCGGCCGATTTGCGCGCAAAGCCGGGCCAGAACGCCAAACGAAGCCTGCGATTGGATTGAGACGCCAACGGCGTCACTTATACCAGCAGGGCAACGCCCCACTGCCCCGGACTTTGGGTGACAATGGGTGTTCCGCGAGCCGTTCCCCCTCATCCCGGCCCTCTCCCCGAGGGAGAGGGAGAATCCTCGGCCGCCAGCCGGCGAATCCGAGGATCCAGGAAATCTCCAAGGCCGTGCGCTGCTGTTCCCTCTCCTCGGGGAGAGGGTCAGGGTGAGGGGGAATTAGGCTCCTGGATGCTCAATCCTCGGCTTCCGCAGCCTGTGGGGATGGTCAGGGCAGCCGCCGGAGCGGTCAAGCAAAAGAACGGACTGTCTCTACGGTCTAATGGCTGACCCCTCGACCAGAGTTTGGGAGAGAATTAGGCGAGTTGACATTCTGTTTGGCTCGTCCATGATTTGCCCGCATGATTCGGTATGGCGCATTGGCCCCAGGAGGCCAGCCCACGGAACTGGAGACCTGAAGCAGCGAGCACTTGATGGAAACTGCACTAAAGCCGAAGAAGACCAAGCGGGTTGCCCGCGGAGTGGCAACCAACGAGTTGGTTTTTTCCGCCCACGTCGGGACGAACGACGAGGTGTTCCCAGAGGTGGCAAGGCTCTACGTTTCCCCCGGGGCCAAAGTTGCCGATGTCACCTATGGCAAAGGCGTCTTCTGGAAGGGCGTTGACGTTAAGCAGTTCGAGTTCCATCCAACGGATTTGAGTCAAGGCGTTGACTCCCGGGCGTTGCCCTACCAGGCAGGCTCGTTGGATGTGGTGGTTTTCGATCCCCCCTACATGCACACCCCGGGCGGCACGGCGCACAATGGGCACCAGAATTTCGAGCAGTACTACCAGAACAATTCCGCCTCGAATGGCGGAAAGAAATATCACGAGGCGGTTTTGGATCTTTATTTCAGGTCTGCTCATGAGGCCCACCGGGTCTTGAAAGGCGAGGGGATTTACATTGTGAAATGCCAGGATGAAGTGTGCGCTAACCAGCAACGGTTGACGCACGTCGAGATCATCAACGAATTAGCTGAAATCGGCTTCATCGTCGAGGACCTTTTTGTTGTCGTCCGGCGCAACAAACCGGGGGTCAGTCGCATCTTGAAGCAACTTCACGCCCGGAAGAACCACTCCTATTTTTTGGTGTTCCGGAAATCCTCTAAGCCAAAGTATCCGCCTCTAGGAGCCAGGTTCCCTTGCCCAAATCAAAAACGAAATCCGTTGGCAGCTCGGTTTTCAAATCGTCCACGTTCAAAACGGGGAGCCGGGTCCGTGGATTGATGCCAAGGCGAGAGGCGAACAAATGGCCGATGAGATATTCAAAGAAGGTCCCGGGTGTCTTCTGGTCCCCTTTCTTGAGCAGGTCAATGGCCGCACAAAAGCTGATTGCCACGGTGTAGATCGCTTGGGTGATTCTCAGCGCGTCGGCTCCCTTGAAATCCCGTGTGGCGATACGCTCCAAGAGGTCATCCCAGCCCGAAACGTCGCCAACGTACAGAGCCTGATTCACCGGGCGGCTGATTTTGTCCTTTGCCTCGAACGCAAAGTACTCTTTCTCCGGGACCTTTGACTTGAGGCGGACGCGGGCAAAGCCCCCCAAGAACTTGACGCACTCACCGAAAAGGCCCGTGAGGAGCTTCCCGATTTGGGGGTTCTTGATATCCCCGCCCTGGGATTTCTGGATCGCCTGATATGCTTTTTCTACCGCGTGGGCAGACATCGCGGCATTAAAGCATGAGGCTGCCAGGACCGGAAGACATTATTTGCGCCCTTTCATGGCACGAGGACGCGCCGCAACCGCTGCCGGCGGGGGTATGGCGGCCTTGGGGAGAGGGGGAGGGTCCTTGAACGGCGGACTGCTGCGACCAGCAGGCCCACGCCTCCGATTATTGCTGGAGATCGCCGCAATGCCATAAGTCCACGTACGTCTGCACCGGGTTGGTGCAGGCCAAACGCTCTCCTTTGGACTCCGATGAGTAGAAAACCCCGGGGTCGTTGGGAAGGAGCGCCATCAGATTCTCGCCGGAATCCACCAACTTGGCCTGCGTGGCAGCCGCATACTCCTCCTCCCACTCCGCGTCGACGAAGAGCCAGGTCTTGGGCTGGCGCACGTGCGGCGCCTGGAAGTCAGCGGCGGTAAAGGCGCAGTAGGCTATTTGGCCTCCGGTGGCGGATTCGAGCGGCACGAGAGCCTCCCGCAGTGCAGGGCCCTTCATCAAGGTGAAGTATCGCCGTGGTTGATGGCGGTCGAACCGATACGCGTCTCGCCAGGCAAACAGCAACTTCAGTGGATCACGCAGGCGAAACCCGTCATCCGTGCTTTCGATGAATGCCTCGTCCCGGAGGTGGCGCACCACTTTGTTTACCAATCCGAGGCTGACGTTCGGCTGACAATGAACCTGCATGTCCCGTTGAGTCCAGGTCCTGCCAGCATTTTCCGGGACCAGGAGCGCGCGGATCACACGCGCCGACTGGGGAGTGCTCAGATTGGCGCTCGGGCGGGGCGGTTCGTGGACCGGTTCATTTCCCTTGCGCTCCAGCAAGAAGACGCCGGGAACATCGATGCGGCAATTGCCCGCAAGATCAAACCAACTCCAGCCATTCTCCTCACATGTCCGGGCCATGTTGGGGGAAATATAGGGCGCTGCAAAAACCAGGGCGGGCGACGATTCGGAATCCCGGGGAACCTTCGTATAGGGGAACTGGGACGGCCTCGGGTCCGCCTTGCACTGAATCAGCAGGTTTACCATCTTGGCCCCCTGAACAGGCAGGGTAGCTTGGAGATCAAATCGGGAATCCGACGGCGAGGGATGACGTTCCACGGTCCAATCCTTCAGCCAGCGAACGCTACCCAGCAACTCGCGCAGCTTGGCAGCCAGGGCTTTTTCCAAAGCTGGCCTCGATATTCCGGTTATGTTCACAGCTAAGTTTCGTTCACGACTCCGTGAACATGGCAGATTCCAGGAACATGGCAAGCTGAGTTTTTGTCGCTCGCTCCCGCTCCCGCACCTCCAGAGCGCGCTACGGCGCCCAAATCCGAGGCACATCGCGGGGCCTGTCCTGCTATGGTTGTTCCGCTCATGCGCGTCGAGGTCGTGCGGAAAAGGAAGAAGGGTCAGAAATGCTCTCGGCGCACACAAATCCGTGGTGTCCCGGTGTCCATCCAGGCAGAGACATGATCCGTTCGCTTTGCTTATGAGGCAGACCAATTCAAGGAATTCCGAAAGTGCGGCGGAGGACGGGCGGCGGCGAGTGGGCTGGCTGAGTCTTTTCGGGCTAGCCGCCCTGGCCCTCGTTTTCCTGGCCATCATGCTGCCGCGCCAAAAGCGGCCTTTGGCCAGTTCGCCGGCGTCCGGGGAAACACCCGCGCCGGCCCGGAGAGCTTCGGCCAACGCCCGCGCTTCCGGCAGTTCGCTCGCGCGGCGCGCCGGATCGGTCCCTGGGCCGACCGCGGAGGAAATCGTGGCCGGCAAGGTCGAGCGTTTCGCCCGGAGCCGGCGCGGCATCACGCGCGCCATGGCCGGGCGATTCAAGGTCACAGTGCCGGACGAGGTCGAGCGGTTCTACGACGCGGTGGCGGCCGGGCGCTTCGACGAATTGAACGCCCGGTTCAAGACCCTCCAGCAAATGCGCCAGGAGGGCCCCTGTGCGGAGGCGCTGCAGACGTTATGGGGGCCGATTCTGGAAGCCCTGCTCATCTCCGAGAACGTCCATGACTGGCCTGCGCAGCAACTCCTGGATTACGGCAACTCGATCCTGAGTTCATTGCGGCCCGGGATGGTGTACGTGGGCGGGACCGACCCAGGCCGGGGCATCCCCACATTCCTCAATGCGACGAGCGACGGCGAACAGCATACTATCATCACCCAGAACGCCCTCGCGGATGCCAGCTACCTGCAATATGTGAGCTTTCTCTATGGAGATCAGATGGCGCAACTCACGCCCGATGAGTCGAAGCAGGCCTGCGACGATTACGTCGCGGACGCGCGCCAGCGGTTGCTCCACGACACGCAGTTCCCCGACGAGCCGCCGCAGCTTCGCCCGGGCGAGGACGTCAGGTTCGCGGATGCATCGGGGACCGGCCCGGATGGCCTCGGGCCGGGTTGGAACCTTGTCTGGAGTCAAGGCGCCGATGGCGAGACTGCCGGCATGAGCGGCGCCGCGGGCGCGGGCGAGGTGGTCGTCTCAGGCCAAGTGGCGGTCATGGCGATCAACGAGCAACTGCTCCGGAAAATCATGGACAAGAATCCAGACCTGACCTTTGCGATCGAGGAATCGTTTCCGCTCAAGAGCACTTACGCCGACGCCTCGTTGCTGGGTCCCTTGATGGAATTGCGCGCCGGAGACTCCTCCCCGCTCACGGCCCAAACCGCCGCGCAGTCGTTGGACTATTGGCGCGATCTTGAACAAAGCCTGAACTCGGATCCGGATGTCACCGACGATTCCGCGCCGCGGCGGACCTGGTCCAAAATGGCTGTCGCCCAGGGCAACCTGCTGGCCGACCACCAGTTCAATGACCAGGCCGAGCAGGCCTACAAAATCGCTCTGCAGATTTGCCCTTACAATCCCGAGGCCGTTTTCAACTATGCCGGCCTGCTGCTCGCGCAAGGCCGCTGGCAGGACGCCGCTTCCGCCGCGGAGACGGCGGTGGGAGCGGACCCGGCCAACCAGCAGTTTCAGCAATTGGCGGCCCAATTGCGGCGGCGAGCCGCCGGGACGCAGGGGCCGTAGCCGGGACATCTCACACTGGGCTTGTGGTGCCCCCTGAGGCCGAACGCAGCCATGCGCTTGCATCAGTCTTGCTCGGGACAGGGTTTGAGATAAGAACGCAACCGCGCGAGTTCGGCCTCAGTTTGGGCGGCCTCGGCCACCGGCAGCAACTGGTGACGGGTAGCCGAGTGGAGCAAGAGTTCATGGGCCTGGAGCAACAGGCGTGCTTTGGGCACGTTGAAGCCGATCAGGTCTCGGCTGTTCCGCGCGACGCGTCCGGTCCCCAACCACCTTCCAGCAGCCGGCCAACCCGGATTTCAAAAAGTAAGCCATACCGGTTTCTTTGGTATGAGGGACGTTCCCGGCGATGCGGTGGAACATCTCGGGCAATTCGCCGGGCTGATGGCGGGCAATGGTGTGGAAAACCTCAGACCAAAAGGTCGCCTCCGGCGGCAGGCTGAACAGCTTGTCCAGCAGCGCGTTTATCTCCTCCAGACTAGGGCTGGACAGCTTTTCGAGCTCGTCCCAAATCTGCTTAAGCTTCTCGTCCACCTCATGGGGTGCTCCGGGGACTTCCTGGGTGTGCTTTTCAAAAAGAGACTCTGAAAACGCGTCCCCTTGCGCCTCAGCATCGATACCAAAGTCATTCTCCCGGTGGGTTTCGGCAGCGAGAGGCTTGGCAGAAGAGGCCTCGGCGTCGAGGGGCCGTCGCCGGGCCAAGTTGTTCGGTCCCGAAGGCTTTAAGCCTGCGGCGCTCATTTTGAGCACTCAACATTAACCCCGAATTACGAAAACGTGCTCACGGATTGAAAATCATCGTTTAGAAGGCTGGTTCGGAGGCGGGCCTTTACCCGGCAGCGGCTTCCTCCCGGCTCGGTCGGCACGGAGGCGGCATCCTTGCCGCGCAACTTTCAGCCGCTGAGCCGGTCCCCAGGCGCGACCAAGCGCCGGCGCCCCGTGCTGCGCCCAAACCGCCAAGAAACCGGCAACATACGCCTGTTGACAGCGTCGTCCCCGTCTCGCAGCGTGAAAGGAAAATGAGCGAGACCGGAAACCAATTCTCCCTCACTCGCGCAGCGCCATAACCGGCGGGGCGGCAAAAAAACCAATTTCTTATCAGTATTAATGAACGCGAAAATCGCCTCCATCCGCGTACTGGCATGGGCCAAACCCAGCTTGATGCAGCCCTGCGGGTCAGCGGCGTCTTGATTTCCCCTATTGACGGCGTGCGGCAACTGTGGGATATTAGCCCGGTTCCTGGCCTGACGGACAACGTATCAGTTCGCGTGTGAACTCCACATCCATCAGGAAGCGCAAAGTGATCCGTCCGCCACAGCGCCCCGAGGCGGTGCGGCGCCGAACTTCCCATTTCTGCGGACGTCGCTAACAGGATCATGAGGGCGAAATCCAAATCGGAGCTCCGACAGAAAAGGCCTGCCAATGCGGTTGGCCAGGCCCCCCCTCCCTCGCCGAGAAGCGTCTCGTTCCCCATCGTCGGCATCGGCGCGTCCGCCGGGGGCCTGGAGGCCTTGGAGCAGTTTCTTGGGCGCGTGCCGGCGGGCAGCGGCACGGCGTTTGTCATTGTCCAGCACCTGGACCCAACGCACAAGGGGATCCTGCCCGAGCTTCTTCAACGCGCCACCGGCATGAAAGTCATCCAGGTCAAGGATCGCACCAAGGTGCGGCCGGATTGCGTCTATGTGATCCCGCCGAACAAGGACATGTCGATCCTGCACGGGGTCCTCTATTTGCTCGAGCCGGCGGCGCCGCGGGGGCTGCGCCTGCCGATCGATTTCTTCCTCCGCTCCCTGGCGCAGGACCGCCAGGAGCAGAGCATCGGCGTGATTCTCTCGGGCATGGGCTCGGACGGCACGCTGGGCCTGCGCGCCATCAAGGAACACGCGGGCGTGGTGCTGGTGCAGGACCCGGCGACGGCCAAATTCGACGGCATGCCGCGCAGCGCGGTTGACGCAGGCTTGGCGGACATCGTGGCCCCGGTGGAGGAGTTGCCCGGCAAGATCCTCGCCTATCTGCAACGGACCCCGCTGCTCGCCCGGACGGAAACGCCCCTGGAAGACAGGGCGCAGGGCGCCCTGGAAAAGGCGGTCATCCTGCTGCGCGCACACACCGGCCACGACTTTTCCCTCTACAAGAAGAACACGCTCCTCCGCCGGATCGAGCGTCGCATGGGCATCCACCAGATCGCCAAGATGGCCGCTTATGTCCGTTACTTGCAGGAGAACTCCCAGGAACTGGAACTGCTCTTCAAGGAGCTGTTGATCGGGGTGACCAGCTTTTTCCGCGACCCGGCCGCCTGGGAGCGGTTGCGCGCACAGGCCGTTCCGACGCTCCTGGCGGGCCGGCCGCCCGGTCATGCCCTGCGGGCGTGGGTGCCCGGCTGCTCGACCGGGGAGGAGGCCTATTCCCTGGCCATCGTGCTCAGGGAGGCGGTCGAGGAGTTCAAGCCCATGGGGCAATTCACAGTTCAGGTCTTCGCCACCGACCTGGACCGGCACGCGATTGACAAGGCGCGGCAGGGCTTCTTTCCGGACAACCTTGCGGCGGACGTGTCGCCGGAGCGGCTGGCACGGTTCTTTACCAAAGAACAACACGGCTGGCGGGTGCGCAAGGAGATTCGCGAGATGGTCATCTTTGCGCCCCAGGATCTCATCATGGATCCACCCTTTACGAAGTTGGACATCTTGAGCTGCCGCAACCTGCTCATCTATCTGGCGCCGGAGGTGCAGAAGAAACTCATTCCGCTGTTTCACTACAGCCTGAGTCCCGGCGGCATTTTGTTTCTCGGCAGCGCGGAGACGATTGGCGGCGTCACCGACCTGTTTGCCCCGCTCGACGCCAAATCAAGGCTCTTTCGCCGCACGGAGTCCGCCCTGCGACCGGAGCCGGTGGAGTTTCCCGCCTCTTTTAGCGCCGGTGCGTCCAGCGGGCCGGAGGCGCGCCAGACGCCCAAACCGGCGGTCAGTCTCCAGTCCCTGGCCGATCAGTTGGTCCTGCAGCATTACGCCCCGCCGGCGGCGCTCGTCAATGACAAGGGCGATATCTGCTACATCAGCGGCCGGACCGGCAAATACCTGGAGCCGGCCGCCGGCAAGGCCAACTGGAACCTCTTTGCCATGGCCCGCGAGGGCCTGCGCTACGAACTGGCCGGCGCCTTTCAAAAGGCGCTCCGCCAAAAGGAAAACGTGACGCTTCACGGGCTCAAGGTCGGGACCAGCGGCGGTGAGCAGTGCGTGGAGGTGACGATTCAGCGCCTCGAAGAACCCGGGCCGCTGCAGGGGTTGGTGATGATCGTTTTCACCGACGTGGCCGCGCTCGAGGCCGCCAAAGCGCCGAGCCGTCCACCCCAGGCCCGCGCCCGCAGCGCGCGGTTGGCGGAACTCGAGCAGGAAGTTCTGCAGGTCCGCGCCGAGGCGCGGGCCAACCACGAAGAAATGCAGACCTCGCAGGAGGAACTCCGGTCCGCCAACGAGGAACTGCAATCCACCAATGAAGAACTGCAGTCCACCAACGAGGAACTCGTCACCTCAAGGGAGGAGATGCAATCGCTCAACGAGGAACTCCAAACGCTCAACACCGAGTTGCAGGCCAAGGTCGAGGAGCTTTCCCGGTCGAGCGACGACATGAAGAACCTGCTCGAAAGCACGGACATCGCCACCCTGTTTTTGGACAAGGAACTCAACGTCCGGCGGTTTACCAACCAGGCGATGAATATCGTCAAGCTCATCCCGCGCGACGTGGGCCGGCCCATCACGGACCTGGTTTCGGACCTGGTGTGCCCGACGCTGGCGGCAGACGCGCGCGAAGTGCTGCGGACGCTGACCCCGACGCAGAAACCGGCGGCGACGCGGGACGGGCGCTGGTTTAGCGTGCGCATCATGCCCTATCGCACGATGAACGACCGCATCGACGGCGTGGTGATCACCTTCACGGACATCACCGTCGCCAAGACGCTGGAGGCGAGGTTGCGGGCCAAGCAGGCCGGTTTGGAAAAGCGGGTCGCGGACCAATCCGCACAATTGGACCGGCGGGGGGGCCGGAAATGAGCGCTGAATCGCAAACCTGATCCCATGAAGACGAAACCGAACCTCTCATCCGCAGCGGCCGAACTGCGCCGTCGCGCCGAGGAGCGCCTAAGGGCGCAGCACCCGGAAAACGCCCCGGCCCGAAGCGAAGCCGACACCCAGCGCCTGCTCCACGAATTGCAGGTCCACCAGATCGAGTTGGAAATGCAAAACGAGGAACTCCAGCAGGCCCGGAACCAGCTTGAGGCGGGGCTGGAAAAATACAGCGACCTTTACGATTTCGCCCCGGTGGGCTACCTGACCCTCGACCCGAAAGGGACGGTTCGCGAGGCCAATCTCACCAGCGCCAGCCTGCTGGGGATCGAACGAGCGCGGCTGGTCACGAGACGCTTCGGGCTTTGCCTTTCGGCGGCCGACCAGGCCGCTTTCAACGCCTTCCTGGCCAGGGCCTTTGAACGCAAGGCCAGGGAGTCCTGCGAAGTGACGATTCACAAGGAAGGAAAGCCGCCGGTCGAGGTGCGGTTGGAGGCGGGGGTGGCCGCGTCGGGGCGGGAATGCCGGGTGGCGGTAACAGATATCACCGAGCGTAAGCAGGCCGAGGGCCATCTCCTTATTCTGAGCAAGCTCGAGTCCACGCGGATTCTGGCGGGAGGCATCGCCCATGATTTCAACAACCTGCTGACGGTTATCGTCCTTAACCTTGAGATGGCCCAGGCGCGGACCCATCCAGGCGAGGAGTTGGACAGTAATTTGGAGGATGCGAAGAAGGCCGCCTTGGTGGCCCATGGGTTGACCCGGCAGCTCATCACCTTTGCCAAAGGAGACGCGCCGGTCCTTAAGCCAACCCGCCTGTCTGGAGCGGTGATCCGGGAATCCGTCCGGCTGGCCTTGGGCGGTTCCCGGGTGCGGTGTGAATTCCTCCTGCCTGACGATCTCTGGTTGGCCGAGGTCGACGTCGACCAGATCGGGCAGGTCATCCGGAACCTGGTCCTGAATGCTCGGGAGGCGATGCTGCAGGGAGGCGTGATTACCGTCCAGGGGGAGAATGTGGTCCTGGGACCGCAGCAAGAGCCTCCCCTGCCGCCAGGCGACTACGTTCGGCTCAGCATTGCCGACCAGGGAAGCGGCATTGCCAAGGAGGTGCTGCCCAAGGTTTTTGATCCCTATTTCTCGACCAAAGAAAGAGGGGATCAGAAGGGCATGGGCCTGGGGCTGACGATTTGCCATACGATCGTTCAGCAACACGGAGGGGCGCTTGCCGTGGAGTCAGAGGCGGGGGTTGGAACCACCTTCCGCATCCACCTCCCCGCTTCCCGGAAGTTGCCCGAGGAAAAGAGAGTTTCGCCGCCTAAGGCTCTGCCGCGGCACGGAAGGATACTGGTGATGGATGACGAGGAGGCCGTCAAGAGAGGGTTGGGCGGGCTGCTCCGGCTCATGGGCCACACGGTGGACCTGGCGGGGGATGGACAGAGGGCCATCGAGCTTTACCAGGGGGCCCAGGGCCAGGGGCGTCCCTTCGATGCCGTCATCCTGGATCTGACGGTTCGCGCCGGCCTTGGGGGCCAGCAGGCGCTCCAGGCGCTGCTCAAGATCGACCCAGCCGTCAAGGCCATTGTGATGAGCGGATACACGGCGGACCCCGTGGTTCTGGAACCCGAACGCTACGGGTTCAAGGGCGTTCTGTTGAAACCCTTTGATGCCAACAAACTGCGGGAGACCCTTGCCCGGGTCCTGGGGCCGGAGAGCACTGGGAAACAACAGTGAGCCGGCAGGGTCCGCCGGAAGTTGCTTGCGTCGGAGAAAGGCTTGGCGCAGATTGAATCCGGCAATGGAGTTTGCCGCCTCCGAAGGTTTTCGGAGGAAAGCGCCTTCTGGCTGATGACTCCTACCGACACGATTTTGCTCGCAACGGTAGTGAGTTATGGCAGCGCCAAAACAGATCCAGGGCAGGAAGCCGGCGGGAGGCTCGGCTTCCATTGGTTTGTCCCTCCCATTCGCGGCTCGCCACAGAGAAATCGCGCGGCTGAGCGAGTTGCATGCGGAACACAAGCATGCGCTCATTCTTGGACCGGCCGGCGTGGGCAAGTCGGCGCTGGTTGTGCATCTGTGCGATTCCATCGCGCTTTTGGTTTCAGCCAAGTCGGCACATTGGGGAGAGATTTGCGAGGGCCTGGAACCGCAACTGGGCATGGAGGCCGTTGAACTGAAGATTCTCCAGCGCAAGCAGCGGCTGCGGGAGGCGCTGCGCGCGCAGGGAAAGACGGTGGTATTTGACGGTGTCGGCTGGACCACACCCAAGCTGAGTTCGTTCTTCGAGCGCATCGCCCAAGGGGCGCCGGTGTGGATTTGCGCCCGGTCGGGGCACTCTTGGGACATTGGTCATTTCTGGCCGATGCTGGTGCGGTTTGCTCGAGTTGAGTTGCACCCGTTTCATTTGTCGGAAACCCAGGAATTAGTCGAGGCAGCGGTGGACGCGAGGATAATCCCCGCTGAGGTCGGGACCATCGTCGAGTGGTTACACCGGCGGTCTGCCGGCAGTCCGCTGGTATTGCGGGAGCTCTTTGAAGAACTGGCGACCGGCAAGTATGATCTCAACAACCCTTACGCCCTACGGCGTCTGGACCTGGATCGGCGCATCCACGAGATCTTCCCCGTGACATGAACGAGAACCACGAGCGGTACCTGCTCACCACGTTCCGGCACATCGACAATCTCCTGTCCGAAGCCGAGCACATTTTGTCATCCGCCGGCGCGGCGTCGCTTTTTGCGGAATACACGCAGGATTCGAGCCCCGTGCAGCGGAAGGCAGACGCTTTGCTCGAAGCCGCACAGCGGAAGAGCGAACCTATACTTGATGGAGTTTCGTCTCTGTCCAACCACTTCCTCGAAGCTGGATCTGGAAGCCGATTTGCTGGCTATGCAGAACTGGGGGCGCGGAACACCCTGAATCGTTCAATGAAGCACCGCCTTTTTGTCGTAATAATGAGTTATGAAAATCCTACTTCTTTCCGACATTCATGGGAACTGGCCGGCGCTCCGGGCCGTGTTGGCCGCCGAACCGGACGCTGACCAGGTTCTGTGTCTGGGTGACCTGGTCGACTACGGGCCGCAACCGGTGGAATGCGTGAGCTGGGCGATGAGGACGCTCACGTCCGATTGGGTGGTGCAAGGCAACCATGACCGCGCGGTTGCCCTGAACGAGGGTTCCCGCTCCTCGGCCGCTTACGAGGCGCTGGCGGCGGCCACCCAGGCGGTGAGCCAACAGGTCCTGACGCCGGAGATGAAACAGTTCCTGGCCGGGCTGCAGCCTTTGCAGCGGTTCCAACTCGATGCAGCTATATGTGTGGCTTGCCACGCGGTGCCCTCGGACCCGCTCTATCTTTACCTGCCGGAGAACAGCCCGGTGACGCTCTGGGAATCGGAATTGAGTTCGGTGAAATACCCGGACTTCCTGTTTGTCGGCCACACGCATCTGTCGATGAAGACGCGCTTCCGGCGAACGCTGGTGGTCAACCCCGGCAGCGTGGGCCAGCCCAAAGACGGCGACCCGCGCGCGGCCTACGCAATATGGGACGACGGCGAAGTTACCCTTCGCCGGGCCGCCTACGATGTCGAAGAAGCCGTTGCGGCTTATCGCGGCCTGGAGCTGGAGCCGCGTATCGTGGACACTCTCGCCGGAGTATTGCGCACGGGCGGGCATCTGCCGCTGGACCAAACTGCGGAAGAGCTTTTCAGCGCCTACTGCCAAAAGCACCCTGACAAATTGGAGGCGATGTTTTACCTCCAGAAATTGCTCAACCGCCGCATCGGGGTCGATACGGATAAAATGGATGACGCCAAACGCCAGCAATGGATGCTAAACTACTGCCGCGCCCTAACCCAGGAAGCCGCCGAACTGACCGACTGCATGCCCTGGAAATGGTGGGCCAGCTACCAAAAGTTCGACAAGCAGAATGCCCGGGTCGAGATCGTGGACCTGCTGCATTTCGTCATTTCCCTGGCCCAGGTGATGGAAATCACCCCCGAAGAACTCTTCGAGGCCTACACCAAAAAGCACCGGGTCAATTTGGCCCGGCAGGAGTCCGGCTACACGGTAAAAGACGAGGACGACAACAAGCACATCTGAACAAGAATCCGCGCGCGAAGGAACTGAATTATGTCAGGCACCCCTGGTTCTGTCTTTCCAGTAATCCGGCCTTCTGTGCCCGTGGGCGACAGCGGCGATCAGTATCTTGTCCGCGCGTATAAAATGGGCGACGTAATACGGAAACACCGGGCAGTTCACCCGCCGGTAACCACCAGTGCGCAGCCGCCAAAGATGGGGGTCGGCGAGAATGCGCTCGATAATATGGGCCACCTCTGTCCGAAAGCGCCGACCCAGACCTGCCTCGCTCTTCTCATAGAACAAAGTTGCCTCCCACAACTCATCGCGAGCCTCCGGAAGGAACTCGTAATTCACCGCCCTAATCTCCTGTCCAATTCCGCGAAAACCTCCCGTCCGGCGACGCCGATGGTCTCGCCGGAATCATACCTCCGGATTCTCTCCCGGACTTCTGCGTCCCAAGCGGCTTCTACTCCCTCATCCGCCTCGGGTTCAACGCTGCTCAGAATGCGCAGTGCCAGGGCAAAACGCTGGTCTTTGGGGAGCAGCAAAGCATCGGCGGCAACATCTTCGAGCGACTTCATGACAAAACCCTACTGCCAGCCGGCGTGGTTGACAAGCCACCTCGAGTTGTATGGTGAGCGTTGCCACGACGGAATGTTCGCCGATTATGCGCCCGCGCGCAACCCCCGAAATGGGAGGGTTCACACCGTCTTCATGCCTGATTAAGCACATCTGAGTATGGTTCCGGTTGACGGCATTCTTGAGCGAGTCTCGAGTCTGGCCAGCGAATTGAAGCTGGCCAATCTCCAGCCCCGGATCGCCGCGTGCCGGAGGCTGTTCGACGGAAGCCACGGTATCGACGTGGCCGTGTTCGGCCGCTTCAAGGCCGGGAAGAGTTCGTTCCTCAACAGCCTGACTGGCCAGGCGGTCCTGCCCGTCGGGGTGGTGCCGCTGACCGCGGTGGTGACGCGACTGCGATACGGGCCGGGTGAAAAAGCCGAGGTGCGTTTCCTGAACGGGACGACCCAGGCCGTACCGCTCCGGCAAATCGGACTCTACGTGAGCGAGGACGCCAATCCCGACAACCAGAAGCAGGTTGCCTCGGTTGAAGTCGAGTTGCCGGCGCTTAAGGTCCTGGAGCCTCTTCAGTTTGTGGACACCCCGGGTCTGGGCAGCGCCTTTACCCACAATACTCAAGTCACGCTCCGGTGGCTGCCCAACGTCGGCGCGGCGCTTGTGGCGGTCAGTTGCGACGCCCCGCTCTCGGAACGCGACCTGGCGTTGCTCGATGAACTGCGGTCGCACACGCCCAGGATTGTCCTGTTGCTGACGAAGGCGGACTTGCTCAACCAGGCGCAACGGGCCGAGGTCCTCGACTTCGTCCAGCGGCAATTGGGCTGCAAATGGGGAAACGAAATGCCGGTCTTTTTCTATTCCGTGCGGCCGGAAGAATCCGGTTTGAAAAGCCAGCTCGAACGGAAGCTGTTTCTGCCCCTCATCGAGAACCGCGACCAGGCTGCCGGCCAGATTGCGCGGCACAAACTACTCTCCCTCGTCAGCCAGGTGCTCAACTATCTGCAAGTGGCCTTGGCCGCCGCCACGCAAGCCGAGTCCGCGCGCCAGGCCCTTCAGGAAGAACTGGCCGATGAGCGCGGCCAGTTCGACTTGCTCCGCTCGGAGCTGAATGTGCTGGCGCACGAATGGTCGGCAAAAGCCTTGGATTTTTCGCTGGACCAACTCTGCCCTGCCCAAGCCGCGCTGCAGGCCAAAGTCACGGCGGATTTGCGGGAACAGTTTTCGCGCTGGCGGCTGCGCTTGCCGCCGCTGCTGGACGCCTGGCGCGAATGGCTCCGGGTGTTTCTTAACCGGGAAATGAGCGCGGTGTCGCGCGATCAACAAACCATGTTTCGCTCGCCTCTGCACCGTGCCCGCCAGCACTTGACGCGCACCTCGCGCGCCTTTCACGACCGTTTGGCCGAGCATGTGAAAGCGGCGCTCGGCGTGACCCTTGCGCCCTCCGATTTCACCCTCGAGGTGCCCGAGCCATCCGCTCCGCCGATCGATGTATCTTACGCCTTCGATGTCGCGTTCAGCACGCTTGGCCACCTGATTCCATTGACATTGTTCCGCAGGCCCATCGAGCGCAATCTGCTGCGCAAGGCCCGTTATGAAGTCCGGAAGAACCTCTCGCGTCTGGCGGCTGACTGGCGCGGCCGGGTCGCTGCGGGTATTAACGAGCTGACCCAGCAGGCCGAAAAACAGGCCCTGGACGAACTCAGCGCGCTCGAAGAGCTCGCGGCACATTCGCCGTCAAAAGCGCCCGAACTGAAGAGAGCCATAAAAGAGCTTGGAGAATTCCAGAAGGTGTTGTTTAAGAGGTATGGGTGCATCCGGTAGCCCGATTGAGCTGGCTCATGCGCGACCTGGCTGGTTCGCCGCTTGGTGAAGGACACGCCGGCTCGCCGGTCGAGTTCAGGGCAACCGATATTGGTCAAAACCCCAATCTCAGGGTCACAAATCCATTGGCTGGAATCGCGACTTGGTCTCCGACTCGTTCGCCGGCATCCTCATTTCGTTTGCAGAGGCACACGCTCTTGGGACGGCCGGCGGGCCAGGCTAGTTTCGCGGTGTCCTCTCTGTCCGATACCGAGCGCAGACGCAGGATGACCGCCTTGCCGTCGGCGCTGGGTTTCAGGATGGAGACGGAGACGCGCTCGTTGGCAATCGCCACCAGCGATTTAAGGCCGGGATCGTTGTTGGCGGCGACGTGTGCCAACGGTTGCGCTTGTTCCAGGCCGAAGCGGTTTGCGGAGGCCGGGTCGTACGGGCCGTGCGGCAGGATACGGTAACGGAAGGTGACCGGACCGTCCTGCGCGAGCGGGAAGTTGGAAAACCAGTGGTTGTTCATCACCCACGAATAGATGATGGAGCTGGGTTCGAGTTTGCGGAGCCAGGGTTTGCGTTCCCCGGTCCAAGTGCCGGTCTGGTTGGCGGTCATCGCCCCGCTTTCAAAGAGCGGAGCGTCGAGCGAGCACCAGGTGACGCCGTCCTTGGCATTGGAAATGTCAAGCCAGCGCTGCAGGGCTAACCAGTTGCGGTTGCCGGCAGCCCACTGATCTTTTTCCACCTCCATTACGCCCCAGGGGATGTCCACACGGGTCGTGGCCTGCGGAATGTCGAACCCGAATCCGAAGTGGACGCCGTCCTTGGCCAGGAGCGGCAGTTTATCCACGACATCGCTGAGTTCCACCCAGGGTTGGCCGCCGGCCAGGCGGACGGAGCGAGAGACGGCGCGACAGCCGGTTGCCTTGGAGCAGACGCGCAACTCGACGACCAGCGGGCCGGATTCGACGGTCTCAATGGAGATGTCGGTGTCCGGTTGAGCATTGTCGCTGTCACCGGGCATCCAACGGAAGGCGTTGAGGCCACCGTCCACTTTCGCGTCGGCGAAGTTGCGTCCGGTGGCGAGATGGACGAGGTGGGTAATGTTCCCGGTGGCGGGGTCAATGGTCACGCGCAGGAGTTGGTTTTCGAGCGTCGTGCCCTCCCGCTTGCAGCCAACCTTGATCGGGCACTGCCCGGCCACGACCCGGTAGTGGCGCGACCCGAAGGCGGGAACATCCGAAGCCAGAAAGGCCAGTTCCCCGGTCGAAAGCCGCTGGGCGGGAACGTCCTGGCCCTGGTCGTCGGTGACGCGGTCGCCGCGCGAGCTTTCCGCTTTGGAGAGCGTGACCAGTCCGCCATGCCTCCAGGAGTGGGTGTTGAATACCGCTACTCCGCCGTTGGCAGGGCCGTCGGCGGGTCCGAGCGCGCCCGAGGACCTGTCGGTGGCGGGCGCCAGGGCGTCGTCAAAGAGCGTTTGGGAGCGATCGTCGGCTTCGCGGAAGTAGCTCTGCTTGACCTTCCAAAGGGCCTGCTGAAAGAACGGCTCGGCGGGGTTTTCGGCGCACCAGGTGTGCTCGTCGCCGAGGATGATGCAGCGCCAGGCTTCGTCGAATGCAACGCGCGGCGCGGACTTGCCGGGACGGAGCATCGTCCAAAGAGTTTCGGCCTGGGCGAGTCGCTCCTTGGCGTTGCGGTTGAGGGCGACCAGGCGGGCGGCACTGCCCAAGCCGTCGGTCCAGTACTCGGTGAAGTCGCCCGTGACCGTCGGCAGTCTGTCCCCGTAGTTCTGCTCGATGGCGCGCATGATTTCGTGCCCGCCGGCGATGAGGATGCGCGGGTAGGCGTGCTGCTCGTTCCAAGCCTTCACCGCATCCGGAAGGTCGGCGTCCAGCGGGCAATTGTCCCACAGACACCACGACAGAACCAGGAAGTCATAGGGGTCGTTCGCTTTTTCCAGGCTGGCCAGTTGGCTCGTGAAATCGACGTTGGCACTGCCGGTCCTGATGACCGCGGGAATCTTGTCCGGGTCGCGCTGGCCAAACCATGGGCGGCCGGTAGCCCCGCCTTTGGACATGCTGCCGCTGTTGCCGTAGCCGCCGGGTTGGAGAAAGAGCACTTTGGATTTTCCGTCAGGCCCGACCCACCAGAATGGCCGGCCATCGATGCCGGCATGGGCATGGCCGGCGCGGCAGGAGTTTGGCCACGTCATGATGTAGCGCACGCCCTCCTGCGCCAGCACCGGCACCAGCCCCCACGACATGCCCGGGACATCCATTTGCTGAAACGAATCGATCGCCACGCCGGTCCGTTCCCGCATCTGGCGGCTGAACCCAAACACCTGAAAGAGTTCCTCATCGGAGCAGACGCTGGTGTTGAGGTTCACATAGCTGGCATCCAAGCACAACTGGCCGTCTCGGATGGCCTTTTGGACGCGCTCCTTTTGCTCAGGGGCCGCGGTCTGCCAGAGACGTTCCAGCGGCCAGGTGACCTCAGGATTCCACCGGTAACGAGCGCCCGCCGGGTAGTCCTTCGTCGCCTCGGCCAGTTTGATGCCCTCCTCGATGTTGCGCTTGTGGATGAGTTCGGCAATTTCCTGCGGCGCAGTGTAACCGATGTCCACATGCGAATGCGGATACAGGTAAACGGTCCAATAGCGCATCGCCGGCACGGCCACGGTCTTTTCCAACGTCCTGGGGCCTTGGCGCAGCGTCAGGTTCACTCGCGACTCGTGTTTCACCCCCACACCAGCCGGCAAGAGCACCCGGAAGCCCGCGCGCCCTTCACCCGCCGGCGAGAGCTCGGCGGTTTCCGTCATGCCGTCCGCCGTCACGTCCACCTGCGCTTTGCCCAGGAGTTTTTCGCCCTTGAGATTCAGGGTGATCTCGCGGCCCGGCTGGCCGTCGGCCCGGAGGCAGTAGTGCGGCTGCGCCGCGCACTCCATGTCCCCGGGGAACGGCAAGCCATCCGGGGCGGCTTGCGCTTCGCCTGCGATCAGGAGGGCGCCAAGGGCTGGGAAAAGGCCGGAACCGACAAACGCGATTGAACAGGAGCTCATATTCATACCCAATTTCTAATCAAAAACCTCGAAGCTTTGCCCAAATGACCTCCGGCTTCATTTGTCGTCAGCGCCCCTCACGACAAACTCCTGCGTCACGGGCCCCGAAATCTCATACGTCTTGCTGCTTTCATACTCGTTGCCCCAGACGATATTGTCTTTGTCATGCACCAGCCGGTGCTCCTTGATGAGGGTCACGCTCACGGTCACCATCCCGCCCGTCCCGTCCGGCGTGCCTGCGATCAGCCCGGTGTCGGCGTTAATGCTCATCCAGCCCGGTTTTTGAGTGAGCGAAAACTTCAACGGCTCGATCTTCCAGAATCTGGCTCCGGGCTTGGGCCTGGCGGCATCCCTTCGGGTGAAGTCGCCCAGTGAACGGATCGCCTTCACCTGATAACGGTAAGGCTGGCCTGCGGGCGCGCGCGTGACCGGCGCGCTGTAGATGAAGGGCCTGGGGGCTTCGACATAATCCGAATCTCCGCTTCTCCTGCCCTTGGCGTCCACCGCGACGACGCGGTAATAGGCCTTGTTGGCGTTCGGAAGGGCGTTGCCCACGCCCAAAACATCCAGTGAAGTGCCTGCGACCTCGGCCACGAAATTGGCTGGGAAAGGGTTGGCGAACTCTTTCGTGTCGCCCAACTTGACCTCGTAGGGGGCGTCATGGACGGTGAAGCCCTTCTCATCGCTGCCGTATACTCTGTACTTGGCAGGCGCCCTCCCCGCCGGATTGGCGCTCCATGTCAATGTCCCGATGCCGGCGCCGGCGTCGTATTTGATCGCCAAGTCGATGGGATATGCCGGTCCCTGCGCCGTGAAACTCCAGGTGTCGCTCCACGGCCCCCACACGCCGTTCGAGTCTTTCGCTTTCACGTGCCAGTAATAGGTCGCGCCCTGCGTCAAGAGGCCGGGACGCGGAAGGGTGTAGCGGGTCTGGCCTTTGTCGGTCGTCCGTGAAACATATTTGTCGAAATTGGGAGACATCGGCCATCTCATGTCGGGACGGTCCGAAAGCTGAAAATGATAATCGGTGATGGGGCCGCCATCGGGGTCCGTGGCGGCGTTCCACTGGAAGACCACATCCGTGCCGTCGCTCTGGCCGCCGTTGGCCGGATAGACGGGGGATTCAGGCGCCTTGGGAGGGCGAGTCTTCGACCTTTCGACCCAGGTGTGCGTGATCTTCAGATGCCTGGCAGCGTTTGCCCCGCTTCTGTTGTCCGTATGTTCCAGGTAGGTGAAACTGTTGTTCCCCACGGTCATGGACGGCATGGCTAAGGGCGCCATCTGGATGTCGTTCGTGATTTTCAATCCGCTTAGCGAAGCTTCGCCCGTCAACGTGCATCTAATCCAGTACTCGTTCGCCATCGTGGTGCGCCCTTGAAACTTGCCGTCAAACTCGGCCAACGTCCCCAGTGGCGTGTAAACGGGCCTCCCATCTTTCGGATTCGGCCAGCCTATCTCGAACGCATAGCCGTGGCCGGCGGGAGCCAGGACGCCCCCGACGAATTGATAAGGCACTTTCATCTGCCAAACGATGATGCCCGTGCCTCCGTCCGCCGCCCTAAGGACACCGTCTTTGTTGTCGATGTTTGTGACGGCCGCGCCTGCGCGCCACTGCGAATCGTTCTTAAAATCCGGCGCGTATTCCCAGATGCCGTTGTAGATCGTGTCCGGAACCATCGGGGGATTTCCGGACATATCGCCGTGATATTTCACCGGGGTCTCATGCCCCCACCTCCACTCAATGGCTTCGTGCGGACGCAGGACCATGCCCATGGTCCACCAATTCCAGCCCTTGAGCTTTTGCGTCGTCTCTCCCTCCCAGGTGTAATATTGCGAGTAGTCCTCGTTATTCTTAACCGGATCCATGGGGCTCATGATTCCATACTGATGCACGCGTTTGATCAGGTCGTGGTCCCGTATCAGCTCTCGCTCGTTTGCCAGGGTGTGGTTGTCCCGCAGGAGCATCATCGTGGCCATGTCCCCGTCAAGCGTGTTGTACTTGCCGTCGAAAAAGGCCTGCGGCACGCAATGGCCGGGACAATGGCTGAATATGAAATCACTCATTCCGGCTTTGCTGAGCAGGTCCGATACGCACAGCGTGCTGTTCCCGCAGGTATTGAAACCAAAGACGTTTATCGCCTGCGAAACGTCGCCCTGCGCTCCGTTGTCGCCGTTGCCTTTGTGAAAGCGATGGGTGATGTAGAAGTAGAATATCGCGAGCGCCTTTTCCCTGTCGGTCGAAAGCCCCTCCACCACCGAGTTCGCCATAGTCTCTTGCGAGAAGAAATCGATGGGACCTATTCTCAGCCACGGGTTTATCACCTTCGCCGCGCCGACGTTCTCCATGCGTATCGAACGGCTCGACTCCCACGTCTGCTCGTACGGCTCCCATACGCCGGGAAGTGTGGTACACATCTTGCCGTCGATCGTGCCGCCCAGCGTGATGTGGTACGTGAAAGGCGAGGTGCTGACCTCTTGGACGTGGCTTTTGGGGACATCCGTGGAGTCGGTGTTGGACGCCCATGGCTCGAAGGCCCCCTTCGACGAGGGGATGACACAAGCGGTCAAAACAAACACCGCAACCATGGTTTTTCTTTTCACGCCTCGGAGGATTCCTTATGCGCCTTCAGAACTCAATCCATTTCGCGGTTGACTGCCTGGCCTCTTTTGCCACCATTCGGCGGTGAAGCTGGCCGAATGAAATTGTTCCCCAAGAGAATGCGCCCCCGGAATTGTCTCGCTCTAATCACTCTGGCTGTTTTGTTTCAGGCGGCGTGGTGTTCCATGTCGCGCGCCCAGGAGCCCACCGCTCCGACCGGCGGCACGGTCGTCCTGGACACGACGAGCACCTGGCGCATGTACCACGTCCTGCGGGGGCCGCTGATGCAGGCCGACGGGGACCTTCGGGCTATCCCCCACTACGATGACCGGGGCAAGCTCGACTGGGCGGACGGCGTCCGCAAGCCATACCGCGAGGTCATCGCCCCCGAGACGGCTCCCGCCCCGGCCAACTGGAAGGACGCTGGCTTCGATGACAGCGGCTGGCTCCGCGGCACCGCCGTGCGGGCGATCCGCAGCCCGTACCTGGAGAGGCTCTGCCTCCGCGGCAAGTTCACCGTCACCGACCCCGCGAAGGTGAAAGACCTGATGATCTCGGTGGACTACCACGGAGGGGCCGTCGTCTATGTCAACGGGCAGGAGATCGCCCGCGAGCACCTGGCCGCCGGCGCGGCGATGGCCGAAGAGTACCCCCTCGAGGCGTTCGTCGGCCCGGACGGCAAGCTCATCGGCGTGCGCGGCGACGAGGCCCTTCAGCGGAAGAAGACCGCGCCCGACGTGCTCGAGCGAATCCAGGCTCGCGTGCGGAAGCTCTCGGTCGCCGTACCGGCCAAGGCGCTTGAGGCGGGCCTCAACGTGGTGGCCGTCGAACTGGCCCGAGCGCCCTACCACAAGGTCGTGGATGAGCAGATGGCCATCCTCGACAACCACAACAAGTCGAAGATCGAGGACCTGAGCTGGAACACCTGCGAGATCAAGCGCGCGCAGCTCACGGCCGCGGGGGCGGACGGCCTTGTGCCCGGCGCGTCGCGGGCGGCGGGCTTCGAGTTATGGAACAGCAACCCGCTCGCCATTGACTACGACCTGGATCAGGGCGAGGCGGGGCCGCTCTACCCTATCCGCCTCGCGGGCGCCCGCAACGGAGCGTATTCCGGCAAGGTGGTTCTGGGCAGCGACCAGCCCATTCGCGGCCTGGCCGCCACGGCCGGGGACCTCAAAGGCGAAGGCGGGACCATCCCGGCCGCCGACGTTCTCGTCCGCTACGCCATGCCCGGGGGCAGCGTCATCATCACCAGCCCTGCCTGCAACGAGGCGCTGCCGTACCCCGCCGTCCCCGGGCCGCTCCTGGAACTCTACGAGACCGCGCCCACAGAGATTCCCGTCTATAGCAAGGCCATCAACGATCGCTGCCTCAAGGTCGCCGGCGCGCCGGCCCTGGTCTTCGGCGCGGTCGTCCCCATCTGGGTGACGGTGAAGGTGCCCAAGGACGCCCGGCCCGGCGCCTACGCCGGCCAAGTGACGCTCCGCGCCGAAGGGCTTAAGCCCACGCCCGTCGCCGTGACCGTCAAAGTGCTCGACTGGACCATCCCCGATCCGCAGCAACGCCGCACCTGGGTCGAATTGATCCAGTCGCCCGACACGCTTGCCCTGGAATACAAAACTCCCCTCTGGAGCCCCCGGCACTGGGAGCTTGTCGCCCGCTCCATGGACTATATCGGCGCGGTCGGCAGCCGCGTGCTCTACACCCCGCTCATCGCCCAGTCCAATGCCGGCAACGACGAATCCATGGTCCGCTGGGTCAAGAAAAGCGACGGGACCTACGAGTACGACTTCTCGATTCTGGACAAGTACCTCGACCTGGCCGAAAAGCACCTGGGCAAGCCCCAGGTCCTCGTCTGCAACGCCTGGGATTGGTACTTGGGCGGCACGGGAAGCCGCGTGGGCATGTACCGCGACGCAAGGCATGCCCCGCCGCTGGTCACCGTCCTGGACCGCGCCACGGGCAAGACGGAGAACGCGGCCATGCTCGATTACTTCGACCCCGACGCCAAGGCCCAGTGGAAGCCGCTCTTCGACCAGCTCAAGGACCGCATGCGGCGGCGGGGCCTGGAAAAGGCCCTCATGCTCGGCATGAGCACCGACAACTGGGCCTACAGAGAGCAGGTCGAGTTCCTCGTCGAAACCAGCGGCGACCTGCCGTGGGTGAACGCCGGCCACTACACTCGCCCCAGCTTCTACGACGGCCTGGCTCAATACGGCTACCAGGCGAGCTTATTCGGCTACCAGTTCGACTACCTCAAGAGCCGCTACGGATGGAACCTCCCGCGGCTGGAGACGCTCTTCGAGCGTTATCCGCTGGACACCTACCCGACGAGCCGTTGGCGCAACATGGCCGAACAGGCCATCTTCGGCAACATGCGCGGCATCGGCCGGTTGGGCGCCGACACCTGGCGCGTGGCCAGGGACGCCAGGGGCAACCGCTCCGCCCGCGCCTGGGAGCGATTCCCCGGCTCCAATTGGGGCTACCTCAACTGCGACTCGGCCGCCCTTGCGCCCGGCCCCGAAGGCGCCCTGGCCACCGTCCGCTACGAGGCCCTCCGCGAGGGCCTCCAGGAGTGCGAAGCTCGCGTCGCCATTGAGCAGGCCCTCATCGACAAGACCCTCGCCGCCAAGCTCGGCGACGACCTGGCCCGGAAAGGCCAGGCCCTCCTGGTCGAACGCCAGAAGGCCTTCTGGAGGACGGTCGCCCGCCTGCAAGTCGGGCCCAGCCTCGAGTTCGACGACCCGCACGCCTGGGACTGGCCCATCGTATGCGGCCACCTGTGGTACGTCCAGTCCGGCTGGCAAGAGCAAGGCGAGAAGCTCTACTCCCTGGCCGGCGAAATCACCCGGAAGCTCGAAGGCAGGTAGAGACCGCCCCCTCCGCCACACTGCCACGGACTTTGGGTGACTTCAGCACCTTTGTCGCTGTCCTTTGTCGCTGTCCTCTGTCGAATTGGGCCGGTTTTCGACAAAAATGATAAGAAATTGGATTTTTGGACGCCCGCGCGTAGTGAACGCTGCGCGGGTCAGCGAAATCCAGTTCATCCAGCCAGCGAGAGGTGAGCAGCTTCCGTCAGTTCCTAAGAAATGAACTGGTTTTGGCCACTCAAGATGGAGGAGCGGACAAGGTTGACGGGTTCATTCATTGCTTTACACAGGTGGCCAAACTACGGCGTGACCATTTCCAGAACGCCAAAAACCGAGAAGTCGGCAGGATTGGAGGTAAGCAGGCGGCGAACGCCGCGTGTGTGCAGGATTGCCGCCAGATGCGTATCCAAGATGCGCTTGCGCCCCAAGTTAAATTGTCGCATCCAGCGTAGCGTTTGATCCATGCTTGCCTGGCTTGGCTCAAGCAGGTTGACTGCCGGGCTCTTCAGGAATTCCTCGATCCAGTCCAACGCTTCCGCCATAGTCAGGGGCGGGGCGAACCGGCGGTCATCCGTGGCTATGTGCAAGAATTCAGCAACTATCAAAGGGGGTACAACCAGCGTTTCGCCTCTTTTGGTCTCGGTTTGGACGGCGGCGAGCGTCTTCGCGTTTGCCGCGTGATCGGCAAAGGCAAGCTGGACAAGGATATTGCAATCCAAGCCAATCATCGGCGACCGAACATTTCCTCGGCCAATAGTTCTTGGGAAATTACAGGAGTTAAGACCCGGTGTCCCTTAAGGGAGCGAATGTGCAAAGGCATGCCGGACGAACTCGTTTTCTCAACGGCAGGCACGAGTTTGGCCACTGGCTTGTTACCTTGCGTAAGCAACACCTCGTCTCCAGCCTGAACCTGCTCGATTAGATCGGCGATCTGTCTGGTTCCGATTTCCGTTTTGACTATCATGAGGCTCATAATACACCATTGAGTGTGGGAAGTCGAGGGTCACGCAATCTATCGGCCGGCGTTATTAAGCTGGCGGCCCAACGCAGGGATACAAGAATTAAAAGACCCGGCGGTGCCGATGGAGGGGGCATCAACCCCAACGGGGTTGTGGAGCAAAGCCCAGGGTTGGCGCAGCGCCAACCCTGGGTAATCGCGCGGCGATGCTCTCAACCCCAACGGGGTTGCGGCCCGGCGGCCAGAAAACCAGTCGCCTGCGGTCCTCTCCGGCCACAACCCCGTTGGGGTTGAGGGCCTCTGCACCGCCGGGACCCAGGGTTGTCCCGTCGGTCCTACCCTGGGCTTTGTTACACAACCGCTTTGCGGTTGAAAGCGCGCACGCCACTTTGGGCAGGAAATCCAGCGAACTCCCGGACAGTCCGGCCTCCATGCCACACTCACTATCCGCGATTCACGTTCACCGCGTGTTCTCAACCAAGCATTGCGAAGCCGCTTTTCGCGACAAACAACTGCGCCAGGAAATGCATGCCTGCTTGGGCGGCGTTTCCAATTCCGGAAGGCACTGGGCCAGGGCTTGACGGATTCTCGAGAATGCGCGGGGCAGGGATGAAATCTGCTGGCTGGACAACGGGAAGACGATCCCTTTAGGATGCCGCCGTGAAGACGACGAACTGCGTGCCCAGGCCCGGGCTTGGGCCGGTGGCGGCGTTTTCTCCGATGGCCAAGAGAGGCATCCTCTCCGCTCTGGCCGCCGTGGCCACGCTGCTCTGGGCCGCAACCGTCAGCGCCCTCATCAACCCCCGGTTCACGCCAGTCCATCTCGTGAGACAGTCGGCCTTGATCGTGTCCGTGGACCTCAAACCAGGCGCCTCGAAGGACCAGTATACCGCCACCATCCGCCAGGTGCTCAAGGGCCGGACGGAACTGAAGGCACTCCGCCTGGACCTGTCGAAGGCCATCAACACCCAGAACGCTGACGCGCTGCGCCGACTGGCCGCCCCGGCAAAAACGGGGTTGTTCTTTGTGGGCGACTTCGGCGAGGACAAAGACAGCCAGAGCGGGGGGCCGGCCAGGAACCGCGGCCTGCTGCACCTCTCCGGCCAATGGGCTGAATTTGACGGCGGCCAGGAAGGCGAGTGGACCTTCAACCAGATCGACCCCAAGAACCAGGGTATCTGGGCCGGCGGCACCGACATGCTTCAACGGGCCGTGGATTACATCCTCCAGGACGATGACCCCGACGTGCCGGTCGCAGACGGGGTCGCCTGGAGCACGGACCAAAGGAGAATCGCCACCCTCAGCGGCCACATCAGGGCCGTGCGGCCAATCGACCTGGCCGGCGACGGCAAGTGGCTCCTCTTCGCCGCGTGCGACCAGGGAGACCGCCTGCTGGCTTGCGACCGCAAGAGCCGCGAGTTTGCCGACCTCACCTCGGCCCGCCGCCTGCAATCCAAGTCGCGGGCCTTCGCCTGGGGCGATTTCAGCGGCCAGGGCCGGCTGGACCTGATCTCGTTCGACGGCGCAACCCTTTCTCTCCACGCGCAACAAGCGGACGGCACGTTTCAGGCCCGGCCGTTGCCCCTGGCCGGCGCGCTCGACAACGGCTGCCTTGGGCTGGCGGCGCTCGATTGCGGAAGCAAAGAGAAATCCGGTCTGCTGGTCAGCACCAAGTCCTGGCCGGTGCTGGTCTCGTTCGGGGCAGACGGCACCCCTTCGCTCTCCAGGCTGGCCGCCACGGGCTTCGATCTGAACAAACTCGGCCCCGCCGGACCCTGCCTGTTGGCGGACTTCGATGCCGACAGGGTGGCGGACGTGCTGGCGCCTTTTGCCGCGGGAAGCGTGTTATTTCGGGGCCTCGCGCCCGGCAAATTCGCCCCCGGCGTCCCCTGCGCAGTCCGGCTCGGGACCGGCTCCTCGAGCGCCTGCGTGGGGGATTTCGATGGCGACGGCCGATTCGATGTCCTGTCCGTGAGCGCCGACGGCGTCCGTCTGTGGCAGAACGAAGGCGGCGGCCAGTTCACGGACACCTTGAACGTCTCGGGGGAAATCGCCTATATCAGCAAGCCTGGCGGCGTCGATTGCGCGGTCGGTGACATTAACAACGACGGCCGGCAGGACGTGTTGATCGCTTATGGCGCGATAGGCCCGCAGGTGTTCTTCAACCGCGGCTACCGCAGTTTCGGCCACGCCCACACGCTTGACCTGGCGGAGCGGCAAATGCTCCCCGCCGCGGAGCAGGGCCAGCAATCCGCCTGCCTGGGCGATTTCGATGGCGACGGCGCGCAGGACATGGCGCTGGCGCTCAAGAATGGTGAAATCTGGGTCTTCTACCGCGAGAATAACGACCATCAGGCACGGAACGCGGTCGCGACGCTGCCTCTGGGCGGCTCCTGCAAAGGGCCGGTGGCCGTCACCGGCTGGATTGGAAAACGCTGTCTGGGCGCGTGGAACGTCTGGCCCAACACCAGCCCGGCCTCTTTCGGACGCAAGGAACCGGGTCCGATGACGCTCAAGTGGCGCCTGCCCGGCGGCCCGGAACAACAGAAGGAGATCGTCGTGGAAAACCAGACCGTCAGAGTGGAGATCAAGTAGTGGAATGACTGTGGCTGTCGTCCCCATTCTCGTCGGACCGTTGCAAGTGGTGCTGGCACTGTTGCCGGCGATGCTGCTGGCGCTGGGAGGCGCGCTGCTGGCCTTGTTTAAGCCGTCCACGGCGAAGCAGTCGCTTCAACTTCTCTGGCGGCTCAAGGCGCCGCTGTTGCTGCTCTTCGCGCTGGGCTTCGGCCTGGTTCAAGCCGTGCGCGCGATGCTGCCCAAGCCCAAAGTCGCGCCGACCGAAGCCGGCGCGGCTGACTGGCCGCTATTCCGCGGCAGCCCGCAACGAGCCGGGTCGATCTCCGGTTCGGCCGCTCCGCTGGCGGGCGGAGTCAACTGGGCTTTCAAGAGCGATCTCAAGACGTTCTATTCCTCGCCCGCGGTCGTCGGCAACCGCGTGTTCGTCACCGGTGCGGACAAGGGCGTGTTCACGGACCGCGGCGCCGTCTATTGCCTGGACGCCGACACCGGCGGACTGGTCTGGAAGTCCAGGCCCGAGAACTTCCGCGCCAGCTTCAGCTCGCCCAGCGTGAGCGGACGATTCCTCGTCGTGGGCGAGGGTCTGCATTACACGAGCGACTCCCGCGTTTTCTGTCTCGACGTGGCGCAACAGGGGAAAGTGTTGTGGTCGTATCGCACCACCAACCACGTCGAGTCCACGGCCTGCCTCTCGCAGGGCCGCGCCTACGTCGGCGCCGGCGACGACGGCTATTATTGCTTTGCGCTGGAGCCGGAGACCAACGGCCGCGCTCGAGTTCTCTGGCACGCCGCCACTGACCGCTGCCCCGACGCCGAAACCTCGCCTGTGGTCCACGAAAACAAGGTCTTCATCGGGCTGGGCTTGCGCGGGAACGCGCTGGTCTGCCTCGAAGCGGAAGCCGGCCGTGAACTTTGGCGCGTGCCCACTCCCTATCCCGTCTTTACTCCGCCAACGGTGTGGAGCAACCGCGTCTTCTTCGGCATGGGCAACGGTAATTTCATCGAAACCGCGGCCCAAGCCGCCGCCAAGGAACTCGCCGAACTCAAGGCCGCCGGCGCCACCGAAGCACAACTTAGCGAAGCCGCCGGGCGGCTCAAAGCCGGAGGTGAAGTGTGGTGCTTGGACTTCGCCAAACCCGAGATTGTCTTGTGGAAATTCAAGACCGCGGAGGTGGTCCTGGGCGCCGTGGCTGTGTCCGACGACGGCACTCTTGCCTTCGGCACCCGTGGCGGCGAGTTCTTCGCCTTGACCGCGGAAGGCCGTGAACTGGCGCGGCGGCAGATGCAGGTCCCCATCCTTACTTCGCCCGCGCTCACCAGTAATCATGTCTATTTTGTGACCGAGAATGGCCGGCTCTATGCCCTCGAACGCCGGACGCTGGCGACGGCCTGGGAAACGTCCCTCGGAGCAACAGGCCCGTTCCTAAGTTCGCCGACGATTGCGCACGGCCACGTTTATGTCGGCTCGCAGGAGGACGGCTTGCTTTGCCTGGGCAACTCCGCGGCCTGCGTGAAGGAACCTGTTTGGGCCGGGGCGCAAGGCGGGCCAGGTTGCCCGGGCCACGTGGACGACTCACCTTTGCCGGAGCGGGGCGCGCTGGTTTGGCGATGGCCTCCGGCGAGCGACAGCGGTGGCGAGTCTCTGCCAGTGCCGCGCATCGCCGCTCCCGCCGCTCTTCTGGGCGATCTCATCGCGGTCCCCATAGCCGGTGGTGCTCGGTGCGGTTTGCTGGCGCTGACCAACGACGCCAAGACACGCGTCACCCCCGGCGAAAAATGGTTCTATGCCACGACCAACGGGGTTTGGCAGTCAGCCGCCCTCGCCCGAGCCGCGTCCGTCAGGGAACCTCCGGACCACGACGCCTCGTCCCCAACCGCCGGTCCGTTGCTCGCGTTTTTGGTGGATGGCAAAGCCGGCGATGCGAGCCGCCGCCTGCATTGCCTCGATGCCCGGACCGGCCTTTTGCGGTGGCGCGTGCCGGTCGCAACTGACGCCTCCGGCGAGTTCGTAGTGATTGACGAGTCGCTGGTGATTCAGCGCGGGCGGCAGGAGGTCGCCTGTTTCGATTTCAACGGCCAGCCGCGCTGGCAGAAGCCGCTGGGCGCCTTGCGCGGGGTCGCCGCCGGAGGCAACGACCTGGCCGTCGTCGCGCTCGAGTCGGCGCCTCGACTCCTGGCGCTCGACCTGCCTACCGGCCATGAGCTGTGGGGCGTCGAGGTGGAGGCCGTCACGGGTCCGGTGGTGGACGGCGGGACCGTGTTCGTGGGCACGACCAACGGCATTAGCGCCCGGCGCCTTGCGGATGGCAGCTTGCTCTGGCAAACCGCCATGGCCCCTCCGGCGCAGCCGTTGTTAGTCGAAGGCGGCATGCTGGCGACCATCACCCGATCGAACGAACTAGCGCTGCTCGAGGCGAAAAGCGGCCGCGTGCAAGCGGTCATTCCGGGCGCGCTGGCGGGCCTGCCGCCTCTGCTCACCCGTGACGCGGTGGTGTTCGCCACCAAGGACGCGCTCCTGCGCGTCCCGTTCAGCCAGCCCAAACCACAGAGATGGATGGCCACCGCTTGGCTTGGCGAGCTGTCTGCGCCGATGGTCATGGCGGAGTCGGCAGTCTATTTCGCGACGCCGACCAAGGGCTTCATCAAGACCGGGAGGCTCAAGTGAAACGCTGGGTTTACGCCTTCACCGAGATGCTGCCGGCAGGCCTCGACGCGCGCGCGCTGCTGGGCGGCAAGGGCGCGGGATTGGCCGAGTTGACGCGCGCCGGTTTCACCGTGCCGCCCGGCTTCACTATCATCACCGCGGCCTGCCGGTGGTTCTACGATCACCACGAAACCTGGCCGCCCGAACTGGAAACGCAGATGCGAGAGCAGATGGCCGGCCTCGAGGCCGCCGCCGGGCGCGCGTTCGGCGCCGGGCCGGACCGTTTGCTCGTCTCGGTCCGCTCCGGCGCGGCGGTCTCCATGCCGGGCATGATGGACACCGTGCTGAACGTGGGCGCCGGTGAGGACGCCTGGGCCGAGCTCGCGCGCTGTATCAATGCCGTGTTTCGTTCCTGGAGGAGCGGGCGGGCGGTCGCCTATCGCGCGCGCCACCGCCTCTCGGGCCTGCCCGGCACGGCCGTGAACGTGCAAGTCATGTTCCCGTCGCAAATCTCCGGTGTGCTCTTCACCGAAGACCCCAATCATCCCTCCGCCCGCCAAATAATCGTGGAAGCAAGCCACGGGCTGGGCGAAGCGTTGGTAAGCGGTGCCGTCACGCCCGACCGGTTCCTGGTCGCCCGCGACGGATTAAAGGTCACGGAGTCGGCGCTTCATGGCCAGCCAACGCTCGGCGCGCCTCAACTCGCCGAGCTTTGCGCGCTGGCTCTCCGGGTGGAACAACACTTCGGCCAACCCCAGGACATCGAGTGGGCTTGGGCGGACGGCCAGTTCGCGCTCCTGCAGTGCCGCCCCATTCGCGGCCTGGAGCTGGTCCGCGAGGCGGAGCGTGTGCGGGGGGGCGAAATCACTCGTTTGCAGGCCCTGGCCGGTTCCCGCCGGCGTCTTTGGGTGGCTCACAACCTTGGAGAAACCTTGCACCATCCTACGACGCTCACATGGGAAATCATCCGCCAATTCATGAGCGGAGACGGCGGTTTTGGCCGCCTCTACCGTGGTTTGGGCTACTGTCCGGCGCCCGAAGTATGCGCCCACGGCTTTCTCGAACTCATTGCCGGCCGCATCTATGCCGATCCCGACCGCGCCGCCCGCCTGTTCTGGGCCGGTTGGCCGATGAGTTATGACATCGAGGCGCTCCGCCGCAACCCCAACGCCATCAACCTGGCTCCAACGAAATTCGATCCGGAACGGATGGATGGCCGGTTTCTGTTGCGCCTGCCCCGTCTGGCGCGCGCGATGTGGCGCAGCGCTCGCGCGGTCAAGCGTGCTCGCCTTGAAGCCCGAGATCATTTCGAGCGGAACGTGCTGCCGCCCTATCTCGGCTACGTCCGAACCGAACGGGCCAGGGACCTGCAGCGCCTCAACGCGCCGGAACTGCTCGTCGAACTCGGCTCGCGCCGTGGGCGGGTGCTGGATGAATTTGGCGCGGAGTCGTTGAAGCCCGGATTCCTGGGCGGGCTGGCGCTCAGCGAGTTGGACCGGCGGCTTCGGCAGGTGCTCGGGCCCGAAGAGGGAGCCTCTCTCGCGGCCACCTTGACCACGGCCTTGCCGGGAGACCCCGCCCTTGAACAGGATTCGATGTTGGCTGCGGTCGCGCGGGGGCGCGCGTCGCTCGCGGAGTTTCTCACGCGCTTCGGGCATCGTTGCGCCGGCGAGATGGAGTTGATGACGCCGCGCTGGCGCGAGGACCCGGCCTTTCTGGAGAGCGTGCTGAACCAACTGCGCGCCGCCAAGGGGCGCTCGGCGGAGGAGCGGCGCCGGGAAAACGAAGAGCGATTCCGGGCCGCACAGGAGCAATTGCCGAAGACCTTGGCCCGCGCCGGGGCCAGCGCGTTGCAGGAAGACATTGCCGCCCAACTGCGCGTCGCGCGCGAGTTGCTCCCCTGCCGTGAATCCGCCAGGCATTACTTGATGATGGGCTACGAGCTGATCCGGCAGGTGTTGCTCGCTCTCGCCGGCCGCTGGGATATCGGTGAGGACATCTTCTTCCTCGGTCTGCAGGAATTGGGGCAGTTCGAGCAGCGCGGCGCGGAACTGCGCGCGGAAGTGCCCCGGCGCAAGCTTGCCTGGGAAGCGGCCAAACGCGTGCCACTCCCCGCGCTGATTGACTCGGCTGAACTTGCTTCGCTGGGTCTGCCCCCCAAGCCCATCGCGGCCGACCAAAGCCAGGAGCTTCACGGAGAGCCGGTCAGCGCCGGCCTGGGCAAAGGGACGGCTCGCATTGTGTTCGATCCGCTTGAAGCCGGCGACCTCGGCGCCGATTACATCCTGGTCTGTCCGAGCACCGATCCGGGCTGGACGCCGCTCTTCCTGCGCGCGTGCGGCCTCATTGTGGAACGCGGGGGCGTGTTGTCGCACGGCGCCATCGTGGCCAGGGATTTCGGAATTCCGGCAGTGGTTTGTCCCGACGCGACCCGCCTGGTGCCCAACGGGGCGCGTATTCGCGTGGATGGAAACACCGGCGTCATCGCGTGGTTGAGGGAGGCCGACCGTGTTGGACAACTTCATCCTAATCTTAATCTTAATCTTAATCTTAATCGAAATCTTAATCCCTCGTCGCGTGCTTGAACGAGACCGGCCATGTTTGACTCCCTAAACCATTTCATCCTTGCCGTGATGGACGTCGTGGTGGGTTGGCTCCTGATCCTGCCGCGCGATGCGGCCATCGTGCTGGTGGCCGTCTCAACCGCGCTGTTGTTGGCGTTGGCGCGAAAGCTCAGCACCGACCAGGACCTGCTCTGCCGTTGCGCGGCCGACCGTAAACGGCTGCGCGAACTTCGGCGCGGCGCCCGGCGCGCGCGCGACCGGGCGGCCCTCGCCCGGCTTGGCGCTACCCAAGGCCAGGTGGCTATCAAGGCCCTCGCCCAGGAATGGAAGCCGATGCTGCTGTCGCTTGCGCCCATCGCCCTGCTGGCCGCGTGGTGCTGGCAGCGGCTGGAGTATCTGCCTCCCAAAGCGGGCGAACCGGTCAGCTTCACCGCGACCTTCCCGATTTCTGCCGCCGGTCAGTTGGCCCACCTGGCGCCCGCGGAAGGATTGCAGGCGCCGCGCGGATGGATTCGCGCCCTGGCGGTGGACACAAACACAGTGACCGCGCACGCCACTTGGATCCTGACCGGCACTCGCGGTCTGCACTCCCTCACCCTTCGCTACGATCGCCACACCTTCATCCACCCGCTGCTGCTCGGCGAGCGAAGATACCAAGTCCGGTTGCTGGCGCACGACTCGAAGAGTATTCGCACTGCTGTCCTGCTTCAGCCGGCGCGTCTGTTCGGTATTGTTCCCGGTCTGCCGGCGCTCGGCCTCGCTCCGTGGCTGGTGGCCTATTTGCTCCTGGCGCTGGCGGCCTTTCCCGTGGTCAAGCGCCTGTCGCGGGTCTGGTGAGAACGGGGCTGATGATAACCGCAAAGAACGCAAAGGACCGGGGACAGGATTTGATTCGCGTGTGCAGTTCCGGGTTCGGCCAGGTTTAGACCGCGATGGGGAGGTATCGGGACTGTATCGCCGGCTTCCAGTCGGCAGACCGTTCATACTTGGCCGCATCTACGGATTGGAAATCCGCGATACGGCAGGCTGGAGGCCTACGCTGCGCCTTCCGGCGAAATCCTATGAAACCTCGGGGCTAAGGCAAGGCCGCCCAGGTGTGAAACATCCGGGCTAACTTCTTGAGCAGGCGCGCATCGGCGGCGGGGAAGGCGCAATTGGCCAGGGTTTCGGGAGTGACCCATTTAAAATCCGCACAGCCGATGGGCCGAGGCTCATGCATGAGCCAGCGGCAGCGGTAGAAGCGCAGGCAGACGGTTTTTTCGGGGTAGGCATGGGTGAGGCTCTCGACCAAATCTCCCACGGCGACCTCGATTCCGAGTTCCTCGCGCAGTTCGCGGGCCAGGCAGGCCTCGAAGGTCTCGTTTGTCTCCCTTTTGCCACCCGGAAACTCCCAAAGTCCGCCCTGATGGGCTTCGAGGCAGCGTTGGGTGACGAGCAGTTTGCCCTGGCGGAAGACCAGGCCGGCGGCCACCTCAATCTCCGGGCGTGGGTTGGGGATATGCGCAGCGATGGGGTGCATTCCACTTATTTGGATAGCCGCTCCTAATCGTAATCATAATCTCAATCATAACCGTAATCTTAATCTCCCTCGTACAGTCGGCGCTCAGAATTGGCTTTGATTAAATGCATGAGCATCGAAACAGAACAGGCGATCCGATTAGGATTAAGATTAAGATTAAGATTAAGACTAGGGGCACGTCGTCATGTGCCTCGGCCGATGCTCTTGTAGATGAATCCGAGGCGCTCCATTTCGGCGGGGTCGAAAAGGTTGCGTCCATCAAAGAGGATGGGGTGGGTCAGCGCCTTGCGGGCGCGTTCGAGGTCGAGTTTTTTGAACTCCTCCCATTCTGTGGCGATGACCAGGGCGTCGCAGCCATCGGCAACCTCGTTCATGTCTTTGACGAAGGTGACGTCCTTGAGGAGTGGCTTGGCCTTTTCCATTGCCCTTGGGTCATGGACGCGCAGGCGGGCGCCTTCCTTGAGGAGGCGATGGCAAAGCTCGACGGCAGGGGACATCCGGATGTCGTCGGTATTTTGCTTGAAGGCCAGCCCGAGGATGCCGATGTTTTTGTCCTTGAGCACCCAGAGAGTGTCGGCAATTTTCTTGACGAAACGGTTCATCTGCCCGGCGTTGATCACCTGGACCTCGGCCAGGAGTTTGAAATCATAGCCGACCTGCTCGGCTATCTTGATGAAGGCGCTCAAGTCTTTGGGAAAGCAGCTTCCGCCGAAGCCCAAGGACGCATCCAGGAACCGCCGGCCGATGCGGTTGTCCATGCCCATGCCGTTGGCAACCTCCTGGATATTGGCTCCGGTCGCCTCGCACAGGACCGAGATGGCGTTGATATAGGAAATCTTCAGCGCCAGGAAGGAGTTGGAGGCGTGCTTGATCAGTTCGGCGGAACTGATGTCCGTGACAATAATCGGCGCTTTGAAGGGGGCATAGATTTCCTTCATGGCAGCCACGGGCCGTTGCGAACGGACGCCGATGACAATGCGGTCCGGCCGCATGAGGTCCTCCACCGCAAAGCCTTCCCGAAGGAACTCCGGGTTGCTGACGACGTCGAACTCGACGCGCGCCTTGCAGTAGCGTTTAATGGTCTCGGCTACCTTCTCGCCGGTCCTGACCGGCACGGTGCTCTTGTCCACCACGATCTTGTAGCCGGTGAGCGCGCCTGCGATTTCACGGGCGACTTTTTCGATGAAGCTCAGGTCCACCGACCCATCGGGCAGCGGGGGCGTGGGCACCGCGATGAAAACCACGTCCGCTTTGGCCACGCCTTCGGCGGTGCTGGTCGTGAAGCTCAAGCGGCCTGCCTGTGTGTTCCCCTTGATCAGCTCTTCCAAACCCGGTTCGTAGATTGGAATTCCTCCCGCTTGAAGCGTTTGGACCTTTTCTGCGTCGCTATCCACACAGACGACCCGGTGGCCTACCTCGGCGAAGCAGGCGCCGGTGACCAGACCCACATAACCTGTGCCGATAATCGTCAATTTCATAAATCAGCCCAAAACCGGATCCACGGGTCATACTTATTACTTATCGGACTTGGCCGGCGCTTTGGCCGGGGTTGGGGTTGGTGTTTTGGCTGGAGTGGGAGCGGGCGCTTTGGCCGTGGCTGGCGCTTTGGACGGGGCATTGGTGGCGGAAGCTATTGCCGCCTGGAGGCGGCGCTCGATGGAAGCAACGGCTGATGTTTTGCCCTGTGTATTGGTGGCGGCAACGACAGCCACTTTGGGAGCCAGCGACACGGCGGGCGGCGCCGCGGGGGCAAGCTCAGGGTGCTGCTGATACAACTCTTCCAAGCGCAGGCCGGCTTCGGAACTGAGCAAAGAGCCGCGGGCACGGGCCACATCTTCGAAGTAATTGCGCGCCAACTCCGGCTGCGAAGCATAGAGGCGACCCAGGGAAAACTTGGCCTGAAGGGCGACCGGGTCGTTTGGGTGTTGGTCAACCAGGCTCTTATAGGCGGTCCTGGCCTCGTTTGTCTTGTGCTGGGCATCCAGGCAGGCGGCAATGCCCAGAACCGCCGAGGCTTCCATCGGGCTGCCGCGATGTTCACGGGCGAACCGCTCGAATTGTGCTCTGGCCTGGTCGTAATTGCCCTCGACGAAGAGGTCTCCCGCCCCCAGGAGCATGGCCTCGGCCCCGGCATCGTAGCCGGGATACTCGGCGGCGACCTTCAGGAACCCCTGGCAGGTTTCCGGCCGCGCGGCGCCCCCGTTGAGCAATTGCGGCACGAAGATTTCCGAGAGGGCTTCTCCGGCCCTGACTTCCTGCTCTCCGTGGCGCCAGAGCAAAAACCATACGACCAGGGCCAACGTGACGGCGATGGCCGCGCCCCATGCGGCTTGTTTCTTGTTGGTCTCAACCCAGACCCACATTTTGAGTAAACTGCCTGTTTCCGTAGCTTCATCCATATATCGGGTGGACAATGTCCCGGTCCCGCGCCAAAAAGGCAAGCGAATTCTACCTGACGGCGGCGTAGGAGCGGCGGAGCGTGGAGCGGCGGAGCGTGGAGCGTGGAGCGTGGAGCGGGGGAGCGTGTGGAGCGGGGGAGCGTGCGGAGCAGGGGAGCGTGGTGCGTGGTGCGTGCTACGATGCCCGAACGCTCCACGCTCTGACGCTCCACGCTTTCACGCTAGTTACATCCCGAAATCTGCTTTTGCGCGAGCCATTACGGTCGTTTGCGGCGCTTGACTTTGAGGAGGGCGAGGGAATGGGCCAGGGCGGCGTTGATCATTGCGGCCTCCTCGTCGTCCAGGTGTTCAGCCAGACGGGCCTCGGCGCGGCGGCGGGCTTCTTCGACCTTGGCCTCATCAATGCCCTCCGCGCGGATGGCCATATCGGTCAGGATGGCGACGCGTTGGGCGGTGATTTGCACGAACCCTTCGCCCACGGCAAGAAACTCTTCACGGCCATGCCTGCGCGCAATGAGTTCCCCGGGCGAGATTTGTGTGAGGAGCGGAACATGCTCCGGGTAGATTCCCATTTCCCCCTCGACAGCCGGCAAGGTGACCATCTCGACGTCCTCGGAGTAGGCGGTTCCCTCGGGGGTCACAATCTCCAGTTTGAGAGTCATACGGGGATGGGGTTTACTGTTTAATCTCGTCAATCCCGCCCTTCATGTAGAAGTTGCCCTCGGGGACATCGTCGTGTTTGCCTTCGAGGATTTCCTTGAAGCCGCGAACGGTTTCAGCGACGGGGACCTGCCTGCCTTCGTGGCCGGTGAAGACCTCGGCGACGCTGAAGGGCTGGCTCAGGAAGCGTTGAATCTTCCGCGCGCGGAAGACGGTGAGTCTGTCATCGGGTGAGAGTTCGTCCATGCCGAGGATGGCGATGATGTCCTGGAGGTCTTTGTAGCGTTGGAGGACGCGCTGGACGCCGCGGGCCACTTCGTAGTGTTCCTGGCCGACGATGTCAGGGGCCAGGGCCCTCGAGGTGGAGCCGAGGGGATCGACAGCGGGGTAGATGCCCAATTCGGCGATGGAGCGTTCGAGCACGATGGTGGCGTCCAGGTGGGCGAAGGTCGTGGCCGGCGCGGGGTCGGTCAGGTCGTCGGCCGGCACATAGACGGCCTGGAACGAGGTGATGGAGCCTTTCTTGGTCGAGGTGATTCGTTCCTGGAGGTCGCCCATCTCGGCGGCCAGGGTGGGTTGGTAGCCGACGGCGCTGGGGGTGCGGCCCAGGAGGGCGGAGACTTCGGAGCCGGCCTGGGAAAAGCGGAAAATATTGTCGATGAACAGCAGCACGTCCTGGTTCTTTTCGTCGCGGAAATACTCGGTGATGGCCAGGCCGGACAAGGCGACGCGGAGGCGGGCGCCGGGCGGTTCGTTCATCTGGCCATAGACCAGGGCGATTTTGGACTCGCTCAGGTTGCTCTGTTTGATGACGTTGGCTTCGGACATTTCGTTGTAAAGGTCGTTGCCCTCGCGGGTGCGCTCGCCCACGCCCGCGAAGACGGAGACGCCGCCGTGGAGCTTGGCGATGTTGTTGATGAGTTCCATGATGACAACGGTTTTGCCGACCCCCGCGCCCCCGAAGGCGCCGACCTTGCCGCCCTTGAGGAAGGGGCAAATCAGATCAATGACCTTGATGCCGGTGGTAAGAACTTGGGGCGAAGTGGATTGGTCCAGGAGGCTCGGCGCGGGCCGGTGAATGGGGTAGCGTTTTTCGGTCACGACCGGGCCGCGCTCATCCACAGGGTTGCCCGTCACGTCAAAAACCCGGCCCATCACCGCGTCGCCGACGGGCATGGAGATGTCGGCGCCGGTATCCAGGACTTCATATCCGCGTTTGAGGCCCTCGGTGCTGGACATGGCGACGGTGCGGACCCAGTTGTCGCCCAGGTGCTGCTGGACCTCGAGGGTCAGTTTGACCGGGTGATCATAGACTTTGAAATCCACTGTGAGCGCCCTGTAGATGGGCGGCAGCGACTCGGGAAACTCCACGTCGACTACGGGACCGATGACTTGAACGATTTTACCTTTATTCATCACAATTCCAAGGATTCCGGGGAGATGCGGTTCACGGCTGGTTACTATCCCAGCGCCATGGAGGCGGTGGAGATTTCGAGCAATTCATTGGTGATATTGGCCTGGCGCAGTTTGTTGTACTCGAGGGTCAGGTCCTTGATAAGCTGGTTGGCGTTGTCGGTGGCGTTTTTCATGGCAACCATGCGCGCGCTCTGCTCGCTGGCTTTGGCCTCGAGAAGTATCTGAAAGATGCGGAAATTCAAGCTGTGGGGGAGCAAGGCCCCGAGCACTTGGCCGGCATCAGGCTCGAAGATGAACTCGGTCGTGGCGGGAGAGAGAGATTCGGGCGCGGGCGGCTCATGAGGCCCGGCAGAGAGCGGCTTAAGCTCGCCCACGGGCAGGAAGGGGCATATCTCGGGCCGTTGGACCAGGGTGGAAACGAACCTCGTGTAGAGGATGTCAACCCGGTCGGCCTCTCCCTTGAGAAAGAGGTCGCGGGCGAACTTCGAGACAATGCGCGCCTCGGCGAAGAGCGGGGTGTCCTTGTAAATAAATTCCGCGGCCAGGCGGCGCTTGGTTCGGGCGATAAACTGGGCTGCCTTGCGCCCGGCGGTGATGAACAAGGTGTCGCGGTCCAGCTTTGCGGCCTCGCGCATGAGGTTGCTGTTGAGGGCGCCGCACAGGCCCTTGTCGGTGCTGATGAGAATGACGGCCCGCGTGGTCACCTCGCGGGCTTCCATGAGGGGGTGGGTAAAGTCCCCCGCATTGAAGGCGACGCTGCCCAGGACCTCGTTCATGAGCGAGGCATAAGGGCGGCCCGCCAGGGCGGCTTGCTGGGCCTTGCGCATCTTGGAGGCGGCGACCATCTGCATCGCCTTGGTTATCTGGGCGGTGTTCTTGACGGACTTGATTCGCCGGCGTATGTCGCGAGTGCTGGGCATGAGGGTTAAAAGGGCATGACCGCCAAGTGTGAATGTGCTAAGATAACGCGCCCTTGGCTAGAGGCGCATAAGTCTGTTTGAACTCGATGACCGCCGCCTTCAAATCCGCGATGAGGGCGTCGCTGAGGGCTTTTTCCTTGGCGATGCGGGCCAAGAGTTCGGATTTTCGGCTGGTCATGTAGTCGGTGAGTTTGGCCTGGAAGTCCTTGATGCTGTCCACCGGCACGTCATCCATGAAGCCGTTTTGGACAGTCCAGAGGGTTGCGACCTGGACCTCGAGTTGGATGGGGTTGTATTGGGGCTGCTTGAAGACCTCGATGATGCGCTTGCCACGCTCGATTTGGGCCTGGGTCTTGGCGTCGAGGTCCGAGCCGAACTGGGCGAAAGCGGCCAGTTCGCGGAACTGGGCCAACTCGAGTTTGATGCGGCCGGCCACCTGCTTCATGGCCTTGACCTGGGCGGCCGACCCGACTCTGGAGACGGATATGCCGACGGAGATGGCCGGGCGGATGCCCTGGTAGAAAAGGTCGGTCTCGAGGAAGATCTGGCCGTCGGTGATGGAGATGACGTTGGTCGGGATATAGGCGGAGACGTCTCCGGCCTGGGTTTCGATGATGGGCAGGGCGGTGAGGGAGCCGTTGCCGAATTTTTCGCTGACGCGGGCGGAGCGCTCGAGGAGACGGCTGTGGAGGTAAAAGACATCGCCCGGGTAGGCCTCGCGGCCTGAAGGACGTTTGAGAACGAGGGAGACCTGGCGATAGGCGACGGCGTGTTTGGAGAGGTCGTCGTAGATGATGAGGGCGTCCATGCCGTTGTCCATGAACCATTCGCCCATAGCGGCGCCGGCGAACGGGGCGAGGTACTGATTGGTGGCCGAATCCGAGGCGGGGGCGGCGATGACAATGGTGTAGGGCATGGCGCCGGCTTGCTCGAGCACGGCGAGGATGCGGGCGACATTGGACTGCTTCTGGCCGATAGCCACGTAGATGCAGTAGAGCGGGCGGTAGGCCTTGTCGCCGGCTTGCTCGGCCGCGCGATTGAGGCGGGCCTGGCTGATAATGGTGTCGATGCCCAGCGTGGTCTTGCCGGTGGAGCGGTCTCCGATGATGAGTTCGCGCTGGCCCCGCCCGATTGGAATCATGGCGTCCACGGCCATAATGCCCGTTTGGACCGGCTGACTGACGGGCTTGCGTTTGATGATGCCCGGGGCGATTTTCTCCACCGGGTAGGCGGTGTCGCTGGGGATTGGTCCTTTGCCATCGAGCGGCCAGCCCAGGACATTGACCGCCCGGCCCAGGAGGCCCTTGCCTACCGGCACCTGCAAGAGTTTGCCCGTCGTGCGGACCTCGTCACCTTCCTCGATCTGGGTATAGTCGCCCAGGATGATGGCGCCGACATCGGTTTCCTCGAGGTTGAGGGCCAGGCCGACGACGCCTTTGCCGAAATCCAGCATTTCGTTGAGCATCGCATCGGTCAGTCCTTCAACCCGGGCGACGCCGTCGCCGATCTCGCGGACGACGCCGACATTTTGGCGGGTGGTGGCGGTCTTGACGGCCGCGATTTGGGCTTCAATTTCCTGCAATAAGTTGCTCATAAAATCAGGTTCAAAACTCAGAGGGAAGGGTCGAGGCTGCCTCAACCTGCATTCTGCTGGAGGCTCTCTTCCAGGGCGGCCAACCGGGCCTTAATGCTGCCGTCATAGACGTCACTTCCCACCTTGATGCGCAGGCCGCCGATGAGGGCTGGGTTCGGCCCGAATGACATATCCAGGCCCGGTCCGTAAGCGCGCGCCAGTGCTGTCCGGATGGCCGCTTGCAGATCGGCGGGCAGGGCGATGGCACTTTCGATGCGGGCCGTGCGGCGCTCGAGTTCGAGTCTCAGGAGCCGCTGAAAATGGGACAAGATGGCCAGGTAGCCGCGCGGGCGCGTCTGGAGGAGCCGCCGGACGGCGGTCCGGGCGCGGTCTTCGTCAAGAAGGCCGTCAAGCTGGCAGGCGCGGAGCAGTTCCTTGGCCTGGCGTTTGGCTTGTTTGGTGAGGGTCATGGGAAGGAGCCGATGGAGTTCAGGCCGCCACTTGCCTGGCGGTCTCTTCGGCCAGGCGGCGCTGGTCCTCAGCGGTGAGGATCTTGCCGGTTACGGCGGCGGTTGTCTGAACGACCAACCGGCCGACTTCGCGTTTAAGCTCGGCGAGCATGCGGAGGTGGTCCCGGTCAGCGGCCTCGCGGGCCTTGGCGATGATCTGCTCGGCTGCGGCAATGGCTTTTTGGGTCTCCTGCTCCTGGACTCGAGCGGCGGCCTGGCGGGCCTCCTCAATGAGCCGGGTGGCCTGCGTGTTGGCCTCGGACATGATTTCGAGCCGCTGGGCCTCTGCCCGGGCAAGTTCGGCCTTGATCTTCTCCGCATTGGCGAGGCCCTCGGCGATGCGCTGGCGGCGCTCTTCGAGCATGGCCAGCACCCGTTTGTAAGCCAGGAAGTAGAGGAAGATGCAGACGATGACAAAGCTGATGATCTGGGAAATGAGGTGGGACTTGTTCACCCCGAAGGCGCGGGCGATCTGCCCGACCGGCCCTTCCCCGCCCGTTTGGACCAATAAAATGAACTGATTCATAGCACCGCGAATGGGCCAGGCTCGGGCGCGGACCCGGAACGGCCCCGCGCCCGAGCGATGGATTGTTGTCAACGCACAAGGAACAGGGCGTAGAACACAATTGCCTCGGCGAAGGCAATGGCCAGAATTGACTGGATGAGTATCTTCGTGGCCGCCCCGGGATTGCGTCCGACCGCTTCGGAGGCCTTCATCCCGATGAACCCCACGCCCATGGACGCGCCCAGCGCGGCCAGGCCGACGTGAATATTGCCCGTCAGTCCCTCTGCCAGCATTGGCATTAACGACATATATGTTTTTCCTTTCTGTTCTTTTGCTCGGCGGCTCCCGCGATTGAACACGGTCAAGCCGTCGAAAGTCTATTTTGCATCGGCCATTGAGTGATGCGCCGCCGCCGCGTGTCCTTCATCGTGGACGCAGATGAGCATGGTGAACACCGCCGTCAGGAGCATGAAAACCAGGGCCTGCACAAAGCCGACGAGCAGTTCCATGAAATAGAAGGGGATGGGCAGCAACCAGCCCAGGCCCGGCACCAGGTTGGACATGGCTTCGAGCATGTTCTCGCCGGCGAACATGTTGCCGTAGAGACGGAAACTCAGGGAGACGGGCCGGAAGAGGATTGAGACGATCTCGAGGCACCCGACCGCGAAGAAGACGATGACCATGAGCACCTTGAGGGGTCCGCTGGTTTCGCCTTTGGGCGCAAACAACTCCGTCAGGAAACCAATCGGGCCGATCTCCCGCAGCGCCCAGTAGAGCCAGCAGGCGAAGAAAACCAGGGCCATGGCGAGGGTCATGTTCAGGTCCGCATTGGCGCCCCGGAACCACGGCTCATCCACCACAAACCCCTGCGGCGTCTGGTGGCCCCAACCGATGGTTCCGACGCCGGGAATCAGGCCCATCCAGTTGGCGAAGAGGATGAAAATGAAGATCGTGGCGAAGAACCAGAACGTCCGTTTGACCAGGTGCGCTCCGATGATGCCCTCCAGAAAATCATAGAGGCTCTCGACCATCCATTCCCAGAAGTTCTGCGCGCCCTCCGGCACTTCCTTCATTTTCCGGGTGGCGAACCGGGCGAAGAGGATCAGGCCTGCGGCGACGAGCCAGGTGACCAGCATCGAGTTTGTGATGTGGAAAGGCCCCCAAGGGGTGTTGATGGTTGCGATTTCGAGCGCCTGCTGCGGCACACCCGGCTCCGGCCGCTCGGGCCTGGCCGCTTGCGCCGGCGCCGCCTCGGGCAAGGCCGCCGATGCCTCGGCCCTGCCGCCGAATACCGGCGCACCGGCTAGAACGACCCACACCATTATGACTCTGAGCAATCGCATGTGCGTTAAAAGGCTGTTCGAGATAACACCCTTGCCCCGGTCCAAGACTCACATTGAGCCGGGAGCGGGGGAAAAACTGCATCATGCCGCCCGGTTAGACAAGTTCTTTTTTTGTGGCCAGGCGGCCACGGATTTTAGTTGACTTTGGCGTCTTTGTCGCGACCTTTGTCGGGACCTTTGTCGAATTGGGCCGGTTTTCGACAAAGGTGGCGACAAAGGTGGCGACAAAGGTGGCGACAAAGGTCGTGAAAGTGGCCTAAAGTCCGAGGCAGCGCCATGAATCGCGCTTTCAGCGCTCAGAATGGTCTTTGGCCGATAAACCCAGGGCGTTGGCCTGGGCTGATATGAATGACGCCGTTGGCGTCTCGAACAGGCCCGCGGCTCCATCCGGTTTTCTCCTTGGCGCTCACTCGTTGCCTACAAAGCCGTAGGCCATCTTGATGTAGGTGACGTCCAGAATCGTCGAGGCAGCCGTGGGAGGGCTGTTGTACTTGCTGCCCGAGACGTCACTATTGGCGGCGTAGGCGATGGTAGCGCGGTTGAGCCAACGCCGGCTCGAGGAATGGCCGTCGGCCCAACTGAAGGTGCTGGCGTCCACATGATAGACGGCGGGCGAGTCTTCGAAGGTGGTGCCCGCCCAGTTGTCCAGGGCGGTCCCGGCGGTATCCATCACCCAGCTTCCCCAATTTTCCCCGCGTGGATCGTTCTCCTCCACCCAGAGCAGTTTCAGGCTGGGATGCTGCACCTGGGAGAGCCGGGTCAGCAGCATGGACTGGGACACAATGCCCCAGGGTTGGCCGTCCATTCCGGTGGCACCGCCGACGCTGCCGTAAGAAAAGCCCTCGCCGACCGGTCGCTTGAAGCGGTAGTCCGCCGGGCAATGGATAGCGTCGGCGGTCCTCAGATAAGGTCCGACGGCGCCCTGGAGGACACACTGCTGCATCAGGAAGATCGCCTTGGTGCGCGCGTCCATCGTGGCGGACTCGGGCGGGATGACCGGGGGACCGGACGCGCCGGGCGAGGTGGGCGGCTGCCAGCGCCAGGGGAGTTGGCTCTGGTGATCGTTGTTGACGGTGATGCCGTTGTTCATCGTCATCAGCTCGTCGTTGTTGTCAAAGGCGTACATGGTCCAGGAGAGGCCCAGTTGCTTCTGGTTATTGAGGCAGGTGGCGGTCATGGCCTTGGTCTTGGCCCTGTTGAGCGCCGGCAACAGCATGGCCGCCAGGATGGCAATGATGGCGATCACCACCAACAGTTCAATCAGCGTGAACGCCCGGTTCAAGCGATGCGGTTGACTGATCATGCTTACACACAAGCACAGGCCGGCGAAGTGCGCAATGGATTATTCACGCGAAGTGAAAATTGAGGATTGAAAAAGGGTCGTTGGTCATTGGAGAATGGCCGCGGATGACGCTGACCAATGACCAAAGCTCACAAGGATAGGCCGGGGGGGCCGGTGGAAGAGGTTCGTTTTCCGCACGGCCTGCACAACGCCTACCTTTTTTCCACGTTCAACGCCTTTTCCTACCAGGTGGTGCTCAACAGCCCGATGGTCCTCTATGCCAAGACGCTGGGGGCCAGCGCCACGGTGCTGGGCATCATTGCCGGCATGATGCCGCTGCTGGTCATCTTTCAAATCCCGGCCGCCAACCACATCGCCCGCATCGGCTTCAGGCGTTTCGTCTATGCGGGCTGGGGCACCCGGGTAATGTTCATCTTCGGCATGGCCCTGGTGCCGCTGGCGGGCGGGTTTCTGGACGCCAAGACGCTCCTGGCGCTTATGCTCATGCTCCTGTTCTGTTTCAACCTTTCCCGGGGCATCTCCAGTTGTGCCTGGCTGCCCTGGATTACCGCCCTGGTGCCTGCCCCCCTGAGGGGCAAGTATCTTGCCCGCGATGCCGGGGTCCAAAACCTTGCCAGCTTTCTCACCTTTCTTATCGCCGCTGCCTGCCTGGCCGGCTCGACCCGGTCCTGGCAGTTCTCCATCCTCTTTGCATTCAGCGCCACGATGGGCGCCGTCAGCCTGAGTTTCCTCAAGCGCATTCCCGATGTCGAAATCCCCCCGGAAATCCGCGGTTCAAAGGCCCCCGTCCCGTGGGTTGCGATGATGAATTACCCGCCCTTCCGCAAGCTGCTGGTCACGCTGGTCGCCTATTCCATCGCCTACGGGGGCATGACCGCTTTCACCGTGGCTTTTCTCAAGACCCAGACCGGGATGTCCGAGTGCGAGATTCTCCTGGTGACCTCCGTCGCGTTCCTGGGGGGGCTTTGCAGCTTATGGTTTCTAGGTTCACACATGGATCGGCTGGGAAGCAAACCGGTCCTGGCGTTCTGCTTTTCAGCCTGGGTGGCGGTGCTCGGCGGCTGGATGAGCCTTTCGGGCGGCGTCCTGCCGGCGAAGCTTTCCGTGGTGCTCATCCTGCAATTCCTCATGGGCTTGCTGGCCGCCCTCGCGCAGATGTCCACCACCCGCCTGGCCATGGCCGTCATCCCGGTCATGGGACGCAGCCATTTCTTCGCGCTCTACTCGGTCATCGGCAACGTCACCCTCGGCCTGGCGCCCATCGGCTGGGGCTTGCTCATCGATGCTGTGGGCGCCCGTTCCACTGCCTGGCTCGGCCTGGTCTGGAACCGCTACACCGTTTTCTTTGCAGCCACTTCCCTGGCCTTCCTCTGCACCCTCGCCTGCGCCCGGCGGCTGGACGAACCCGAAGCCGCCGGCCTGGAAGAACTTCTGCGCGAGATCCTCATCCATTCCCCCCAGCGCTTCTGGCTCCGGTTCTGGCCCCGAGGGGGGACGTGAGCCGGACTCAGACCATGACCGGGGATGCAACCGCGAATGAACGCGAATGGGACTAGTCTACAAACGCAGCAAAACTTGACTCGTTAACGACATTTTCTGCAGTTCAAGGACTCTAGCCTTCTGTGCATTTTCGCGGCCGTTCCATGCCGGGTTTCTGCCGCCCATCCCAGGAGCAGCCGGTATGGCGTCCTGCATGGTTCGACAATGTCACGATTCCTTAGAAAACGCGAAGGCCCGGCGCGGGTCCGGAAAAATGACGAGAGTTGGAGATTGTTGAAAGATCCGCCCTTCGCCGAGCGTACTTGTACTTGAGGGCTTGTGGCGCCTTTGGGGGGTTAAAGGGCTGCGCCGAGGCGGAGTTCGGGTTCGGCGCAGCCCTCAGCCGGCCAGATCAGGCCCCCGGGTGAGCACGGGCGTCGCAAAGCCCCGGCGCGGGTCTGGAAGAAATGACGCGAACTGAAGATCGTTGAAAGATCGGCCCTTCGCCCAGCGTAATTACATTGGGGGCTTGTAGCGCCTATGGGGGGTTGATGGGCTGCGCCGGGGCGGAGTTCGGGTTCGGCGCAGCCCTCAGCCAGCCAGATCAGGCCCCCGGTGAGCACCGGCGTCGCAAAGCCCCGGCGCCGGTCTGGAAGAAACGACGCGAATTGAAGAT
>Ga0181524_10000321_pt1 | contig 58245 bp, 53 predicted proteins | sample PEATcosm2014_Bin_34_FD_119761 | JGI IMG/M metagenome (GOLD analysis project Ga0181524, IMG submission 119761) | Peatland microbial communities from MTU Mesocosm Facility, Houghton, MI, USA - PEATcosm2014_Bin05_60_metaG | ecosystem: Environmental > Terrestrial > Soil > Wetlands > Peat | place... | reverse complement strand
TCCGTCAGTCTTCACCGCCCAAAGCTCTCTTTTGGAGTTGCCAGTGGCAATGAAGGCAATTCCGCGGTCGAACAACGGGCGGGGCGCGACCGAATAATCGGGGTGCTGAACCCTCCAAAGCTCTCGCCCGGTCCGTGGGTCGTAGCCATAGGCCGCCTTCGCTCCCGCGCTGATCATCTGAGGCTTTCCCCCGGCCGTGACGATCAATGGCGTGCTATGGGCTTTGCGCAAATCCCCGTCCCTGGCCATCTGTCCCGGCACGTTCTCATCGTTCCACGCAACCGAGCGATCGGTTTTCCAGACGGTCTTGCCGGTCTGCTTGTCGAGCGCCGCATGATACTGAAGATCGACGCCATCAAATGTCAGGATCAGCAGGTTCTCGAAGGAGACGAGCGAAGACGACGGGCCGCGGTAATGACGGCAGCGCAGGTCTTCCCGTTTCCAAAGCACCTTGCCGGTGCTCGTGTCCAGGCATGCCGTCCCAAAGCTGCCGAAGTGGACATACACCCGGCCGGGCTCAATCACGGGCGAGGGCGTCGCGTAACAATTCATCGAAGCCCCGTTGCCGAGCGGCTCTGGGTTATCGCTGTGGAAGACCTTCTCATTGAAGCGAATCTTGCCGCTGTCGGCATCCACGCAAATCGCAAAGAAGTCATGGCCATCGTCCCTCGCCGTGGTCAACCAGACCTGGCCGGCCATCACGACCGGCGTGGACCAACCTCGGAAGGGGATCTCCGTTTTCCACTTGATGTTGTTCGTCTCGCTCCAGTGAAGCGGGAGGCCGAGAAGCTTGGTGTCACCCGGGGCCGACACATGGCCATCCCCCCAGGACCCGCGGAACTCTGGCCAGTCTGCTCGCGCCGCCACCACGCCAGAGGCCAGCACCACGAGGGCCAGCCCGGCAAGAAATCTGCCAGGTTTGACGCGGCATAACGTTTGGCCAGAAACGAAGATCGTGCTTCTCTCGTGACTCATGGCAACAAGATGCTATGGCAACGAGTGCAAGTCAATGCTGCGGGAAAGAACTGGCCACCTCTCCACGCCACCGCCGGCTCACCTCGGCCTTCTGCCTTCGCTTTGCATCCCCAAAGGCAGCAGTGAATCGGACCCCAGGAGGAGGTTAGCTGCGCGGGCTTTCTGGTGGGGCGTCACCACAGGAGAAGACCTGCACAGACCGCGTTATTGTAATTTTGCCTGTTCCTGATCCCCAGATGATCCAGGACGCGTTTTGCCCTCTTTCCGGTACTCTGAGGTGGCCAGGGTCGTCCAGACGCCTCCACGGTAGGAAGGCGTGCGATTTCTGGATCCTCGGAGACATCGGGGCAGGCGGGATAGCGGGTTTATGCAACTTCGGCACTTTCCTGACCCAACACGCCGGCTTCAAGATCGAGGGCGCGTATCCCCTTCCATCCATCCCCTTGTTTCTGGGTTTCCGGGTTGATTATATCGTGGCGAAGGCCCACATTGAAGGTCTCCCGAACCAGAGGACAGAACATCCCTTTGAAAACCGTTCTCTTCACCGGCACCATGGCCTTCCCCCTCAAGTATTCACAGAAAATCAAGTACGCGTTGCTTAAGGTCAAAAACTCACCTGGCTGCCTCTCCAAGACCTGCTCAACAAATACTCTGGCCAACCTCTCGTGGATTTCCGGACCCTTCTGCCTTTGATGTTTGGATTCCACGCTGAAGAAGGTGTGGTCGGCGGCGAGGATTGATTTTGCGCGGTGGATGATGGCGCGGATGGCCTTGTCAGAGCGGAACTCCAGGAACAGATTGAGCTTGTGGACGGTATCGGGCAGCTCTTCGGCACAACGGATCAACAGGGCTCGAAGCAGGTTGGCCAGCTTTTCATCGGAGGTCGGTTTGAAGAGTTTGTCCCTGCTGTCGAGATAGTACCACTGCATCTCGCCTTCCAGATAGATGACCTTGTGCCCCAATTTTGAATCGCCGCCCAGGACTGCCGCCAAGAAGTCGAGGTTTTGTGCCAGGGGGTTGATCCTCTTGAAGCCGTCCGCTCGATCCTCCACCAGTTCGATGAAAGGACACCCATGGATTCTGGCCTGCTCCGGAAACATCTTGCTGAACCACTCGGAAGGCGTGGTTGCCTTCCCGTCCTGGGCATATTCGGCCATCGGCCAACGCTCAGGTTCCCACTTCTTGAGCTGCAACCTGGCCGCGCTGAGCTGGTCGTGAATCATTTCTGGTGTCGGTGATACCATTGCAAGATATCCTCGTCGGTTGGCTCAGGAGTCTCAGTGCCGGTTTCCGTTCTCAGGAACCCCAAACGCCACTCCGACTCCCGCCACGATTTCCGTGCCTGTTCGAGCTGCTGCAATCGCCTTAGGTGTGGATTGTCATTCATTTGATTCCTCCAACCTTACCGGATGATGCTCTGGAAACGCCTCCTCGATGAACTTTCTGTACAAGGGGCCACGCTTGGGGATGTGGTCGAATCTGGCTGCCTCTAAAGGGTCACGTGCTGCTGGCCTTTCCTCACCCAGAAGTCGCCCCTGCATTTCGAGGCTTTCTTGAAGCAGCCTCTCCTTTTGCTCCCGTTCCATGGTGAGCAACTCCTGGCGGGCCTTTTGTTCGCGGAATATGTCTTCGATTGTTGACGGGAAGCCAGGCGTATCCTCGTCCTTGGCCACTCCCCGGGATTCAAAGGTGCGCCGAGCTTCTGCCATCCTTTGTTGACTTTCTGCCAACAGCCGTGCCTTTTGCTCGATTTCCATTCTCCTCAAGCTGGCATCCAGGCGCTTCTCGGCCCTTGCTTTCTTGATTTCATCGAGCGTCTCTTCAACGGTGGGGCTCTGGTTGGCAATGTCTGTCATGATTCCTTCGGGGTCCAGTTCTGTATAATTAATCGCCTGGACGCCAATTGTATGATTCATATAGTTGTCATTAGTCTTCACAATCGACTCCTGCTTCCTTCTGGGGCGCCGATGCGGTTGTCTGGTCTAAACGGACCTCGAAGGGCCTGAAGACGCGCCTGAGGTCAATGGCGAGCCAATACGACCAGTAGTTGTTGATGTGTCTCGCGTTGTTCGGCTCGTGATATATACAATAAGCCTGCGTGAGAAACTGGGCGGCTATATCCCCACACTCCGGCCTTAAGCCTTCCGGGATGTCGGGTCTTTCTATATTAAGGGCAATGAACTCCCGCAGCGTATTGTATAGAGCTCTCTGATTGTGCAGAAAGGCGAAATGCACCAGCTCTCTTGGGTCACCCGCCAAGATCAGATGCTTCACGAGACTGGCGGCGGCATTTGGCAGTTCTCTATCCTGTTTGTCGAGGAGCGCCAAGGCTCGGCCGCCAAACTGCTTCATGAGGTGAGAATCAAGCCCCAGAAAGTTCGCTGCTGGGACGAAAGACGACGCTGGCTCTTTTGTTTTCTTTGTAATGAACATATAGTTGTCTCCTGGTTACTTTGTTGAGTGTGCTGGGCTAACTGTAAGAAACTCTGTAGTGTCTGGAAGCCGCACATTGTCTGGCATCGTTCCATTTATCATTTCGAGGTTCTTCATAAGGTAGGTGAGGCTCTCTGTGGCTGCCCGATGCGAGAAGCAGGGTTTGAATCCGTTGTCCTTAACCGGGTTTTCATAGGCGACCCGATTGCACTCCCACAGAACCTTGAGGAGGCTGAAAACGGGCAGTGAAGGGTTGGCCTCGAAGAACTGCCTGGCCAGCTCAAAGCTCCTGCCGTTGACCTGGAGAACTGAGGCACGAGGCACACCTGTATCCCCAATTGTAGTAAAGGGCGCCAAGGCATGTTTAAGAACTGTGGCCTTTTCGATTGCTGGGATGGCTGCGTTGCTTTCCTCTGAATCGAAACGGATCTCATGAGTCTCGTTGCCAATTGTATAGTCGTAAGGTTTAGTATCTGTAACATTCGAGGAGGAGGCGCCAACTGTACTTTTGCCGACGCTTGATCTTTCTGACAGTTGACCAGTTTCTGATGGTTGACAAGTTTCTGACAGTTGACCAGTTCCTGACATTGGAGCCATCGTTGACCCTTTGAGCAGTTCTGACTTGGCTGAATCGTTTGCCTTGACCTGACTCCGCTTGACTTCGTTTCTTTGAGCCGGGCTATTTGGGTCTTTGACCAGGATAGGGCGGCTGAAAGGGTTTAGACTTGGTTTGTAGAGTTCAGGGGAGTGTGAAGTAGTCAGAGAGGCAGACAGGCAGGGATTCGCTTCTTCCTTCCTTTCTTTCTGTCTGCATTCTTCTTCTTCTTCTTTGTCTATATTCTTAGTGTACATTGCGTGCACATCCTGCTCTACATCCAATGCACATCCCCCCTGCACGCAATGCACATGGGGGTGTTCACTGGATGCACATGGGGTATTCATTGCATGCACATCGGCATGTACACTGGATGCACATCCGGCCGACCTTTGTGGATTGGGTGTATGTGCATTGCGTGTACATTCGGGCTCCTTCGGATGTTCACTGGATGCACATCGCTCCACCTGCACATTGACGTATCGGCGGTCGTAAGCCACCTCATTCAGGGTGAACTTGAGCGCCCCTTTGGACGTTTGGCCCGCAGGAATGAATACGTCCTCTAACTGTAAGATTCTGACGTGCTTTGCCAGGACACGGCGATCTACTCCGGTCTGCATGGAGATGTCGGGAATGTTGAATTCCCAGCGGCTATCCTTAAGATTGCGCCTGGCCCCAATGTATAGATGGAGCATCAGGGCACTGCAATCGTCCTGTTTGTATAGTCTTTGGGCGAGGCAAAGGTTGACGGTCCCGTAGGGGTAGCTGTTGTTGTTGTCTGTCGTCTTCATATATCCGTAACTGTATAATTGGAAACAGGCAGGCAGTTTATGATCCCGCGACGACATGACATACGGGTTTGACAAACCCGGGGAACGGGAGATGCTGCCTGCCTGAAATGTGTGAATTGCCATGTCGTCGATGTTGATGCTGTCCGGTTTAGCGTGGTCGCCTTTCGGGCGCCATTTGGTTTCCGCTGGTTAAATACGGGGCGTTGAGGTTTGTGCCCCTCTGCCGGATTTGAGGTTGGCTCGCGGCAGGATTCTTCCGTTTTTGAATCTATAAGTAAGCCTATCAAAGTCTGCGAAAAGTGTCAACAGCTTTCGGTATCTTTAAGATTCAAACCGGAGCAAAAGACAAGGTGCGCGGTCGATGTCTGGCCTTGATGGCGGAACCGCTGCTCTTGAGGTGCTGGAGGAATTCCTTAAAGATAACCGTGTCTTGTCAGTTGAGGTCGCACAACCACCCGTGTGTCGAGAGTTCTTGTATGTGTTTGTACTGTAACAATCAAGAATAATGGCCAACCGTACCATTAAGATCGTCCAGGAAGTGCTTAAACGAGTATGCGCCCGGCCCACATTGCCCAACCGATGACGTGTATGGGCCTACACATGGCAATGGCTGGCCTCGGATCGCCCTTGGCGCTGTCGTAACGCTTGTGGGGTCCCTGAAGACCAATCCTGACGCACGGGCGCTCTCAGAGGCGTATAAAGTGAAGGGCCGACTCCTTCAATTGTATAGTTGGAGGCGCGGAAGCATTACAGTTGGCCGACTTGTCTCCCGTCGCCGATCTAATTGTATGATGTGGATTGTGCAAATGTCGAGTCCATTTCTCCTCTGGCTCAACCGGCAACCCCAGTTTATTGACCTCGGTGCCAGTTTAACGCAATCCCTGAACGACGTCGGGCAAGGATTTACGGCACGGGGACTCTGCACTGGCGCTTCTGTCTCAAGGGGCTCAGGAATGGAAACCGGGATAGCGCCACCAAGGAAAAGCGACACATATAAATAAAAAGTCCTGCGTACCGGTTAAGGCAGGCAGGACTATGAATGGCTATGGACTTGGGTGTGCCTACTTGGGTTTGAGGCTAATCAAATAATTAAATGGAACATCATTCAAGAAACGGTAGGGCACAAACCGCCAATGTGGTCTTATCTCTATTAAGTTTTCCTTGGCTCTGTATTCAGGTATATGCAGTTCTATCAGGATGTCATTATTTAAGTTGTGAAGAGCCCTCTCCAGCATTATCTCGCTTATATCCCCCGTCCCCTGCAATGGCGTGAGCGTTGCCTTTAGGGCAGCTTTTAACTGCTCAAGCGTGCAGGGGTTGTGCTGAGTTGCGTTTCGTTCAGTAAGCTCTTGTAAAATGAGCTTTTCATAAGTTGTGGTTGTTACTTTCATATTCGATAGTTAGGTGGCCCCGCCAGTCTGCCGTTGCCAATTGTAGGAAAGGCTGACAGGGTTGTTTGTTCATGGCCCGATTTACTTCTTGTTGGTTATTGTTGTTGGACCTGAGAACTGGGCCACTGCTCGCAGGACCAAAGTCTAGGAGTTCTATTGAGCAACCGTCGGCGTATTCTGTTTGTTGCCCACATTGTCTTTGTGCCGCGCCGGGATGTGGGCGATTCATGGCGCGGAAATCGTCGTCACCTGAATGAAGGCAACCTGGGCGAAGTGGTGTGCCTGGGAACGAGCCGGGCGCACATTCAATGCACCCGGCTCCGAATCCGATTTCGATTTAGAGTTGGTAGTGTTCGGCTTTGCCCGCTTTGACCTTCGCAATGCCGATGCGTGTAGCGCCCTCCTCTTGGTAATGCAAAAGGAATAGCAACGTCGGCCATTTCTTGCTGACTTGCTTTAGAAACTTGATGGGCGGACGCCCGAACGTGTCAAATGAGTACCACAGGACGTTAGGCTTGCCTTCTTCGACGATACATAGGACTCCGGCAGCCTTGTGCTCGAATAATGCCCCTCCCGCCACACCCCAATGTTTAGCCTCCCAATCCTCCCAATGTTGACCTGTGGGGTCGCCAGCCTTTAGGAGCCGGTCAGGAATTGGCACCAAGCTGTGGAAGTTCAGTGCACATGGCTTCACCTTCCTTCTTTCCTTGGTTGTCATCTCCGGATCATACCCCACGGCCTGCTTTTTGAACGTCGCAACATCTGCTGCCGGGCCATGCACCGCTAAAGCATTATAAAAGCAATTATCCACAGGAAACCTCCTTGCTGTAGTGGTTGACTTCGGCATAATGTATCTCATGGCGCTTGATCCTGCCCGCTTTGGCTTTCGCAACGCCCAGGACGCAGTGGTTCTCGTGATGGTAAGTAAGCACGAAATCTACAGTAGGCAATGCCTTGCTGACGTTCCGTAAGAACGCCATTGGGGGTTTAGCCGGCGTGTCAAACCAGTAGTACGGGAAGGTCTCGCCCATCATTTCTCTCAAACCCTTCAGAGGATCCGTTTTCGCCGGTGCACCTTTCTTCCGGGCCCAATGTTCAGTCTCCCAAAACACCTCTATAAAGTCGTACTCAGCTCTGAGGACGTGGTGGCTGGTGGGAAATAGAATCATGTGTGTGCCCGGACTGCACGACTTCTGACGAGGCTTTCCCCTGAATGTCATCCGAGGGCTACAATCGCTGGCCGCCTTCTCGAATCGCTCCAGTTCTTCACCCTCGGCGTTGTTCACCCATAGATAATTATGACAACAGTTGTTGTTTTTCGCTATTAATGTGTTGCGTTGTTTACTCATTCTAGTTTTCTATTGCCTCCTTCCATTGCCTGTATGGCTTCACCGGTAGGAAGTCCGCAGAAGACCCCGGTTGGTTCTTGTAGATGAAGGGGTTCTGAACCGCCAAACCCCAGGCCGTTGTGGTTCCCAACGGCAGGTTGCATTCATCTGCTGAATGCGGTTTAAGTCTTTTAGCCTCTGAAAGTGATCTAAGGCTGGGCCACTGCTCCCAGGACCACATTTGAACGATGTTGTTGAGGAACCGACGGCGTATTCTGTTTGTTGCCCACATTCTTTTGTCCACGCCTTGTTGTGGGCGCCTCGGCGCAGAAATCGTAATAATTCAAAGTGGCTGACCCGCAAGCCCCTCGAAAGGCCCTGGCCGGACTAATCCAGCCACGAGCGGCCCAGCCCATCGGATATTGGTCGCCTTTAGTTCATCGGGATGCCATTGCAAACGAGCATTCCATCCTTGAGGGATACTCCGAAATACTTCGGCAAATGCTTTTCACAATAACACGTTATATCTCGGCGTGGTTTCTGTTCAACTCGATACATACCAATCGGGTTGTTTCTCCCGGTCTTAAAAATAAGACCCTGATGCCGGGATTCGACAGACACCATCGCTTCATGAGTTGCAAGGTTGTTGCACCCTTTATGCTCGCATTTGTTATGTTTCATACGTTTGTGTTTGAGGCTCGGTTATGTTTGGATTTGTTGAACTGGAAGGTTGAGCCACGACTCCGAAGTCCGAATGTAGTCATTAGAGGGTTTGTCTTTCGATCGGCAGCATGGATGTTGTACCGCTCGCCGTACTGCCAGGCGGCGTTATCTCTCGCGATTATTTGACGGAGCAGTGTCCCTTACGCGGCTGGGCTCCAAGGGCTTTAGACCCAGGCACCTTACCGCTGGCGATTATTTCTGTGAGGCTTGGCTTCGGCAGCGTTTGCTCCACCTCCCAAACCCGGAGATATGCCTCGGCCTCTTCGTGGTCGGCCTGGCGTATCGCAAACACTTCCTCAATAACTTGGCACGAATCGAGTTCGATGTGAGCTGCCAACCCGATGGCGCTCCACAGGCAGTTTACGTAATACCGATTGTGGTGGACTGTTTTCTTGTCAGCCAGGGTCCAATCGATCGTCTCGACGACCCAGAGCGCGTCCTTCGATTCCCGGGCGCGTTGCGCTTCGGCAAGGGGGTAATGTTCAAACTGGCAGAGTGCCCCGTATTCGTCATTGGACCACCCGCTTTCAAAGGCTTTCATCGAGTTCGTAGAGCACTTGCGCCGCACTTCGTCAGATACGTGAGCGGACTGTGGCGGGTTGATGTTTCGAGCGTTCGTTTCGGTGCCTAACTTTATCTTTTTCATGTTCGTGTTATTGGACGGGAGTGCCCGAGCTGTCTTGATCGCGATGGCGCACATCGGGCCCCCACTCGTACGACTTTGGAGGCTTATCTTCACCCGAACGCCGCCCGCAACATTGCGACGAAGTAACTCGGGGGGGATTTGAAACGTTTCAGGGGATCGCCAGTTCTTTTTTTCGCCATCGATCAACGACCACCCCTCTGCCGCTTGCTTGGGTTTCACGGTTCCGCGCGCCGGTTCGCGAGGGACTTCACCACGGATCGCGTGATCGAAGATGACCAACTGCCGCAGGTCTTCTTGCTTGGCTTGTTTCGATTTTGTCACGTGTTTCGGTTTCATATTTGCGTTTGTTGTATTCGTTGTTTCGCCACCCACTTGATCCGGCCGAGCGCGCGGTTATTGCCGGTTTGATCGCTGGGGGACTATGTCTTTTCGGGTTAAGTCGAGGTTGGCGTCCCTGAGTAAGGAACGAACTTGCCCTGCCGGCGTATGAGCAGCTTGAGGCTGAGGCTGTACGGCCAATTGTCATGCACCTCTTCAGCTATTTGAGATAGCATCCGCAGACCTCCAGCATCCTCACTGCCGGCTAACAACAGCCAACCTCGAGCGGGCAAGGCAACGACTATGTCTCCGCGAACCTGAAAGGTCGCCCTGTTCCAGAACTCGTCGAGCAGGAGGAGACTCCCCTCGTAATAGCCGCCGCATTTAACCTGGTAAACACCTTGTAATTGTTTTATCTCATGGGCCGGGAGGATTCTTGCCAGGTTGCGGAGAGCCACTTGATGTAACTCCTCGACTGACAGATTGAGCTCGACGACATCCTGGTTCCTCACGAAGACCATGTATAATGGTGTGTCGACCACATAATTGACAACGAGGTCTTCGCTAAAGAGCCGCTTGGCACAGTCGCGCTCGCTGGGGCCGCCTGATTTCCCAGCTTGCGCCTCACTCTGGCTGGAGGATTCGTACTTCAATACCGGTACAATCTGAGAGCGGTCGCGGGCCCAATCCACCGTCATGTTCAGAGTATCCAAAAACGCGGATACGTGACGGGACATTATTTCGCGCCGACGTTTAAGATCTAGTAGGTACTCTCTGTATGCGTTATCCAAGTAGGCGGTCTTTTCAGGTCCATCTGGCACTTTCAACGTCAGGTCAAGGTCCTCGATGACCTCAATCTTCAGATTTGGGCGCGCCCGTTGCAGTAATCCGGCTAACTCCTGGGTGAACTGAGCAGGCGTCAGGATGCCCATTGCATACTGGCTGTGTTTCAGGGGTCTGTTGATCGTGCCCCGATCGGGATGAGCGGCGTAGGCTCTCGAGAAGCAGATGTAGATGGATAGCATCTTCCGCATGACCCTTTCTCGGCAGCCCGCGTGCATGGACTCTTCCTGAAATGTGATCGAGAGGAGATCATTCATTAACATAATGACGGGCAACGTGTCCACTCTGGAACGCAGCGAAGGCTGAGCCAGCAAGGCGTCGACTTGCACCTCAGTTGCTAGGAGGTCTTTCGTTTTAGGCACAGGAACCCAGGAGAAGCGACCTTCCAACGCGAGGCATACTCGGAGGACGCAGGCACAGAGCAGACTATTGTGCGATGCGTCAGGTTCGGGTATGGAAGCGTCGTAGGGGATATAGCGGAGAATCCCCGGCTGGGCCCTGCGGAATAATTTGTAACCACGCTTAATATCCGCTTCCGTTCGAACAATAGAATTAGCGTGCGCCGTGGTGATCTCCTGAAGGGTGATCGGAATGAGAGAATCGAGGAGGGCACCCAGCGATTCTGGATCCATGGCCGCTGCAACGCTCGGGCTGATTGGTACTTTGTGTTCTTTCATAGGTGTTTTTATGCGTGATCTGTCATCTTTGGTTAATTGGCGGTCCGTCAGGGCCGCTCCGGTCAGCGCACCTTGAAATGCGCTGAACGGAAAACAAGGGGGGTTTCTCAGGTTGTGTGTGGAGTTAGCGACATGGGGAATGCGTAGCGGCCAAATGATCGTTCTCGTTGCTGGGTGAGCAGACTGTCTTGACTTGAGAGATCGGAACCTTTCTGGCTCGCCTTCACGAACAAGGCTTCCTGACCTGCGGTATTCCGTTCACCTGTCTCAACGATCTCTATTGTCTCAGTTGTCTCACCTGTCTCACTTGTCTCCCTTATCTCAGTTGTCTGGCTTATCTCAGTTGTCTGGCTTATGTCGGTTATCTGGCTCATCTGACTTATCTCGCCTATCTCACCTGTCGCACGGGGAGCCGCGCAGGAACCTGGCGCAGCCGTAACCCTCACGCCCGCGCAGTCCGCATTCGATCCAAATCCAGTCTCCCGGGCGTCGGCGGTCGCGGCGAATGGCATGGTATGGTGCGTCAAGTGCATCAGATCTTATTTGTGAATCCGGGAACGCCTCTGAACATGTAGGTGCTTATCTCCTCGCGATACTGATTCATTTGCTGGCACTTGTCGTTGCTGTCCAGTAACGACTCTATGGCGTTCACGGTGGGAGTCTTTTTGGGTGTCTGTGGCGCTCGCCGCGGTTGGCGCGCTCTGAGTGCATTGACCTCGTGGTCTCTGGTATTTTTGGCCTTCGGTGTCCTTGGACGATGGACGCGGATCTGAGCAAGTTGAAGTTCGAATGCTTCGCCGAGTTGGTTCTGCACCTCCGCCAGAAGGTCAGTGTCCGCCGCAAAGACATAGCCAGAATGGACGGGTCTTAATCTGTTCTTGCGGATCCGAGTCTTCCTGCCCGTGCGGAGAACATGGCACTGGACGTGCGAGTCCAGGCTTGCGTCTATCAGGAGAAATCGATTCTTCCTGCGGGGGTCGGCATCTTCCCACACCTGCCCTACTTTGATTTGGATTTCTGGCATGAGTATTCGATTTGGTTGCGCCGGGAGCGGGACCGCCCGCGTTACCGCGCCGGGCGTGCCGGCTAGGCTGAAAACCCATCGTTGTCGAAGGGCCGGGCACCGGTTGAGGCCGGCGCCCGGCTTGGCGTGGCCTTGCTAAGCGGCCACGGGCTTCTCGCCCGTGAGGGGCGCGACTGGCTTGTCCTTGGCGCGCACGAAGCCGTCCGACACCTTCACCTTCCCCTCCGGGTCAGGCCGGAATCCCTTTAGCCGGATCACCTTCCGGCGCTCCTCCGTGTGGAACGTTACCTCGGAAACGAACGGCTTGTGCAAGAATTCCGCCTCTGGGTCAAACTGGTCCAGATGCGGGAGTTCAGTAACGTTGCGCCACGTCTTGAGGTCCTCGATGAGTCGGCGGTTGCCGCGGTCGTCGTCGAGGTTCCAGGTTGCCAGAGCGATGAACCGCTTCCCGCTGGAGTTGAGGGCCTCCAGCTCACCGACAAGTTTCAAAGTGCGGAATTTCCGCTTGCGCTTGTCGGCTTGCATTTCTTGCACGACGTCGGCGACTACCCCGTGGTGCGGCCCCTTGGTCGGGACCTCCCGTGCTGTTAGGTCAATTGACATATAAGTATAATTCAACTCCGTTCGATTTCATTAGCGATGCGTGTTGTTGCTCCGCGCCAGGCGCATCGGCTGGCGTGGGAGACTGCGGATGGAACGACCGACCCGGAAGCAGTCAGGTTACGAGTCGAAAGCGACGCAGCGGCGGCAGCGAGGGCGAGGCCGAGCAAAATGCCGAGCCCCGGGCGGGTGGTCTTAGTGGCGATGATCATGGGGTGTGGGTGATGGCACGCTGTGTTGTCAGGTCTGCTTCCCGGTGTCTCTGAAGGCACCCGTTCTGGTATCGTTGGTCCGGTCGTCGTTCATCTCTCATGAGGTTACGGCACGTGGGGCTGTCAGCCTAACAACCAGTGGCACGCATTGCCGTGCATAAGCAGAAAGGTGCCGAGGGCCCCGGCAAACAGAATCGGCAAGCGTTTGATCGGGAGCAAAGCCCGGGCCTCCACGCCTTGACAATTCCACTGGCCCGGCGCCTCGCCACGCCCGCGCTTCGGGTTGGGCAATGTTCTTCACGGGTGCCCACCTTCTCTAAGCATTGGTCGACCGGCGCCATCCGGTTCGCCAGAATCCAAGTGGTCGGCAGAAGTCGGTCGCCCTTCGCGCCGGCTTATCGCCTCGGTGGCACGATCCAGCCAATCTCTGTCACGGCCGAGCGCCCTGATTTCGACGGCGGCGAAGAACTTGACGCTGTTGCGCGGGCCTCCGCCGAGAGGATCGAGAAGACCTGCTTTGATCAAAATGGGGATGTGGTGGGGCTGAAACCCCAGTATCTGGGCTGTTTGCTCAGCGTTCAGCCTGGCGGGGAACCGGAGCATGTTCAGGCAGGACGGGGGATTGGCTCGTAACGGTTGGCTGGTGTTCATTGGAAACCCCGCCTAGCTACGCCTCGCCCGCCGGGGCTGGGGTGTCGCCGCCGGCCAAGGGCGGTTTGATACGCCGGCGGAATGGCCAGCCTGATTCGGGCTGCGCCGGGCAAGTCGAGCCTGCTGTTGCTCAGCAGGGCGACTGGCCTTGCGAGTGCCCGAGCGATTTTCCAGACTATAGATATATGCGAGGAGGGACTCGACCACGATGAGCCGAACGCCGCGCATTCGCCCGCGATTCCGGAGGCTGATGGACCTCACCGGGGGCTGGAAATTATTTGCCTTGCAGGGGAGGATGAGTTCGTTTAGCTTGCTGCGGGTAAGGGAAGTCAAAGGGCACAGCTCACTGGCTTTGGGCAAGCGCAGGAACTCCTTCCGGCTCAACCCGGTTGCACTGTTCGTTCCTGCCGGTGGCCAGCCAGCCTTAACGCTGGGGCTGCCCACCGATGAAATGTTCTTTTTCACCGAGCCATTAAAGCATGACTTTTATGGCTGGGCTATGGGCTGAAAAAGATACTTTAGAGACCGGAAAATGATCGAAATGCCGCAGCAGTTGTGGCAGGCGACGCGGCGGAGCATTCAGCCCGGCAAGCCGCATTTGTTCGGTTGTCAAACCTGCCTGGGTCTGACCGGGATGCGATGTCTGAGATTGACTTCCTGGTGGGATTGGCGCAACGAGCCGTGCAATGCCGCCAGGTGGAACGTCGAGTTGCCTGACGCCAGCACTACACCCCTTGCGGAGGCCATGCAGGATTCAAAAACGCCGCAACCAACACGTAATGCAGTTTTGACCATGGGTCAACTGGAGACGAACGACGCCGTTGAACTCGGCCTTTGTTGTCGAATCTAAAGAATGGGTCGAAGAGTTGCTTCATTGTTAGTCGAGACTTCTTCACGTTTTTATACCAAGTGCCATCTTCGCGGTAAAGGGGCTGCCTGTTAGGAAGTACGCCTTGCGTCAAATCGCCGGCCTGAGATGCCGACATGACATCGAGCAGCCTCAGAGCACCGAGCTGCTTCAGCCGCTCACGTGGGAGAGTTGGGCCGCGAGATTCCTTGGCCTTGATGCTGCGCGGCCTATTCTGCCCAACCCAGTTCGCAAAAGAATCGACGATTTGGTTATCGCTATGAGACCAGTCAATCGTGAGAAGCTTCATGTTCATTTTAACAAGGATATGAAACAGCCTCCTAAAAAAGTCGAGGTTGGGACCTATTTCTTTCGGCAGGTCGGCTGGGTGAAAGGCATAATAGCTTACATCCGAAAAAGAGCGCACTACCACGGGATCAGACGTAAGCAACCCGGAACGCTGATGTCTTGAGATCCACGTTGCCAATATGTTCTTAGAGTTCAGGTCTAGCGGCGATCTCAGAAATGGTGTGGCTGGGAAGCCTGGAAGGTCGCTCAGGATCAAAGCGCACACGCACTTCGTCTCCAGTAAATCTGCGCCAGGGCTTTCGATGGAGTAGGGACTCCACAGACTTTCCGTAGCGCGGCTTTTGCCTTTCCTGTAATAGGAAGCGAAGCAGCTTCTGAAGAGTTCTTTTGAGTACGGCTTTTTGATGACTTTGAAGTACTCCAGAGCCAGTTGACGCGTATACTCGTAGTGTAGGCAAAGCTTAACTTGATCGTGCGGGCAGGCAGAAAAGTCCCATTCCTCTTGGGGTGGCTCTGGAGGCACTTTTGATTTTGAGTCTCTCATGGCTTTACGTTCCGCAGCAATGTAGGTGCAGTCGCGGCTCACGGCAACGAATTCATGGTGTGGAAGGTGGTTCTGGAGGTTTCAGGAAGCTCGGCACTCGTCCAATCTGAGCGCGCAACGCCTCCAACTCGTGGTGGGTATATCGTTCATGCACGCTGCTCTTGTGGCCCGAGAGTTTCATCCTGATTTCTTTGACGACACCATGGTTCGCCAATTCGCTGATGGCCGTGTGCCTGAGGCTGTGGAAACTCAATTCAAACACCCGCCGCCCCTTGCCCTGTTTACGCTCGGTCGACTCTCCCTCAGCGAAGATACCGGCCTTGTGCATCAACCCACGGAAGGTCTGACTGAGCCCAAGGCGACCAGTGAGCTTGCGTTTGGAGAGCGTAGGGAAAAGTGGTTCGTTCGGGTTGTTGCTGCGAATCGGAAGGGAGTTGACGTAATCCAAGAGGTCCTGGTGCATGGGATATTCTTCAGCCTTGCGGTTGGCCCCATGTGCTGTCTTCTGAGGAAAAAAGACCAGAGACTGGCGCTCGCCGTTGATGTTCTCCCAAGTTAACCGGGCGGCATCGCCAAGGCGTAAGCCGTGGCAGGCCCCCAGGAGAATCATCCCTCTCCATTCCTGGTCAGCGACTTTCAGGAGGTCCATCAGTTGCTCCCTGGTGAAGGCGTGGCGCGATTGTTGGTCTGCATCGAACAGGTCCACAGCCTCGGCTGGGTTGGTCAGAATCAAGCCCTGCCGCCGGGCAACGTTGAAGCAATTTCGGAGTCTTTGCACGACCATGTTTGCCGTGCCTTGGGATTTACCCTCGGCTACCTGCTGGTCCCTGAACCCGGAAATATCCGAAGGCCGAATATTTGCGAGGTTGGCTGAGGCCCGTTTGCCCAGGAACTCGAGGAAAGATCGAACGACACGGCGATATGGCACCACCGTTCCTCGAGCCTTCGTTGCCTCTTTGCCGGCGAGCCATTCGTTGAGAAACTTCTCGGTTGTCGAGAACTCGATCGCGCCCATGCCTGAACGTTCGGCGATTTCACTGATGACCTTCCGCGCCTGCACCTCAGTGAAGTTCCCAGCCCGTGCTCGCTTCGCAGCTTCATCCCAGGCCAAACAGATTCTCATGGCTTCGTCGTGGTCGGTCTTGCCAGTGCTCTTCTGAGCACGCCCCCCATCGGGAAGCGTGAAACAGCAGACCCACTTATTACTGCCTTGACGCTTACGCAAACTAGCCATACCTAACCACAATACTAGCAACATCACGCATGTCAACTGATGTTTGCGGATGTTGATTACCAACGATTTACGTGATTTATGACCCCAGGGTAGGACAAAGGCTGTCCAACCCCCCCTTTTCGGAGGCAAAAAGTTATTCACCGCCCGGGGGCAGGGGCGGGGACGGTCGCGCGGGGCGGGCCGGAAGAGAGGATGGCGAAGCCCTTTTCGGCGAGTTCGGCGGCCTTGTCGTCGCGGATCCGGAGCGTCGTGCTGTCCAGGACGACGACGATCACCCGTTGGCCGTGGCGGGCTGCCGTCACGGCAATGGAATAGCCGGCGGCGTCAATCCAGCCGGTCTTGAGTCCGTCGCAGCCCTCAAGGCGGCCCATCAGGTGGTTGTGCGTTCGCATGACGACCGTTTTGGCGGGGACATTGGTCCGAAACGGGCGTTGCCGCGTCGAGCAATAGCGTAACGTGTCGGGGTGCTTGAGCAATTCAGCGCACAGGAGGGACAGGTCGCGCGCGGTGGTGAGGTCCGGCTGCTGGCCGGCGCCGGGGGGCAGCCCGTGGACGGAGTGGAAAACCGTGCCGGCCATTCCCAATTCTTTGGCGCGCTTGTTCATCAGTTGGACAAAGCCCTCGGTCGAGCCGGCGAGCTTTTCCGCCAGGGCGACCGCCGCGTCGTTGGCCGACTGCACCATCAGGGCATAGAGCATCTCATCGAGCGTGAACGATTCCTTCTCGGCCAGCCAGACCCGGGAACCGCCGGTGTGGGAAGCTTTGGCGCTGACGGTAACCTGGTCCTGCAAAGAGAGTTGGCCCCGCTCGATCTTCTCCAGGCAGAGGAGCAGGTCCATCAATTTGAGCACGCTGGCCGGGTAGCCTTTGGCATCGGCATGGTCCTCGAAGAGCACCCGCCCGGAAGCGGCGTTCAGGACGATGGCTCCGAGGTAGGGGGCGCGGGCCGTGCGCGGTACGCGCGGCGCTTTGGGGGACGCGGTGGCCGCCAGCCCGGCCGGCGGCATCGCCAACAGGCACAAGCCCAACCCAATCACAGCGGCGTTCCGAACTGTTTGATTCATCCTGGTAATCATGCTCATGCGCAAAATCATTGACCGGCGGCCTGCAGCATCCGCGGCTCACGCACTCAGGTCAAGCCTTTGTCGGGCGCGCTATAGACATGGCGCTCCTCCGGGGCTTGCCAGAGAGGCCAATTCCTGGAAGTCTGGCCGCGCTATGGCCAACACCTGCGCGCGCGCGTATATAAAATGAAGAAGTTCATCATCCTGGCGGTGGCGGCGCTGGCCTTGGCCGGCCTGGCCGGCTGGTATTGGAAGGCCCACGGACGGGGAGCGGAGCCAGAGGGGCTGACGTTGCAGGGCAATGTCGACATCCGCGAGGTCAACCTCGGCTTCCGCGTGGGCGGCAAGATTGCGGAAGTGGACCGCGACGAGGGCGACGCGGTCAGGGCGGGGGAAGTGGTCGCGCGGCTGGATGGGGAGCCGTATCGCCGGGAGGCGGAGGAAGGGCGCGCGCAGGCTGCTTCCTTGCGGGCGCGGCTGCAATTGCTGGAGGCGGGCAACCGCCCGCAGGAAATAGCCCAGGCCAGGGCCGTGGTCCGGGAACGCGAGGTCACCTGCGCCAACGCCCAACGGGTCTTCAAGCGCCAGGAAGAGCTCTTTGCCAGCAAAACCGTCTCGGTACAGGAGCGGGACGACGCCGAAGCGAGCTATCGGGAAGCGGAGGCGCGGCACAAATCGGCCAGCGAACAATTGGCCTTGCTGGAGGCGGGGTTTCGCGCCGAGGAGATTGCCCAGGCCAAGGCTGACCTGGGGCGGGCCGAGGCGGCGCTGGCCAGCGCCGAACTGCGGCTGGCAGACACGGTCCTTGTGGCGCCCTCGGACGGGGTGGTCATCACGCGCGCCCAGGAACCCGGGGCCATCGTCCAGGCCGGCTCCACCGTGCTCACGGTCTCGCTGACCCGGCCAGTGTGGGTCCGGGCCTATATTGCGGAGTCCAGCCTGGGGCGCATCTACCCCGGCATGAAGGTGCGGGTCTATACCGATTCGCGTCCCGACAAGCCGTACTTTGGGCAGGTCGGCTACATCTCACCCCGGGCCGAGTTCACGCCCAAGAACGTCGAAACCCCCGAACTGCGGACCTCCCTGGTTTATCGCCTCCGCGTGGTCGTGACCAACTCGGACGAGGGCCTGCGCCAGGGCATGCCCGTGACAGTCTCATGGCCCAAACCATCGTCCATCTGAAGGATGTGCGGAAGGTGTTTCCGGGGGCGGGGCGGCCGGCGCTGGCGGATATTTCCGCGCCAGTGCAGGCGGGGGTGATTACGGGCCTGGTGGGGCCGGATGGAGCGGGCAAGACTACGCTCATGCGGTTGATGGCCGGGCTGCTGGCGCCCTCGGCGGGCAGCATCGAGGTCAACGGATTGGACCCTGTTGGCAAGGCCGCCGAGTTGCGCGAGTTCATCGCTTACATGCCCCAGAAGTTCGGGCTCTATGAAGACCTCTCGGTGCAGGAGAACCTGGAACTGCACGCGGACCTCCGGGGGGTGGTTGGGCAGGAACGCCAGAGGGCCTTCAAGCGCCTGTTGGCCTTCGCCGATCTCGACCGCTTCGCGGGGCGGCTGGCGGGCAAACTCTCGGGCGGCATGAAACAAAAACTGGGCCTGGCTTGCGCGCTGCTCGGACGGCCCCGGCTCCTGCTGCTGGACGAGCCCGGGGTGGGAGTGGACCCTATCTCGCGCCGGGAATTGTGGGCCATGGTGCATGAACTGGTGGGGCAAGGGATGACCGTGGTCTGGAGCACCGCCTATTTGGATGAGGCCGAATTATGCGGGGAGGTGCTGCTGCTCAACGATGGCCGGCTCCTGTTCGGCGGAAGACCTGCCGACTTGACGGACCGCGTGCGCGGCCGCTGTTTTCAGGTGCGCGGCCTCCATGGCAGCAGCCGCCAGCTCCTGGCCCGGGCCTTGCGCCGCCCCGAGGTGCTCGACGGCGCCATCCAGGGCCATAGCGTCCGGCTGGTCCTCCGCCCAAAGACCCCGCCGCCGGACCTCCGCCAGCTCGAGGCCGGCGACACAGCGAAACTGGTCCCGGTCCAGCCTCGCTTCGAGGACGCCTTCATCGATGTGCTGGGTGGCGGACCCGGCGGCGATTCGGCCCTGGCGCAGCGGATGCATCCCACCTCCGGCGATGGCCGGTCCGCCGTCGAGGCCGTCGAGCTAACCAAACGGTTTGGAAGCTTCACCGCCGCAGACCGTGTCAGCTTCGCCGTGCGGCGCGGAGAGATTTTCGGCCTGCTCGGCCCGAACGGCGCCGGCAAGTCCACGACCTTCCGGATGATGTGCGGGCTGTTGAGGCCGACCTCCGGCACGGCGCGCCTGGCCGGCATCGATTTGAAACGGAGCCCAAGCCGGGCCCGGCAGCGCCTCGGCTACATGGCCCAGAAGTTCTCCCTCTACACCGGTCTGACCGTGGCTCAAAACCTGAACTTCTTTTCCGGAGTTTACGGCTTGGGCGGCGCCCCTCAGGAACGTGTCGTGGCCGCCCAGATCGAGGTCTTCAAGCTGGGGCCCTTCCTCCAAAGCACCCCCGACACCCTCCCGCTGGGATTCAAACAACGGCTGGCCCTGGCCTGCGCAGTCATGCACGAGCCGGACATCCTCTTTCTGGATGAGCCAACCTCCGGCGTTGACCCGGTGACCCGCCGCGAATTCTGGACCCATATAAACGGTCTGGTCGAAAAGGGGGTCACGATCATGGTCACGACGCATTTCATGGACGAAGCGGAGTACTGCGACCGGCTCGCCCTGATGTTTGGAGGCCAAATCATCGCCGCCGGCACCCCCGACCAGCTCAAGGAACTGGCCGCCGCCCCCGACAATCCGGACCCGTCCATGGAGGATGCCTTCATCGCGTTGGTCAGGAGGCACGGCGTATGAGCATTGGAGGGTCTGCGCGCCGGCTCAGGGCGCTGTGCAAGAAAGAGACGCTGCAAATCCTCCGTGATCCAAGCAGCAACATCATCGCCTTCGTCCTGCCCGTGGTCATGTTGTTGATCTTCGGCTACGGCATCAGCCTCGATACGCCTGGCCTGCGGGTCGGCCTGGTTCTCGAGGACAGCAGCCCGGAGGCCCGGCTTTTCGCGGCGAGCCTTTTCGGTTCCCCTTATCTGCGCGTGCAGACCGCCCGCAGCCGGGCGGAATTGGCCCAGGCCCTGGTGCGGGGCCGGGTGCGCGGGTTTGTCATTGTCCCGCCGGATTTTTCTCAAAAACTCAAGGAGCCGAGCGACACCGTCCCGCTGCTGATCGTGACGGATGGGGCCGAACCGAACACGGCCAACTTTGTGGAGAACTACATCCGCATGGCCTGGGAGGGCTGGCTGGAGGAGCGCGCCGCCCAGCGCGGGGTCCCCCTCAATGGCGGGGCAGACCCTTGGCCTGGCAACGGCGCGGCCCCGGCCCCCACGGTGACCCTCGAACCTCGCTTCTGGTTCAACCCCTCCGCCGAGAGCAGGAACTACCTGATCCCCGGCTCGATTACCGTAATCATGACGGTGATTGGCGCGTTGCTGACTTCCCTGGTCGTGGCGCGGGAATGGGAGCGTGGCACGATGGAGGCGCTCCTGGCTTCGCCGGTTACCCGGGCCGAGCTGTTGCTGAGCAAGCTGCTGCCTTACTATGCCTTGGGCATCGTTTCGTTGTTTATCTGCGTCGGGGTGTCGGTCTTGGGCTTGGGTGTGCCTTTTCGCGGGTCGACGCTGGTGCTGTGGCTGGTGGGGTCGCTCTTTCTAGGCAGCGCCCTGGGCCTGGGATTGCTCCTGTCGACCGTCACCCGCAACCAGTTCAACGCCGCCCAAGCCGCCCTGAACGCCGCTTTCCTGCCGGCTGTCATCCTCTCAGGCTTCATCTATGAAATCCGAAGCATGCCCCCCCTCATCCGCGCCGTCACCTACCTGGTCCCCGCCCGCTATTTCGTCACCGCCATGCAGACCCTTTTCCAGGCCGGCCAGGTCTGGGTCGTGTTGCTCAAGAGCATGCTCTTCCTGGCAACGGCCTCAGCCTTCTTCATCGGCATGACCGCGCTCAAAACCAGGAAACGACTCGAATGAACCCGTAAGCCTGTTCGCATGCCCCATCGCATCGCCACACTCATCATCAAAGAACTGCAGACCCTTTTGCGGGACCGTCAGGGACGGATGCTGTTGATCGTGCCGGTGCTCCTGCAGTTGGCCGTCTTTCCGTTTGCCGCGACCCTCGAGGTGAAGAACAACACCCTTGCCGTGTTGAACGAGGATGCCGGCGCCGAGTCCTTCGAGCTTATCCAGCGTCTGTCCCAGGCCCGGGCCTTTACGCGCCTGGTGACGCTGCGGAGCCAAGCCGAGCTGCGCCGTGTCATTGACGAACAGGAAGCCCTGCTGGCGCTCAGGTTTGCGGCGGACTTCTCACGCAATGTCACCGCCGGCCGGCCCGCGGCCATCCAGGCCGTCCTGGACGGGCGCCGCTCCAACAGCGCCCAGATCGCGCTGGGCTACGCGCAGCAGACCCTGCAAGGCTACCTCGATGACCGCCGGGCCGCCCAGGGGCGCGTTTCGACGTCCAAAATCCTCGTTCGCCACTGGTTCAATCCGAACCTCGATTACGTCCGGCATATCATTCCTTGCCTGGTGGCGATCATCACGACCGTCAGCACCCTGATCGTCAGTTCGCTCTCCGTCGCGCGGGAGAAGGAACAAGGCACGTTCGACCAGCTCCTGGTCTCGCCCTTGACGCCCGGCATGATCATGGTGGGCAAAACCGTCCCCGCGCTTCTGGTGGCGATGTTCCAGGCCACGATCATTCTGTCGGCCGGGGTGTTCGTCTATGGAATCCCCTTCCAGGGGTCACTGCCCTTGCTCTATGGCAGCATGGCTTTCTACATCCTGGCCCTGGTCGGTTTCGGGCTGTTCATTTCCTCGATTTGCTCGACCCAGCAGCAGGCCTTTCTGGGCGTGTTCAGCTTCATGATGCCCGCCGTCCTGTTGTCCGGCTTCCCCTCCCCGGTCGAAAACATGCCCGCTTGGCTCCAGTGCCTCGACTGGTTCAATCCCCTGCGCCATTTCATCGTCATCGTCAAAGGCGTCTTCATCAAGGACATTGGCCCCTCCATCCTCTGGCAGAGCCTCTGGCCCCTGCTCGTCATCGCCCTGCTGACCCTGACGGCGGCAGATTGGATGTTCCGAAGACGGCTGGAGTAGGGCCCGGTGAGTCGCCAGGGCCTCGGCGTGGCAGTTCGGAAAGAGGTCAAAGGGCCGAGCGATCCACCACGCTGGCCAGGACGTCCGCGAGTTTCCGGGCGGCCGAGCGGCTTTGCCTTCCGAGCCGGAGCAAGGCGCCGGCTTTGGCCGGAGATTTCATGAGAGCCAGCGTGAGTTTAACAATGTCCAGTCGTTGATCGGGCGTCATGAGGAGATTGAAATCCAGGGGCAAGTCCTCCGAGACGCTGTCCAGGATGACACGCACTGTTGCGCTGGGGATGTCTTGCTCGAGACAGAGTGCGCGGATGGCCTGCGATTCCATTTCCACCGCGTCCGCGCCGGTCGCCGCCCAGGCGGCCCGCTTGCTGGCCGCGGTGCAGGCCACCTGCGTGGCGCAATGAAAGTGCGCCGGCCGCGCCCCGGCGGCCAGCAGGAGCGGTCCGAGGCCGGTTTCGGCGTCGGCCTCATAGACCACTGTTCCTGTGGCCAAGTCCGGGTTAAGCCCGCCGGCGAACCCGCAGGTCAGCACCAGTTTGGGCCTCTGGCCGGCCAGGGCGGCGCGGACGCTGCGCGCTGCATTGTCCCGGCCCATGCCCGTCACCAGCACCCTCACGCGCGGCCTGGCCGAGGCCAGGCCCTTGAAAGCCGCCGCCTCCCTCTTCACCGCAAAGCAGACCAGCGTTGTTCCCGCACACTCCCCAGGCTCCGCGCCCTGCGGCCTCCGCCCTCCTGCCTCCGCGCTCATTTGACCCCTGACAATCTGCTTTTCCAAATCTGGTAAAGCAGAACGGTGGCTCGAACGTCGCGAAGGCAGTATTCGGCAATGTCCCGGTAACGGCCGGCCTCGACCAGCGAACCGACATCCAGGCCCGTCACGCCGTGGCTCTTGGGCGACTCGATGCCGAAGGCCTTGCAATAGAAATCCAGGTTGAACCGGCGCGCCGCCCCTTCCCGGCCGCTCACGCCATAGAAGGTCAACTGCTCCGCCAGGTCGCAATGAGGCTCGGTCTGAAAGCGGTAGCCGAGCCAGTCTTTGCGTGAGATAGCCACGTTGAGCAGGGCCGAGCGCAGGTAGATGAAAGGCACATCGAAGCCCCGGCCGTTGAACGTGACGATGGTCTCATAGTGCTTTGCCACGTCCCAAAAGGCGGTCAGCAGTTCGCTCTCATCCATGCAGGCCACGAACTGGACCGGCCCCGCCTCATTGCCCTGCTCCTGGTAATCGGCGGCGGTGAAGAGGACCTGGCCCCGCGAGGTGTCGGCGTTGAGCATGGCGATGCAGACCACTTGGGAGGTGAAGGGCCAAAGACTGCACTGCTGCCGGATTTCAGCGCGGCGGGCGGCGCGGGCCGGCTCATCGCAAATCTTCTCGCATTCCCGGAAAAGATATTCCTGCTGCGCCTCGTCGAAGCGATCCAGCGGCAGGGCGGAAGTCTCGATGTCGAAAACCAGCTTGGCCATGACTTTGCGATATTCTCAGGTTGTTGTCCCCGGCTTGCCTTTGCTTGCCGGGGCCTCGTCCCCGTGTCCGGGGTCATTTCTGCGCGGCCGGTTCCGCAACCTCCGCGCCTGACAGCGCCACGTACTGCGGGGCGGCGCCCAGCTCGAGGAGGAGTTGCGAGGAATCCACTTTTGGGGAGAAGCTCTCGCCCTGGCTCGAGACCGCGGTGGGCGGGTTGCTCCCGGCGGCTGTTAGGGGCAGCGCGATGCGATGCGGCTGGCCCAGCGTCCATGCGGCCAGCTTGTCCGCCCCGGCCGGGCCGGCGCAAAGCAACACATAATCCTCGCTGTCCGGCAGCGTCAGCCGGCGGAGGATGCGATAGCCCGCCAGTTGGCGCGTGAGCGTCTGCACGGCCCTGTAGGCCGGCTTGGGCTGCAGGTCCGGCAGGACCGTGCCGAAGTTGTGCTCGTTTTCGTTGGCATCGTTGCCGTCGTTCTTCCAGTCGTACCAGATGGAGAGCGGGATGCCGCAATACAAGTTGGCAAGCTGCTGGCGGGCGGCAAAGGCGGCTTGGTTCTCGAGCGAGACCCCGCGGGTGAAGGTCGAGTAGCCCCATTCCCCGCTTAGGATGGGCATCCGGCCGCGCTTGGCCGGCGGGGCAAGGCTGTCGATCAAGACGCGCAGTCTCCGATAATCGCCGGCGGCCGTCTCGGGCGGCTGGCGCGGGCTGCGATAGGGATGCACGCTCACGCCATCGAGATACTCGAGCACGCCGGACTTCAGAAAGGTCTCGAGATACTCCCAGGGAAAACCGGATGTGGCGGGGGCCACCAGGGTGGCCTGCGGGTCGGCCTCCCGAACGGCCCGGCAGGCCGCCAGGGCCAGCGCGGTGTACTCCTGCACATCGGGTTTTGGACTCCAGAACTGGCCGTTGGGTTCGTTCCAGATTTCCCAGATGACGTGGCGTCCCGCATAGTGCCTGGCGGCCGCCGCCGCCCAGCGTGCATAAGCCGCGATGCTCTCCGGATGCCGCGGCGAGGCGGTATTCTTGTAAAGCGCCTGGGTCATCGGGTTCGGGCTCGTCACCGTCTCCTCATACAACGGGTTGGAATAGTCCAGAATGAACAGCGCGCTCAGGCCGCGCCGGTCCAGGTTGGCCAGCAGCTCATCGTAAGCCGCCCAGGTGTATTGGCCCTTGGAAGTCTCGGCGCCGGTCCAGCCAAAGTCCATGCGCACGAACTTAAACCCTGCCGCCGCCAGCAGATTCAGTTCCTTCTCATGGCCGGTGACGAAATGAATATTGACCCCGACGCCGGCCGGCAGAACGGGCTCGGGAATCTCAGCGGCGCCACACGCCAAGGGCAGCGTCATCCACCACCATCGCCAACTCAATTTCAAGGGTTTCATGCCCGGCAGGGTGTACCCAAAGCGCCCAAATAGTCACTCCTTATTTCAGTTCCAGTGAAAAGTGTGTATCGACGAAAGGCCGCGTTGGGGAAACCTCCCCACCGTGGTGGGAACCAATCACCGGTCTTCGGACTGGCAAATGGCGACCGAGTCAAGAGACCTCTCAGCCCGGTTATCCAGACAATCTCGCACCGCCTTGGCGAGAATCGCGTGCGTATAGGGCTTTTGCAGAAAGGTGGCGTGGTTTTGCCGCAGGAAACTCGTATCCAGGTCGTCCATGCTGTAGCCGCTGACAAAGAGGATTTTGAGTTTGGGGTTTCCGGCCAACAGCCGCTGAGCCAGGTCCAATCCCGAGATGCCTTCGGGCATGACCATGTCTGTGAGGAGCAAGTCGATGGGGCCCGGGTGCCTGTTCCAGACCTCGATTGCTCTGCGGCCGGAGGCGGCCTCGAGGGTCTGATAGCCGCAGTCTTCCAGTATCACGCGGGCCATCTGCCGCAAGACGGGTTCGTCTTCCACCACCAAGACAGTCTCCCTGCCGCCCCGTGCGTCCGAGGGCGGCGCATCCTCCGGCGCTTTGGCCTCGACCGGTTCCGTGCATGCCGGGAAGAAAATGGCGAAGCTGGTCCCCAGACCGACCTCGCTGGCGACCTCAATCCAACCCCCGTGGCGCTTGACGATGCCATAGACTGTGGCCAGGCCCAGGCCGGTTCCCTTGCCGACCTCTTTGGTCGTGAAAAACGGCTCGAAGATGCGGCCCATCGTCTCCGCGTCCATGCCGCAGCCAATGTCAATGACCCGCAGGCATACCGACGGGCCGGCCCGCGCCTCCGGGTGGGCTTGGGCGTAGGCCTCGTCCACGTCCACAGGATCGGTGTGAATCGTCAGGGTGCCCCCCTTGGGCATCGCGTCACGCGCATTGACGGCCAGGTTCATCAGCACCTGTTCGATCATGCCGTTGTCGCCCCGGATCAAGGGAATTTGGGCTGGCGGGTGGAAATGCAGGGAAATTGTCTCGCCCAGCAGGCGCCCGATCATCTTGCTCATGTTCCCGACCACTTCCCGCAGGTCCAACTGCTTGACCTGCATGATGTTCTTGCGGCTGAAGACCAGCAGTTGGCGGGTCAGATTCGCCGAGCGCTCGGCGGCATAAAAAATCGCCTGGGCGGAGTCCAGCAAGCCCGGCGGCAGGGCAGTCTTGGCCATCAACATCCCCGAATGGCCCTGGATGACGGTGAGCATATTGTTGAAATCGTGCGCCACTCCGGCTGCCAGTTGGCCCACCGACTCCATTTTTTGAGCCTGGCGCAACTGCGCCTCCAGGCTTAGCCGGCCCGTGATGTCCTCGACATAGCAATGCACCACCTGGCTCTCGGCCACCGGGTGAAACGACCACGCCAGGGCGCGTCCCTCAATCCGCGTCTCATGCCGCACCAGGCCCAGACCCGTGGTCAGGCAATCCCGGACCCGCTTGCGGATGTCCTCCGGCAGCAGACCCCTGGGATGCTTTCGCCCGATCGAGGCCGCCAGTTTGTGTGCCGCTTCGTTCGAATAGGTGATCCTTCCTTCGGCGTCCAGTTCCATGGCCGGGCCGGGGTAGAGTTGGACGAATGCGGCCAACTTCCGAAGCTGGGCCTCGGTCCGGTTGCGCGCGACGGTTATCGCCAAAACCGTGGCGGTCGCCAGCAGGAAATGCGCCTCGTCCTCCGTAAAGACCCGCCGGTTCGTCGTATAGACCCCCAGAATGCCATAGGCCCTGTCTTGCCCGGGCACCGCCACGGTGATGCCGCTGACGACCCCATGCTCGTCGAGCAAGGGCGAACCGCCAAAACGCGGGTCGGTAGGAAGATGTTCCACGACCACCGGCTCGCCCGTGGCCAGCGTGAAACCCGCCTGAGTGTTCCGGTCCGCCGGCACGGTCAACTCACCCACCGACCCGTTCTTCCAGCCCACGCCGGTCTTCAACAACAGGTTTCGCCCGTCCGGGAGCAACTCCAGCACGCAGCCGTATTCCACCTCAAGCGTCTGTGTGACCATCAGCACCGCCTGGTTAAGCAGGGCGGGGAAGTCGTCGCTTACCAGCGCGAATTGGCCCAGTGCGCTGACGACTGTCTGCTGGAAGGACCGGTTCAGGAGCATCTTCTCGGTCTGCTCGCGCTCCTTGACCCGCTGTTCGAGCGTTTGGGCCATCCCGTCGTACGTGCGGGCCAACTCCCCCAGTTCGCCCCTCTCACGGTCCAGCCCCGTCCGGCTGCTCAAATCCCCGGCGGCCAGACGCTGTGCCGCCCTGAGCACCGTGCGCACCTGCCTCAGGATGAATCGCTCTCCCCCCACCCACGCCGCCCCCAGGGCCGCTATTCCCACCACAAAGGACGCCCAGGGCGGCTCAGTCCCCGTATGCTTGGCAATCAGATGGATACCCACCCATGCCGAGGCGACGGCCAGGAATACCGTCCCGACCAACCTGGCTCGCAAACCGTTGAAACTGGGCTTCGGTTTATTCGCGCTCACGGCTCGATCACTGCTTTGTCACACAATTCTATCATCGCTTGTTCTGCCAGCGATTGGCATTGCGACGGTCGGGCACAAAAGACAACAATGCCTCAGTTTGAGACAAGCATAAAGCTTGCCATGTCCCGATCTCCCTGGCCGTCCTTTGTTTTCGGTACATTATCTTGGCTTGGAAGGCCAGACCCATGCGCAGGTGGCGACTCAAGGCAACCAAGGAGACTCTTCGCTGGTTGGGAAGCGGCCGGGCCTCTACGAGGTGGAGCAATTGATTGGGGCGGGGGGGATGGGGAAGGTTTACCGGGCCCGGGGGACACGAGGTTGCAGCGGACGGTGGCCCTGAAGGTGCTGCCGCCACAATCCAGCTTCGACTTGGAGAGGTTGGCGCGGTTGGAACGGGAGGCGCGCATGTTGGCGGCGCCGAACCATCCTGACATTGCGTCAATCTATGGACTGGATTTCGGCTTGGCCAAAGCGCCGCATCCGATGCCCGCGGCCTCCGACCCCCTCACCGAAACCCTGGCCTTCAGGATGCGCGGCCCTGGCTCGACCGTTTCCATTCGTGCCTGCCCGCCCGGAGAATTAGGCCTATGGCGACGGGATGGAGTCGAACCACTTATTGTTCGATTTTCCGAAAGTCCTCCCCGCATCATACAGCGGCTTCATTTGTTTGGGATCAAACTCGTCTGAAGGATACAGATTTTTATAGTCGTCCGGGATCCAGCACATCCTCCTGCCGGCATTGATTGCCCTGCAAAGATCGTCCACTCGATACAGGTCTCCGTTCGCGTTCGCGTCGAGCAGCATGTCCAGCGTTCGGGGGACAATGCCCTTCGTAAAGGAGAGGTCCGTAAGGCAGTCGCAAACGCAATTGGTTTGGACGCCGAGCTGGCCGTTCACGATGACATGAACCATGAGTTGCGGCGCCGCGGAGCCGGATTCTTTCACCAAATCCCGGACGCCCGGAATAAAGTGCTTGTCGAAGAAAAGCTGGGCGCGGACGCCGCCATCCGAATAAAGGTTGCCGTCAATATCCACCGGCGCCACGGCGATGGGAATGCAGGCTGAGGCATAGACCACTTTTCGGTACAACTGCAGGCGGGTGGGGTTGCTCTCGTCGGCGGCAATTCTAGTCAAGTCCCAGATGACCAGTTTGCCTGTGTCCAAGTTGGCCGTTCCCACGTACAGCCTGCGACCCCCCTTTGCCGCTTGAGCGACCCTCTCCAGCGTGTTCGTATCAACGTACTTTGCTATGGTGTGCTCGAGGGGTGCGGCGCTTTTGAAGGAATCGGAGAAGAGCGCAAAGGGGAGGAATTTGTTGCGGTAGATGTCTTTCGTCCGGACGGTCGTGTAGGCCCGTTCCAGCGTCTCGTCATCCGTATCCTCTCCCAGGAATGCATAAGTTGCCAACAACGCGCCAGTGCTGACTCCGGTTACCACACGGAAAGTGGGACGGGGATTATCGCGGTTCTCACGCCAGCCGCGCAGAACGCCCGCTCCCCAAGCCCCATGGGAACCCCCGCCGGAGAGAACCAGCATATCGACATGCTCTGGCTGAACTGTCGGCCGGAATCTCAAGGCGTCCCGCAGATAACGACCGTCCTCGGAACGATGTTGAGGATCGAAGCTGTATTTGGTTTCTGTTTGGGTCGGAGCTGTACACTGGCGAGAGGAACAGCATCCCGGCAAGAGCATGGCTATCATGAGAGCAACTGGAATGAGGTGATTCGCAGGGGCCATGGAAAAAATGGTAGCGGGGATTAGCCCCGCCGTCAAGCACTATCATCAATGTTTTCCTGCTTTTATCAGGGTACTGCGGTTTCATTTGAAACCGTTCACCATGGAATCCAGTCCGCAGAGCGGCTCTGTTCATCGTTCGTTGGCTTCCCAATTGGACACCCCCGAAGCAAAAAAGTCACGAAAAGAGGCTTGAATTCGCCGTTCCGGATGGGCAGGATGCGGGCAGGACAAATGAAGTTCGCTTTTTCTTTCGGGCTGGCGCTGGTCGTCAGCCTCGCCTGCGCCCAGGGCGCGCCACATTCTTCGGACCAGGTCCACCTCGGCGGCAAGGAATACGTGCGTCTGGCTGATTGGGCCAAAGGCAACGACCTGAAGGCCCGCTGGCTCAAGAGCGATGAAACGCTCGAGCTCACCGGCCCAGGTGCCCGGCTTTTCCTGAATGTCGATTCTTGCGAAGCCCGCATCAACGGGATCAACGTGTGGCTTTTGTCTCCGGTCGCCCAACGCAACGGGACGGTCTATATCGCGCAGCAGGATGTGGAGTCCACCTTGAAGCCGCTCCTCTCACCTCCCGGCAACGACAGCCGGGCCGGCGCGATCAAGACCATCTGCCTCGACCCGGGCCACGGCGGCGCAGACCCCGGTTACTGCGTCGGCGCCAGCAGGGAGGCAAAGTACACCCTCCTTCTGGCGCAGGAACTTCGGCAGCAGCTCATTCGCGCCGGCTTCAAGGTGGCCCTGACGCGCAACTCAGACTCAACCGTTGACCTCCCGGCCCGGCCGGAACTGGCCAAACGCCGCAAGGCCGACCTGTTCGTCAGCCTCCATTTCAACGCCGTGACAGACACGAGCAATTCGGTCCGCGGCACAGAGGTCTATTGCCTTACGCCCGCGGGGGCCTCCTCGACCAACGCCCGGGGCGAAGGCGGCAACGCCAACTGGTGCGCCGGCAACCGGCAAAATGATAAAAACCTCGTTCTGGCCTACCACATGCAAAAGTCCCTCACTCGAAACCTCGAGACCGAGGACCGTGGCGTGCGCCGCGCCCGTTTTGCCGTCCTGCGCGGCGCTCTCATGCCCGCCATCCTGATCGAAGCCGGCTTCCTGTCGCACCCGGTCGAGGGCCGCAAGATCCTCGACTCGGCCTATCGGCGGGAGATAGCCCGCGCCATCGTCGAGGGCCTTGTTTCCTACAAACACCTGGTCGAGGCCGCCGCCGACATCAAGACGGCCCAACGGTAAAACGCCGCAAAGGGTGTGCCCAGGCGGCGGGTGGCCGGCGCCACTGCGGCTATCTCGGGGACACTACACTAGCTGCCCGCTTTGCCCCGTGAACTGCCGCCGCCGCCGCCTCCCTTCGTGCTGGCCGTCAAGACCGTGCCGCTGAGCAAGCCAATGGCAAAAAAGCCGAAATACATAAGCGCGGCGGGCAGCTTCTGCGCTTTGGACAAGAGCGGCGGCAGCCTCAGGTCGACACTCTGCGGATTGTTCATCCCCATGATGACCAGCAGCAGCAAAATCGCGAGCAGCAAAAGCGTCTTGAGCATTAGTTTGGCATTCATAAACTGAATCCGGCGACAATAGAGAATGCGGACAGGCAACGCAAAGAGATTCGCTCAGGATTCATAACCTTGCTCCTCATGAGCATCACAACCAAGACCGGGGATCAAGGGACTACGGGGCTGATGTACGGGCGCCGGGCGCCGAAATGTCATCCGCGACTGGAAGCCTGCGGGAGCGTGGACGAGTTGAATGCGGCGCTGGGGCTTGCCCGCGCAACCGCCCCGGCGGATGGGGCCGGGGAGCTGTTGTCGAGCATTCAAAAGGACCTCGTGGCGCTCATGGGCGAACTCGCCACGACCGCCCAAGACATGCCGCGGTATGCGGCTGAGGGCCACCCGCTGATGACGCCGGCTGCGACGGCGCGCCTGGACCGGGCAATTGCATCCCTGGAGGCTGCCCGAGCCGGTCCCGGAGACTGGGTCATGCCGGGCGCCAGCCTGCACGGCGCAAGCCTGGACCTTGCCCGCACGGTCTGCCGCCGCGCTGAGCGCCGCGTCTGCTCCCTCCAACAGGGCGGCGAGGCCACGAACCCCGAGATCATCGTCTATCTCAATCGCTTGTCCGATTTGCTCTGGCTCCTGGCCCGGAGTGACGAAGGAACGACGCGATAAACCAGGAACAGCTCGGCCCCTGAGCGTCTGGCCGACTTCAGGCGCAACCGCACGGCGTTGCCGAGGCTCCCCATTCCCAGGCCGTCGGCAATCGTGGGCGCCTGTCTGCCGCCAAAGACCTTCGGGCAGAGCGTCAGATGCAGTTCATCGACCACCCCTGCCCGGAACAGGGCGTCATTGAGCTCGCCTCCGCCTTCGCAGAGCAGGCGCTTGACCCCCCGGGCCTGCCGCAGCCAGCGCAGCGCCTCGATAAAGTCCAGTTCCCGCTCGCCGCAGACCTTCACCTCGTCTGCCAGCCGCCGCAATCGTTTGAGCCGGACTTGGGTTGCGCGGCCGGTGGTCAGGATGATCAGCGGAGAGACCCTTGTCCGGAAAATGGCCGCCCGGGGATTGAGGCTGCCGGCGCCGCTGACCACGACGCGGAGGTTGTACTCGGCCAATCCGTGCCGCACCCGCTGGCGCCGGTACTTGGCCGAACCGGGGCCCAGGCTGATACGATTCAAATCCACCGTGCGCGCCCCCGCCATGACCGCGTCCGCTTGCGCCCGCAGTTCCATCAGGCGCCCCTGATCGCGCCGGCTGCCGAATGAACAGACCTGCCGATTCGCAGTCGCTATCTTGCCGTCGGCCGTCATCGCCATGTTCACGAACACGAAGGGCTTACAGGATGAGCATCGCGTCGCCATAACTGAAAAAGCGGTATCGTTGTTGCACGGCGGCGGCGTAGGCCGACAAGATCGCCTCGAGTCCGCATGTTTTCGCCGGCGCCGCGAACGCGCTCGCCAGCATCAGCAGCGTCGAACGGGGCAGGTGGAAATTAGTCAGGAGCGCGTCCACCATCCTGAAATCCCAGGGTGGGTAAATGAAAATCCGGGTCCGGCCGGGACCCGGCTCAAGCCGGCCCTGGTTGCAGGCCGCGAGGCTTTCGAGCACGCGCGCCGTGGTCGTGCCCACTGCCATGACGCGGCGGCCGGCGCGTTTGGCATCCGTGACGATGCGGGCGGTTTCGGCGCTCAGCTCGTAGCGTTCCTCGTGCATCTTGTGGCCGCCGGGCGTCTCCGCCTTTACGGGCGCAAATGTGCCCAAACCCACGTGCAATGTCAGGAAGCAAACCTGCACGCCCCGGGCGCGCAACGTCTCGAGCAGGGTTTGGGTGAAATGCAGCCCGGCCGTGGGGGCGGCCACCGAACCCGGCGGCCCCGCGAAGACCGTCTGATACCTCGTCCGATCCTCCTGCCGAGGGCCGGCGTCCGGACGACGGATGTAGGGCGGCAGGGGAACCTCGCCCCAGGCCTCGAGCTGCCCGGTGATGTTGGGCACGCCCGAAAAGCAAATGCGCCGATGCCCCTCGTCGTTGGTTTCCACCACGCTGGCCGACGCCGCGCTCCCTTGTCCCCGGCCATCGCAGAGCGCCATCTCCGTTCCCACTCGGGCCCGTCTGCCGGGACGGAGCATGACCCACCAATCGTTGGTCCGGTTCTCTTCCAACAACAATAGCTCGAGGCGTCCGCCGGTCCGGCGGTTGATCGCCCTGAGCCTTGCCGGTATCACACGCGAATCGTTCAGAACCAGAACGTCCCCGCTGCGCAAGTAGTCCGGCAGACATCGAAACTGCCGATGCTCGACCCGGCCCCGGTCCCGGTGCAACACCAGCAAGCGCGACGCGTCGCGTTGGCCGGCCGGTTCCTGGGCGATGAGTTCCGGCGGCAACTCGAAATCAAAATCCGCAGTTCGCATGGTTGCTGCTCCGAATCCTGTCGCGCGGCACACAAGGCCAAAAAAGGGCGGAGGCAGGGCGCGCCCTGCCTGCTTTGGCTCGACCCGCCGGCCGACAATGACCGGTGGTTGGCCCTTGGGGCCCGGGTGTGCAGCCCGGTCCTACTTGGGTTCTTTGGCCTCTTCCTGCCGCGCTTCGTCGGCGGCGTCAAAGGCGTGCTGGAGCGCGACCAGGTCCTCGCCCGGCTTGAGGGCGTCGAGCACGGCCTGCTCCGCCTTGAGTTGCTCGTTGGAGTAGTTGGCGGCCTTGATCGAGAGGCCGATGCGGCGGTCGCTCTTGTCGATCTTGATGACGCGCGCGGTGACTTCCTGGCCGGCCTTGAGCACGTTCTTGATCTTGTCCACACGCTCCTCGCTGATTTGGGAGATATGGACCAGACCATCGATTTCGTGCTGCAAGCCAATGAACGCGCCAAAGCTCGCCAGCTTGGTGACATTGCCGGTGACCAGGTCGCCCACCTTGTAGAGCTGGTCGATGCTCTCCCACGGGTCGGTCGTGAGTTGCTTGAGACCCACGGCGATGCGCTGGTTGGCCTTGTCCACTTCCAGGACCACGGCCTCGACCTCGTCGCCCTTCTTCAAGACCTCGGAGGGGTGATTGATCTTGCGCGTCCAGGAAATGTCCGAAACGTGAATCATCCCGTCCAGGCCCTCCTCCAGTTCGATGAAGGCCCCGTAGCTGGTGAGATTGCGGATTTTGCCTTTGACGCGCGTGCCCTGAGGGTATTTCTCCTGCGCCCTGTCCCAGGGATTGGCCTCCAACTGGCGCAGCCCCAGGGAAATCTTCTGCTCTTCGCGATTGATGCCCAGCACGACCGCCTCGATTTCCTGGTCCGCCTTGAGAACGTCGGACGGTTTGGCGATGCGCTTGGTCCAGGAAAGCTCCGTGACATGCACCAGCCCCTCGACGCCCGGTTCCAGCTCCACAAACGCGCCGTAGGGCACCAGGTTGACCACCCGCCCTTTCACCTTGGCTCCCACGGGGTACTTCTGCTCGATGGTGTCCCAGGGATTGGCCAGTTTTTGTTTCAGCCCCAGGCTGACCCGCTCCTTCTCCCGGTTGATGTCCAGCACCACCACGTCGATGTCCTGCCCCACTTTCAGGAGCTCGGATGGATGGCCAATGCGGCCCCAGCTCATGTCCGTGATGTGCAGCAACCCATCGATCCCGTTCAAATCGATGAACGCGCCGAAATCGGTGATGTTCTTCACCGTGCCTTTGCGGATATCGCCCGGGGTCATTTCGGCCAGCAGCTTCTGGCGCCGCTCCAGGCGTTCCTGCTCGATCAACTCCCGCCGCGACAGCACGATATTCTGCCGTTCCTGGTTGATCTTCACCACTTTGAAATCGTAGGAATTGCCCACATACTGGGCCAGGTTCTTGGGAATGGTCACGTCAATTTGCGAAGCCGGCAGGAAGGCCTCCACCCCGATGTTCACCAGCAGCCCGCCCTTGACAATGGCCTTGACTTTGCCCGCGATGGTGCCCCCTTCGTTGCAGATCGTCAGGATCCGTTCCCAATTCTTCTTGAACTCGGCCTTCTCCTTGGAGAGCACGACCATGCCCTCGCGGTCTTCCAACTTCTCGATCAAGACATCGATTTCATCGCCCACCTTCACGGTCTTGATGTCCTCGAATTCATTGGCGGAAATCACTCCCTCGCTCTTGTAGCCAATATCCACCAGCACTTCCTTGGGGCGCACTTCGATGATGGCGCCTTTGACAATATTGCCAGCCGCAAAGGGCAGAATGCCCGTTTGCCGCATGGCCTCTTCCATGGTTAGCATAATATATAAACTGCCCGATTCCCTTCTAAAAACCTTGGGGAGACTTGGCCAGCAACTCGCTTTCCGAGACTCTCCATCGCCTAACGGACCAATCGTTGCGCAGGCAACGGAGGTTAAGGGTTAGGTAACCGGTTAACTTTTCTTTTCTCAGCCTCAAATGAACCTCCGCACACGCGGCGTTCAGGCAAGCCAGAACATAAACCCGCCCCCCAGCCGGATGCAAGGCAAATTTCTCCCCGTGAGGCATTACTCAAATGCCCAAATTCGGCTTGCCTGGATTCTGGCAGCCGATTAGCTTGCATCGATGCGCGGCGTTCCGCTGCGCCGGTTCTTGTGAAGACAACAACAGAAATCGGCTACAACTCGAAAGTCGAGGGGGACGTGGTTGTGACGCGTCTGGATGCGGCGTTGAACTGGTGTCGCAAGAATTCTCTCTGGCCGATGCCGATGGGCTTGGCCTGCTGCGCCATCGAATTGATGGCCGCCGGCGCCAGCCGCTTCGACATCTCGCGGTTCGGCGCCGAGGTCATGCGTTTTTCTCCCCGGCAATCCGACGTTATGATCGTGGCAGGCACGGTCACCTACAAAATGGCCCTGGCAGTCAAACGGATTTACGACCAGATGGCCGAGCCCAAATGGGTCATCGCCATGGGCGCCTGCGCCTCGACCGGCGGGATGTACCGCAGCTACTCGGTGCTGCAGGGGGTGGACCGCATTCTGCCGGTGGACGTCTATGTGGCCGGCTGCCCTCCGCGCCCCGAGGCCCTCCTGGACGCGCTCATCAAACTCCAGAACAAAGTGGCCAGGGAACCGGTTCTCGCCACCCTCAAGAAGGTGGCATGAACCATCGGCGCCGGCAGAAACCCGCTTCCGGTTGACTCATGACCACCAGCCTTGAGCTTGCCGAGCGTCTTCGGGCCAAACTCCCCGCCCTCCTCTGCGCGCCGGTCGAGTTCCGGGGTGAAATCACCCTCGAGGTCCCGGACCCCGAGGCCATCCCCCAGGTCTGCGCCCTTGCCAAGAGAGAGTTCGGCTTTGATTACCTGGTGGATATCACCAGCGTGGACGATTGCGGCGAAGACCCCCGCTTTGCGCTCGTCTATCACCTTTACGGCTATGGGCATCTCTGTCCCCTGCGCCTCAAGCTCCGCCTGAGCGAGGAAAAAGGGGAGGCGCCCACCGTAACCGGCGTCTGGCGCGCCGCCGACTGGCATGAACGCGAAATCTACGACATGATGGGCATCCGCTTCCGCGGCCACCCCGACCTGCGCCGAATCCTGATGTGGGAGGGTTACCCTTATTTCCCCCTCCGCAAAGACTTCCCCCTCTCCGGCAAACCCAGCGACGTTCCCGAGGTCGCCTTTACTGAGCCGGCGCCGCTGGAGGGCGGGCCCTTCGTCACCATCGCCGGGGGCAAGGACACGATTTCACGGGAGCCGCGCGCGCGGATGCCTCAGACGGCAGAAAGCCGCGAGTTCCAATTTCAGGAACCGGCGGCGCGCGCGGCTGAGGCAGTCCAGGCGCTGACGGGGGCGCCGGCCTCGACCAGCGAACTGGAGGACCTGCCGGGCGAGAAGATGGTCCTCAACATGGGCCCTTCCCATCCATCCACGCACGGCGTGCTGCGCATCGTGCTGGAACTGGAAGGGGAGACCATCACCAAGGCCGTGCCGGACGTGGGCTACCTGCACCGCGGCGACGAGAAGATCGCCGAGAACATGACCTACTCCCAGTTTGTCCCCTACACCGATCGCCTGGATTACCTGTCGCCCCTGGCCAACAACGTCGCTTACGCCCTGGCGGTCGAGAAACTGCTGGGCATTGACCGTGAGTTGCCCCCGCGCTGCCAGTTCATCCGGGTGATCTGCTGCGAATTGGCCCGCATCTCCTCCCACCTGCTCGGGCTGGGGTCCTACGCCATGGACGTGGGCGCCTTGACCGTGTTCCTGCACACCTTCACGGAACGGGAGAAGATTTACAACCTGTGCGAGTCGCTCACCGGGGCGCGGTTCACGACCAGCTACACGCGGATTGGCGGGCTTTCGCGCGACCTGCCTCCCGGGTGGACCGACGAATGCCGGAAGTTCTGCCGCGAGGTGGTCGTGAACATCGACGAAACCGAGACGTTCCTGAGCCGCAATCGGATCTTCGTGGACCGCACCCGGGGGATCGGAGTCATCTCGAGGCAGGACGCTATTGATTACGGCCTGAGCGGGCCGAACCTGCGCGGCAGCGGCATCGAACACGACTTGCGCAAAGCGCATCCCTACCTGGTCTATGACCAACTCCAGTTCGACGTGCCGGTGGGCTCGGCGGGCGACAGTTACGACCGCTACCTGGTGCGCATCGAGGAAATGCGCCAGAGCGTGCTCCTCATCCAACAGTGCCTGGACAAGCTGCCCGGCGGACCGGTCAACATCCAGGACGGGAAAATTGCCCTCCCGCCCAAGGACCGCGTGCTGACGCGGATGGAGGAGTTGATCCACCATTTCATCAACGTGACCCAAGGCGTGAACGCGCCGCCCGGGGAGGTTTACTTCGGCCACGAAAACCCCAAAGGCGAACTGGGCTTTTACATCCACAGCAAAGGCGGGGGCACGCCGCACCGGCTCAAGATTCGCTCGCCTTCCTTTGTGAACCTGGGCATCCTGCCCAGGCTCTTGCCCGGCCACATGATCGGCGATGTCGTGGCCATCCTGGGCTCGTTCGACTTTGTGATGGGAGAATGTGACCGATGAAACCGGTAGCGGAAATGACCGAAGCGGAGAAAGACCAGGTGCTGGCCTGGGTCCGGAACTGGGAGAAGACGGGGCCGATTTTGGAGGAGTTGCGCTGGAAGTCCATTCGCCAGGCGGACACGGTCAAGGCAATCGCGGCCTTCGACGGGGCATTTCAGACAGCCGTGCGTGATATTCCCCCTAAGCCCTGGTCGGGCCTGATCGAGCAACAGCGGCTGTTCCAATTGGCCCAAAAATGACCCGACTTGTCCAAGTTGCCGCTGAGGTGCAGCGATTTCTGGATGCGAAGTCCTGGCCCAACTGCGTCATTGGCGGCATCGCCTTGCAGCGGTGGGGCGAGCCAAGGCTGACGCAAGACGTGGACTTGACGCTGCTGGCCGGCTTCGGGCGCGAGGAAGGCTACGTCGATGCCCTGCTCGCCCGCTATCAAGCCAGGGTCGAGTCGCCGCGTGATTTCGCCCTGGCGCATCGCGTCGTTCTGCTAAGAAGCGGCGACGGTGTTGGGATCGACATCGCCCTGGGCGGCCTTCCGTTCGAACGGAACGCCGTCGCGCGGGCGACCGAATTTGAATTCACATCCGGTGAGCGCATTCGCACTTGCTTGGCGGAGGAATTGGTAGTCATGAAGGCAATCGCCAGCCGCGACCAGGATTGGATCGATATCAAGGGGGTGCTCATTCGACAGGGTGACAGGCTGGATTGGACACTTATACTTTCGGAATTGCGTCCGCTCTGCGAACTGAAAGAGGCGCCGGAAATTGTCACCAGGCTCGAACGGCTGCGCCAACAGGTGGAAGGAAAGTGAAGGAGCGGCTTTACAAATGAACCTTCCCAATACCGAACCCATTCCGAACCCCCTCCGGGAACAGCCGGCCTTTGCAGTGCCGGCCGCCCTGGCGGCCGAAATCGACGAGTTGATCACGCGCTACCCCAGGAAACGGAGCGCCTCGCTCATGGTGCTCCACGCCGTCCAGGAACATTTCGGCTATATCTCCCGTCAGGCCGTCGAGTGGATCGCCGCCAAACTCGACTTGCAGCCCATCTGCATTTATGAACTGCTGACCTTCTATCCAATGTTCCACCTGCAGCCCGTCGGCAAGCACCACTTCCGGATTTGCCGCACCCTGAGTTGCGCGCTCGGCGGCTCATACGCGCTGCATGAATTCCTTTGCAAAAGGCTGGGGCTGGACCCCCATGCCCGCGGCCCCCAAACCACTGCGGACGGCAAATACACGGTCGAGTTTGTCGAATGTCTGGCCGGTTGCGGCGCCGCCCCGGTCATGATGTGCAACGACGCGTTCCATGAGGCGGTTACGGAGAAAATGGCGGAGGCAATCCTCGGGCAGTGCAAATAAAGGATCGCGAAACAACACGCCACGAAACGAAACGAAAGGGCAGGATGGAGATTCAAAAGCCTCTCGCCGGTCTCGCCTGCCTGTTAGCTCTGCCTCTCGCGCTGCCCGCCGCGGCAGAAGCCCAATTCGCCTACTCGGCCACCAACGGCGCAGTCACGGTCACGGGATGCACCGGCCCGGGCGGTGCAGTCAGCATCCGCGGCACGATCAACGGCCGGCCCGTCACCAGCATCGGGGAGTCGGCGTTCTGGGGTTGCTCCAGCCTGACCAGCGTCACGATAGGCAACGGCGTCACCAACATCGGTGAGGGGGCGTTTTCGTAGTGCGCCAGCCTGACCGGAGTCTTTTTCACTGGGAACGTCCCTGCCCTTGGTTCGCTTGTCTTCGTTGGCGACGGCAAAGCGTTAGCGGTAGATTTCTCGGCGGTGCCCCAGCTTGATTACCAACACCCGCAACTCATCCTCACGAATTTGATAAATGACGCGCCAGTCGCCCACTCGAATCCACCAGACAGATTCTTCGCCAGATAGCTTCTTGCAGCCGGGCGGGTGTGGGTTGCGCCCCAACGCTTGAATGCTCGGATCAAGACGACGTTGAACGTCAGCAGGCAGGTTCCTGAACGCGCGCGCTGCGCGGGGTACTAGCTCGACCCGGTACATGGGCGGTCCAGTCCCAGTTCCCGGCGGAGTTGATCGTACGGAATCGTTGGTCTTGTCTCCGCCGGCAAGTTGTCGTCGCTGCTGTTGAGAAACTGAGCCTCGGGATTTGTGGGGCAAGCGGCGCTCGCGGCGCCCACTTCGGCCAACGCTTCACGGGCGTCCTTCAGGTCCTCAGCATCCTCCAAGGCTTCAAGTTCAGCCAGGTCTTCAATGAGGGACAAGACTCTGTCCGCACGCTCCTGGGAGAGGTTTCTTAATTTGGTTAGGGCATCGGCCACATCCGTCGAACTCATGAAGAAACCATGTCACCAGGCGGGCCGCCGGTCAAGGCCATTGCGCTCGACCGGCGTTGAAATTGGAGCCACTGCCGGCCAAGAAAGCAAAGGAGAATCAGTCAAAAGGCGGGGCGTGCAGCAAAGGTAACGGCGAGGTGGTTAGGCAGAAATCTGCACAACCACTCACTACCCGCAAGGAACTCGCGCCTGGGGGCCTGCGGCGGGGCGATCAACTGTTTGAGGGCTTTGAAAACTGCCTCCAAGTCCTGGTCGTGGGCGACGGCTTTTCGCTCCAGGGCTTCCACCTTCCGCGCGAGTTCGTCCACGGAGAGCAGCATCCGGCGCATACGGACGAAGGCGCGCATGATCTCAACGTTGACGGCCACGGCGCGCGGGCTGCGCAGAACGCTCGAAAGCATGGCGATGCCTTCCTGGGTGAAGGCGTAGGGCAAGTACCTGCGTCCGCCGCGACTCTTTGAGGTTCCAAATTGGAACCTCAAATCAGCGAACTCGCGCAGCCAGTAGCCGGTATTCCGCCAGTGCTCTGCGCTCAACTGCGGTCTGCGCCCCTCGGCGGCAACGGTTTTGCCCTTGCGAAAGGCAATGAACTGCTCTATCCCTTGACGCACGGAAATGCGCTTCACCGCAACAACCGATTCCAGGAAGCCGTCAACGGCTTCCGCCAGACTGTGGCCGTTCAACTTGCTGGCGGCATCGAACTATTTTCGGAAACCTCACGTTTCCACTCTCGGATTCCGCGGCATTTTGTGCGGGAATTGTGTCAGTGTTGGCCAGTACCCCATTTTCCTGGGGGAAATTGGCTGCCCGACATGGATTTGAACCATGACAAACAGATCCAGAGTCTGCTGTGCTACCGTTACACCATCGGGCAAACGAGCGCCATTAACTTAGAAGTTCTGCGGGGGGAGTCAAGCTGTGAAGGAGCATAGATTGATATTGAAATATGCCGGCCAGCCGGGCTACACGCCCGACCTGCAGTGCTATCTGCGCCATGGCGGCTACGAGACGCTCAAGAAAGCGCTCGGTCTGCCGCCCAAGACCCTGCCGGATGGCAGGGTGGTGAGCGGGGCGGAGCGAATCCGCGACGAGGTCATGCTTTCGGGGTTGCGCGGGCGGGGCGGGGCCGGCTTTTCCTGCGGCCTCAAGTGGTCGTTTGTGGACCGCAAGAGCGGGAAGCCCATTTATCTCATCTGCAACGCGGACGAATCCGAACCGGGCACCTTCAAGGACAAGCAGATTCTCTACAAGGACCCCCACCAGATGCTGGAGGGGATGATCATCGCCTGTTACGCCAATGAGGCGCACCTGGCCTATATCTACATTCGAGGCGAATTCGTCGAAGGGGCCCGGATCGTGAACCGGGCGCTCCAGGAGGCTCGGGCGCAGGGTTTCCTGGGCAAGAACATTCTGGGCCGCGGCTACGACATCGAGATTTACGTTCACCGGGGCGCGGGCGCCTACATTTGCGGCGAAGAAACCGGGCTCATCGAGTCCTTGGAAGGCAGGCGCGCCTATCCGCGCATCAAGCCGCCTTATTTCCCGGCGGTCCTGGGTCTTTACCTGTGTCCCACTATCGTCAACAACGTCGAAACCCTCTGCGCGGTCAAGCATGTGGTCGCCCTGGGCGGCGCCGCTTATGCCAAGCTCGGCGCGCCCAACAACACCGGCACCCGCATCGTCAGCATCAGCGGCCAGGTCCGAAAACCTGGCTGCTATGAAGTCGAGGTCGGAAAGGTCACCCTGGGCGAACTGATCCACGACGCCGAGTTGGGCGGCGGCCTGCGCGAAGGACGCCGGCTCCAAGCCGTCATCCCCGGCGGGTCCTCGGCCAAAGTCTTCAAGGCGGGCGAGAAGTTCAAACTCAAGCGCAAAGGCCCCGAGGGCATGGACGTGGAAAAGGAGGTGGACATGCTCGACCTGCCGTATGATTTTGACTCGCTCATCGCCGCGGGCAGCATGTCCGGCTCGGGGGCCATTATCGTGCTGGACGACTCGGCCGACATTGTTGCGGCGCTGGCCAACATCGCCGAGTTTTACGCGCATGAAAGCTGCGGCCAATGCACGCCCTGCCGCGAGGGCTCCCTCTGGATGGCCGAGGCCCTGCACCGCCTGGCCCATGGCCAGGGGCGGAAGATGGACGCCGATTACCTGATCAGGATAGCCGACAATATCCCCGGCGGGCGCACCATCTGCGCCTTTGGCGAGGCATGTTCCTGGCCGGTCCAGAGTTTTGTGGGCAAGTTTAAAGATGCCTTTGCGGCCAGGGGAGCCGCCGATGAGCAGCGCAAGGAGGGGGCCAAGGCCACCGCGCCGGAGCCGGGAATGGAGGTCGCGGCAAGCCCTCGCGCTTAGCCCTCTATGCCAAAACTCTATGAGTACTTCGGCCTTCGGGTTTATTTTTATACGAGTGAACACGAGCCAATTCACGTGCATGGCCGCCACGCCGGGCGGGAAAGCCGCGCGGAGATTATCGTCGAGAGCGGCCGCGTGGTCGGAGTCATTTTCGGCAGGGTGCCAGGAAGGCCCCCGCTGGAGGGCCAGAAGCGCAGGGACTTCCAAGAACTCGTGGAGGCCAAAGCGGATGACATCGTTCGGCGATGGATTGAATTCTTCGTGCATCACATACGATCGAAACCCGAAGTCATTGTTCGCAGATTAAAGTGAGAACGACCACGACAAGGTATCTCGAGATCACCGGGGCAAAATATGTTTCGGGATACAAGATTCGGTTGACCTTCAATGACGGCACTGTACGGGTAATGGACTTCGGGCCATTCCTTGCCAAGGCACGTAATCCGGACACCACCGACTACCGGAATCTGCGCAGATTTAAAAGCTTCCGCATCGAGGATGGGGACCTGATTTGGGGAGACCTGCAAATGATCTTTCCGATTATGGACCTATATAAGGGAGAGATTTGAGTGAGAATGATCAGACCGAGGGACGTTCACACTAATTCGGCAATGGACGCCTTCAAGCCGAAAAGGTATTCTTGAAGATTATGAGTGCGACAACCGAACAGGTACTCATCGAGGCGCTGTCTTTGCCGGCGCGCGCGCATGCCATCCTCGTCCAAAAGCTCCTCCTCAGACCGAGCTAAGAGTCTGAGGCATGTCAATGGCTCCCACAACCGAACCCAAACCCGTGCAGCCCCTGGTCGAGAAGATCCGGGTGAAGGTGGACGGGATTGAAGTCGAGGTGCCCAGGACGATGCCGGACCCCATTTCCGGCAGGCCGCTGGCGACGACGATGATCCAGGCCTGCGCTGCCGCCAAGGTGGACGTGCCGCATTACTGCTATCACCCCAAGCTTCCCGTGGCGGGCAGTTGCCGGATGTGCCTGGTCGAGTTCGGCACGCCGGTTGTCGGCCCGGACCGCAAACCGATCCTCAAGCCGGACGGCACGCCCAGGATTTCCAAGTCCCCCCGCCCGGCCATCGCCTGCGCCACGCCGGTCTCCCCCGGGATGGAGATCTACACCAACACCCCGGCCGTGCACGAGATGCGCCGGGGGGTGCTCGAGTTCCTGCTCATCAATCATCCGCTGGACTGCCCGATTTGCGATCAAGCCGGCGAATGCAAGCTCCAGGAATACTCGGTGGAATACGGCCAGGCCCAGAGCCGGTTCGTCGAGACCAAGGTCCACAAGCCCAAGCGGGTCGATCTGGGCCCCCGCATCATACTCGACGACGAGCGGTGCATCCTTTGCACGCGCTGCATCCGGTTCACCCGCGACGTGGCGGTTGACGATGCCCTGGGCATCGTCAACCGGGGCAGCTACAGCACCCTGACCGCCTATCCGGGCAGGGTCTTCGACAACAACTACACTCTCAACACGGTGGACCTCTGCCCCGTGGGCGCGCTGACCTCGAAGGATTTTCGGTTCAAAATGCGGGTCTGGTTCCTCAAGGAAACCAAGAGCCTGTGCGCCAGTTGCGCCACCGGCTGCAATATCATCATCGGCTCCCGCGAGGACACCATCTATCGCTACGAGCCGCGCGAAAACGACGCAGTCAATTCCTGCTGGATGTGCGACTACGGGCGGCTGAACTACAAGTGGGTCAATCGGGAGGATCGGCTCCGGCAAGTCCGAGGGCCGAACGGCGGAGGACGGAGGACGGAGGACGGAGGGCGGGCGGGGTGGACGGAGGTTTTGGCGGAGCTTTCGGAGAAGTTGAGGGGGGTGGCCTCGGGAACGGCGGCCATTGTGGCCTCAGCCCGTCAGACCAACGAGGAGCTGTTTCTTTTGGCCAAACTGGGGCGCAAACTGGGGTCATTGACCGACACGGCGCCGCGCTTGGCCGAGGGAGACAAACTGCTTCTGAACCCGGACCGCAACCCGAACGCGACCGGGGCGCGCCTTATAGGCATCGCCGCCCAACCTCCGGGCTCGAACCTGCCCAAAATGGCCGAGGGCATTCGCGGCGGACAGATCAAGACATTGATCGTTTTTGGCGAAGATGTCACCCGCCACGGCATTGACGCCGGTCTGCTCGGCAAGCTGGAGACCTTGATCGTGAGCGACATCCTCCCCAACCAAACAACGAAACTGGCCCATTATTTGTTGCCCGGCTGCGCTCACGCCGAGAAGCGCGGCACCTTCACCAACGCCAGGGGCCGGGTGCAGCGTTTCAATAAGGCCGTCGAACCCCGCGGCGACGCCCGGCCCGAATGGGAATTCCTGCACGAGCTGCTTTTCAACGTCGCCGGCCAGGATGGCTGCCGGAGCCTCGAGGGCCTCTTCAACCAGATGGCCAAAGAGGCGCCGGCCTTCAACGGGTTGACGTGGAACAGCCTGGGAGATGCCGGCGCGGCTGTGCGGGCACCCGTAACATGAAATCTCAATTGCAGATGCGAGCGGAGAACCTCGGTCTGAGCAGATCATTGGCCGGATGCCTGGTGAAGGGGATCGCCTGGCTGAGAGGAGACTGCTATGATTTCCCATGACCTGGATTAACAACCTGCCGGCATCCGAGCAATTCGCGCTCTGGAGCGCAGTGAAGATTCTCTGCGTCTTCTCCGTGCTGATGTTCATCGTGGCCTACGCCGTCTGGGTCGAGCGAAAAGTGTCCGCCGCCATCCAGGACCGGCGCGGCCCCAATCGGGCCGGGCCCTTCGGCCTGTTCCAGCCGGCGGCGGACGCGGTCAAGGCATTCCTTAAGGAAGAATTCACTCCCGGCCATGTGCGAAAGGTCTATTTCTGGCTGGCCCCGGCCATTGTGATGATCCCGAGCCTGTTGACTGTGGCTATCATCCCCTTCGGCTCGCAACTGGGCCAGCAGAAAATGGTAATCGCCAATCTCAATGTCGGGATTCTCTATACCTTCGGCATCTCGTCGCTGGGGGTCTATGGCATCGTGCTGGCCGGCTACGCCGCCAATTCAAAGTACCCATTCCTGGGGGGGATGCGTTCCAGCGCGCAGATGATCTCTTACGAGATTGCGATGGGCATGTCGGTCGTTCCGCTGTTCCTGATAGCCGGCGGGCTCGAGGACGGCTCACTGAGCAGCTCGTGGCAGGAGTTTCTCGAGGGCGCCAGCAGCCTCAATCTCAACCGGTTGGTCTCCTACCAGGCCCATCACGGCTGGCTGCTCTTCTATGCGCCCCTATCATTTGCACTCTTCCTGGCCGCCATGTTCGCCGAGACCAACCGGCTCCCCTTTGACCTGCCGGAGGCAGAGCAGGAACTGGCCGGCGGCTACAATGTCGAGTACAGTTCGATCAGGTTCGCCCTGTTTTTCATGGGCGAATACGCGGCCATGACGGTGTCCTCCGCCTTGCTGGTTACACTGTTCCTGGGCGGATGGACGCTCCCGTTTGCCGGGCTGAACCAGCCGGCCGAAAGCGCCGGAGTCGGGGTGCTCCAGATGGGGATTTTCCTGGCCAAGATGCTGGTGGTCGAGTTTATGATCATCTGGGTGCGCTGGATGTGGCCCCGGTTCCGCTACGACCAGTTGATGGATTTAGGCTGGCGACGCTTCGTTCCGTTGGCGCTGGCCAACATATTGGCAACCGCCTTGATCTTGTGGGTGCAGGCCAAATGAGCTGCGCATGATTGTCAAACGCAAAGAACTGAACCTCCGGGAACGGCTTTATCTGCCGGCGATCGTCGGCGGGTTCAAGGTCACGCTGCGCCACTTTTTCCGCAAGAAAGTGACAATGCAGTACCCGGAGGAGAAATGGGTCGTGCCGGAGGGGTACCGCGGGGCGCCCTACCTGGTCCGGGACCAGGACGGCCGCACCAAGTGCGTCTCCTGCCAGTTGTGCGAGTTCATTTGCCCGCCCAAGGCCATCCGAATCACGCCGCCCGGTCCAGGGGGCTCGCCCGAGGCCGGCAACGTCGAGAAGGCGCCCAAGGAATTCGAGATCAACATGCTCCGGTGCATCTTCTGCGGCCTTTGCCAGGAAGTCTGCCCCGAGGAGGCGATCTTCCTGATGAAAGATTACTCGCTGACCGGTTCGAGCCGCAGCGAGATGATCTACGACAAAGAGAAACTCCTGGCCCTGGGCGGCCTCCACCAGGATACAATCGGCAAGTGGCGGAAGAAGGCTGACGAGGCCAAGGCCCAGGGTATGCAACCCTAAGCGACTGAAGCGATGACAATGGCCGACATTCTTTTTTATGTTTTTGCGTTTCTGACGCTGCTCTTCGGCTTCCTGGTCGTTGCCAACCCTTTCAGCTCCAATCCGGTGACCAGCGCGATGTTCCTTGTCCTGACCATGGGTTCGCTGGCCGCCTTGTTTGCCCTGCTCAGCGCGTTCTTTCTGGCCGCCGTGCAGGTGTTGGTCTATGCGGGGGCGGTCATGGTCCTTTTCCTGTTCGTCATTATGTTGCTCGACCTTAAAGCGGAGGAGCGCCGGCGGGTCCGGAAATTCGGGGTTTTCGCAGGACTGGTTGCAGTAGGGGCCTTTGTCGTTATCCTGCTGCGCAGCCTGCTCTATTCCCCGCTGGAGGCACAGTCCTCCCCAACGCTCAAGGGCGACGCCGCGGAACTGGGCGCCCTTTTATTCCGTCAATACCTGCTCCCCTTCGAGATAGTGTCGGTGCTGCTGCTGGTGGCCATGGTGGGAGTCGTATTGCTTAGCAAGAAAGACCTGAAATGATTTCGTTATGAGCGTCGGCTTGGAACATTACCTGGTGGTGAGCACGCTGCTTTTTGCGCTGGGGTTGTTGGGCGTCATTTTGCGGCGCAATTTGCTGGTGATCTACATGTCGCTGGAATTGATGCTCAATGCAGGCAACCTGGCCCTGGTCGCCTTTTCTCGTTTCACCGGCAACCTGGACGGCCAGGTGCTGGTGTTTTTCGTCATCACGGTGGCCGCCGCCGAGGTTTCGGTGGGGCTGGCGATTATCGTGGCGCTCTACCGCAAGCGCCAGACGGCGCATGTCGAAGACCTGACACTGATGAAACTGTAGTCCTATGAACGCGCTGCCCTGGCTCATCCTGTTCCTCCCGCTTCTTGCGGCGGCCGCCATCACGCTCTTCACCGGGCGGGGCCGCGCATTGAGCGCGGGGCTTTCGATCGGGGCGGTGGCGGCCGGCTTCGTGCTGAGCCTCATTTTTATTGGCTGCGAGGGCTGGCGGCCGGCAACGGGCGAATCGGCGGTGAGTTGGCTGGCGGTGGGCAGTTTCCAGGTGGACTTCGGCCTGCACTTGGATGGGCTGAGCCTGTTGATGATGCTGATGGTCACCGGCGTGGCCGGGGTCATTCATGTTTATTCCTGGGGCTACATGCGGGACGATCCGGGTATCTCGCGTTTTTTCGCCTGCCTGAGCCTGTTCACCTTTTCGATGCTGGGCGTTGTGCTGGCGGGCAACTTCATCGAGTTGTTCATCTTCTGGGAATTGGTGGGGGTCTGCAGCTATTTGCTCATTGGCTACTGGTACGAGCGGCCGGCTGCCGCCGAGGCGGGCAAGAAGGCGTTTCTGACCAATCGCCTGGGCGATTTTGGGTTTCTGCTCGGCATCCTCACGGTCTGGGTTACGCTGCACTCGCTGAACTTCCACGACCTCGAGCATCAGCTCCAGGCCAACGGCCAGGCCCTGGGCGCGCTGACCACGCTGGCGGGCCTGCTGATCTTCTGCGGGGCCGTGGGCAAGAGCGCCCAATTCCCGCTCCATGTCTGGCTGCCGGACGCCATGGAAGGCCCGACGCCTGTGAGCGCCCTGATTCATGCGGCGACGATGGTGGCGGCGGGCGTCTATATGCTCTGCCGCGTCTATTTTCTGCTGGACGAACCGGCGCGGCAGGTCATCGGCTGGATTGGGGGGGTCACCTCGATTCTCTCGGCCGTGATTGCCGTGCAGCAGAATGACATCAAGCGCATTCTGGCCTACTCGACCCTCTCGCAACTCGGGATGATGGTCATGGGCATCGGGCTGCAAGCCCAGAAGGAGGCGATGTTTCACCTGACGACACATGCGTTTTTCAAGGCGGTCCTGTTCCTGGGGGCCGGTTCGGTGATTGTCGCCCTCCACCACGAGCAGGACATCTGGAAGATGGGCGGGCTGCGAAAGAAGATGCCGGTGACCTTTTGGACGTTCCTGGCAGGCACTCTCGCCCTGGCGGGCGTCCCCCCATTCAGCGGTTTCTACAGCAAAGACAGCATCTTGGCTGTGGCAATAGCCCGGCAGAATTATGCGCTTTTCGCCCTGGGCGCTGCCGTGGCGGCGCTGACGACGTTTTACATGTTCCGCCTGGTCTATGTCGTCTTCCTTGGGAAGGAGCGAGGCGAAGTTCCCGGCCAGGCCCATGAATCGCCTTCGGTGATGCTTTGGCCGCTGCGTCTTTTGGCCGTGTTCAGCATTATTGGCGGCTTCATCGGGGTCGAGAATGTCTATGGCCGGTTTTTCTCTCCGGGGATGGGAGAGGAAGGGACGCTGGAACAACTGCTGGCGCCGTTTCGGGAGGCGCCCGCCGCGGCCTCGTTCGGTCTGCTGGCGGTCGCGCTGGGCTACCTCGGCGCCCGGGCGCTTTACGCCAAGTCCGCCAAAGACCCCTTGCCCGAGAAACTGGGCGCTTTGTCCCGCGCCATGCAGAACGGCTTCTACTTTGACAGGTTCTACCAGACCACGGTCATTCGTTTTCACGATTTCCTGGCTGCGTTGGCGGCGTGGATTGACCGGTGGATTATCGGCGGCGGGGTGCGTTTCACCCACGGTTTCACCGAACTGAGCGGGCGCGCCTTGCGCCTGGTCCAGACCGGCAATCTTCAGACATACGCCTTTCTCTTCGCCCTGGGCGTGGCGCTGGTGTTGTTCCTGGCCTTGAGACAGTAGGGTTATATGATATTGACTTGCATCCTTGGTTTGCCGCTGTTGGCGGCAGTTGGGCTCGTGTTCGTGCCAGGGAATTACCGCGTGGTGGTGCGCGGGCTGGCGGTCCTGGCCACCTTCCTGTCTGCGGTCCTGGCCTTGGCCATGTTCGTCCAATTCCGCGCGGGCGCTCCCGGCTACCAGTTTGAGCAGCAGGTCCCTTGGGTGGGCGCTTTGGGCCTCAGCTACCACGTGGGGGTGGATGGGATTAACATCGGGCTGATCTTGATGGGCGCGATGGTTGCGTTTGCCGCCGCCTGTGTTTCCTGGGAAATCAAAGAGCGCGAGAAGGAGTTTTACATCCTGCTCCTGGTCATGGCGGGGGGCATTCTCGGCGCTTTTGCATCGCTGGACCTGTTCCTGTTTTACTTTTTCCACGAGCTGGCGCTCGTGCCCACTTTCATCATGATTGGGGTTTGGGGGCGCGGCCCGGACAAGAACTACGCCACGTTCCAGATAACGCTTTACCTGAGCCTGGGCGCCCTGATCGCCCTGGTGGGTCTAATCGCCCTTTACCTGCAAGCCGGGGCAGACACGTTCGATATTCCGGAACTGACCCGGCGCCTTCAGCAAAACCGGCTCTCGGGCGGCGCGCAGGGTTTCATCTTCCCGTTGTTGCTCTTGGGCTTCGGCATCCTGGTTTCGCTGTGGCCGTTTTACACCTGGGCGCCCCTGGGCTACGGTTCCGCCCCGAGCGCGACGGCCATGCTCCATGCCGGGGTGGTCAAGAAGTTCGGGCTCTACGGCCTGATGCGCATCGCCCTGCCGATGCTCCCGGACGCGGCCCAGGAGTGGATGCCGCTGGTGGCCTGGCTCTGCCTGGGCAACCTCGTTTTTTGCGGGTGGGTGGCGATGAAACAAAAGGACTTTAACTGGCTGGCCGGCTATTCCAGCGTGGCGCACATGGGCTTTGTGTTTCTTGGCATAGCCACGCTGAACCTGATCGGCGTGACCGGCGCCGTGCTGGTGATGATTGCCCACGGCTTCCTGGCGGCCCTGCTCTTCGGCTTGAACGGCTACATCTACCATCAGACCGGGACGCTGCAAATGGACCAACTCGGCGGCCTGGCGCGGCGGTTGCCCTTTATCGGCACCGCCCTGGTCATGGCGGCCCTGGCAGGCTGCGGCCTGCCCGGCTTCGCCAACTTCGCCGGCGAGGTGACCGTCCTGTTTGGCGCCTGGCGCCACTTTCGGGTGGTGACGATACTGGCCTGCTGGGGGGCTCTGATCATCGGGGCCGTCTATATGCTCAGGGCGATCCGCGCTATCCTCTACGGACCGCTGCCCGAGAAATGGGCCAAGGTGGCCGACGCCCCGCACCTCTGGCGCAAGACCCCCTTCATCGTCCTGCTCGCGGCATTGCTGGCCTTCGGCTTTTTCCCGCGGTTGCTCACCGACAAGATCGCGCCCAGCGTGCAGGAGGGCCTGCTGGGGCCGTGGTCCACGCCGGCCCTGGCCACGCTGGGGACGCCCTTGGATGGGCCGCCGGGAGCGCCGGCATCGTTGCCGCGCAAGCTGCATTCCTCTTTGGACACACGATGAACCTCGCGTTGCTCAGTCACGAATGGCTGGTGATCGCCCTGGGCCTGGGCCTGCTGCTGGCGGACCTGTGGCTGCCGGGGCCGGCCAAACGCAAACTCGGCTATGTGGCCGCGCTCGGCGTGGGCGCCATTTTCCTCTACAGCGTGCTGGCCGTAAGGATCGGGCCCGGCGAAGTCCAATACGCCTTCAACGGGATGTACGTCCTGGATGGCCTGGCGCTTTTCTTCAAGCGCTTTTTCCTGGTCGCGGCCTTGCTGGTGCTGCTCATGTCGGTCGAGTACGCGGACTGTTTCCGGACGGGCGTCGGCGAGTTCTATGCCCTGGTCCTCTTTGCCCTCTCAGGCATGCTCTTTGCCTCGTCGGTCAACGACTTTGCGCTGCTGTTTGTCTCCCTCGAACTCATCACGATCACCTTTTATGTCCTCACCAGTTTCCAGCGGACACGCTTGACGTCGCTGGAGGCGGGAGCGAAGTACCTCATCCTTGGCGCGCTCTCCACTTCGTTCACCGTGTTCGGCATCGCCCTGGTGTATGGGATTTCGCACAAGCTCAACTTTGGCGATCTGGCCGCCGTGGCGGGGCAGTACCGCGGCAATCGGCTCTTCCTGTGCGGCGTGGGGTTGGTCACGGTCGGCTTGGGCTTCAAGATCGCCGCCTTCCCGTTTCAGATGTGGGCGCCGGACGTCTATCAAGGGGCGCCTTCGCCGACCACCGCCTTCCTGGCGGTCGGGTCCAAGGCCGCCGGGTTTGTCCTCCTGTTGCGGGTGCTCTTCACTGCGGTGCCGGCCGTCACTGCGCAATGCTCCAACCTGCTCATCGTGATCTCGGCGATAACCATTCTCTACGGCAACCTCTGCGCCATTCCCCAGAGGAACATCAAACGGCTGCTTGGCTACTCGAGCATTGCGCACGCGGGCTACATGCTCCTGGGCATTGCCGCGCTGGCCGTCTCACTCACGCAGCGCGCCCAACCCTCGACCGCCGGGGCTTGCGCCGTGCTCTATTACCTGAGCGGCTATCTTTTCACCGTGCTGGGGGCGTTCACCGTGATTTGCCTGGTGCTGCGGCAGGTCGAGGGCGAAGACGTCGCCGCGCTGGCCGGCTTGAACCAGCGCTCGCCGCTGCTGGCCGCTACGATGGGGCTGGCGATGGTCTCGTTGGCCGGCATTCCGCCCCTGGCCGGATTCTTCGGCAAGTTTTTGCTCTTCAAGGCCGTCATCACCGAGGCCCCGGCCAATCCAGGCTGCTACTGCCTGGCCTTTACCGCCGTGGCCGGCGTCGTCATTTCCCTTTACTACTACCTCGGAGTCGTGCGCGCGATGTATTGGCCCGGCGAAACGCCCCGCCTGTCCCCGATTCGGACCACCGGCCCGATGCGCTTCTCCCTCTATGCATGCGCCGCCGGAATGCTTTTCCTGGGCGTCTGGCCCGCCCCGATGGTCGACCACGCCACGCGGGCCGTCCAGGCGCTCGTGCTCCCGGGCGCGGCTTCCAACGGCGCCGCGGCGCCGAAAAAATCTCCGAATGGGCTTGCCTTCTCGCAGCCCGCTGTCCATATTGCCCGGTAAATTTGATTCTTATGGCTGACGTTGCAAACAAATATCCTGAAAACGTGCCCGGCAAGTATTACGTGGACAACCAATGCATTGATTGCGATCTCTGCCGCGAGACGGCGCCCGACAATTTCAAACGCAACGAGGACGGCGGTTATTCCTACGTCTTCAAACAACCGGAATCCGCCGATGAGGAAGGCCGCTGCAAGGAAGCCAAAGAGGGCTGCCCCGTCGAGGCCATCGGCGACAACGGAGCCTAGCCTCTGGCGCTTTCACCCGACCCGCGGCAGCGTCCGCGGGTCCTTTTTTTTGTGGGGGCGGCTTTGCTGGACGGCGGATAGGGGGCGTAGCCTCCGATTCATGCGGCTGGTCTGCCGCAGGGCGGGCCGTTTCCTCACGCAACGGAAGCCGATCTGGCCGTGGAGGTCCTTGGCAAAGCAGGTGTCGGTGTAGGCGGGCATTTCATAATAGCGGTAGGCCGCGCGGCAGTAGTCGGGTTTGGAGTTCCAGCAGCCGCCCCGGACCACGCGGTTCTGGCCCGTGGCCGGGCCGCGCGGGTCCTGGGCGGGACTGTGCTGATAGTAGTCTTGCTGGTACCAATCGTTGCACCACTCCCAGACGTTGCCCACCATGTCGCACAGGCCCCAGTTGTTGGGCGGCTTTTCGCCCACCGGGTGCGTGCCGCGCGGGCTGTTCCCCTTGAACCAGGCATGGCGCTTCAACTCCTGGGCTGAATCCCCAAACCAATCGTCGGCCCTCCTCAAGCCGGCCCGCAGGGCGTACTCGTACTCCGCCTCGGTGGGAAGGCGGTAACCGTCCGCGTCGAAATCACACGCCCAGGTGTTGGTATTGTATGCGGGCTGCAACCCTTCGGCCCGGGACCGGGCGTTGCAGAAGGCGGCCGCGTCGCGCCAACGAATCTGCTCCACCGGGTTGCGCGGTCCCTGCCAAAGCGAAGGGTTTTTGCCCGTCAACTTCTCATAGACCTCTTGAGTCACCGGGTATTTATCGATGGAGAACGCGCTGACCTGGACCCTGTGGAGTCTCTGGTCCGGTTCGTCCTGGTTGGCGGAGCCCATCTCGAACGAACCGGCCGGGACGGCGACCATTTCGATCCCGCTGGCGGTCGTCATGGGCCGAGGTTGCCCGCCGGTTTTCTCCGGCGACGCGCCGCAACCGCTCAACAACGCGGCGCAGCCAAGGACAAGGAGACAGACACGCTTGTTCATCGCTGGTCTGATTCTTCCGGGGGCAGCCAATCGTAGTCCCAGTGGTGGCCGAGCCATCCCGGGGGGCTGAGAGTGATCGTGGCGCCGTCGGCCACCCGCGCGATGCAGATGGGGCTGTGGACCCGCCAACTGCCGGCGTGCGGGATGTTCACGTAGGCGATGTAACGCCCGCAGTGCGACCAGCGCCCGCACGGGTCCTGGCCGAGTCTCTCGCGCGGGAGCGTGACGACCTTGCCGTCGGTGCCGTCGGGCAACGATGGGTCGAACCTCCGGATGGCCAGGCTCCCGCCCGCGTTCCAGCAGAGCCATTTGCCGTCGGGCGAGAAGGCCGGGTGGCATTCCCCTTCACGAATCGGGTGGTTGGGGAGCTTGCGGATTTCGCCCCCGGCAGAGGGGAGGAAATCGATTGTGTACTGACACCCCAGGTAATTCCGAAGCTCGAAGACGAACCACTTTCCGTCGGGCGTGAGGTCGACAATATCCACCTTGCGGGCCACCGGGGTGGTCCGGGTTTTCTTGCCGGTCCGCACGCTCTGGTAAGTGATGCCGCTTTTGCCGCACTCGATGGTTTCAAGGCTGTCGGGAGACCAGACGTAGCCGCCATAAAGCTCGCGGCTCTTGAGAGTGCCGGCCTCGACCAGGCAATCCCCATAGTTGTAGGTAAACATTGTGCCGTCCGGCGAAGTCCGCGGGACCCGCTCATCCACATCCGGCGTGTGGGTGAGTTGCTTGAGGCCGGTCCCGTCGGCGTTAATGAGATAGAGGTCGCGAGGCGGCGGTTCGCCTTTGGCATCGGCGGGGCGGTCGGGGTGGATGGCGATGACCAGGCGGTAGCCGGTCTGGCGCAACTCCTCCCTAAGGTCCTGGATTCGGACGGGAGCGAAGGGGTCGCACCTGGCAGGCATCTCCCACTTGGCGCGCAACGACGGTCTTTCATCGCACAGGCAAGGGGATTGAGCGCCGATCAGGCCAAGGGCCAGAAACCAGAGGACCTGTATTTGCCGGGCAGTCATGCCTGACTATGGGCGCAGCAGGCGCTGCCAGGCAAGATTAAAGGCTTTATGTTCTACCAACAATACACCGGCCAGCGCATCGGCGATGCCTTGGCGGGCGCCCTGCTGGGACTGGACCGAACTGGTCCTCGTCTTTTGGGTTGTCTCTCCCGGGGAATCGGCTATCTTGCGTGTAGCGAAGTGAAGCGGTTGCGAAGGCGGAAGTACGCCAGCCTGACGCTGCTCGGAAACTCCGAGGCTGCGACAGATGGCAACGAGGTTGTTTTTTTAAACTTATGCAAGACCGGTTAAAACTTGTGGTTGTTTGTCTCCTTTCATTCCTGGCGGCCAGTGTCCAGGGGGCGGAGCGGCAGGTCCTGCGCGGCCACGTGCCGGCGGCGGTGGCGCGGTTGCAGCCGGCCGGCCTTCTGCCGGCCACGAACCGTCTGCAACTGGCCATCGGTCTGGCCTTGCACAACCCGGAGGGCCTCACCAACCTCCTTCGCCAGCTCTACGACCCGGCCAACGGTAGTTTCCGTCACTACCTGACGCCGGAGCAGTTCACGGAGGCCTTCGGCCCGACGGAGGCCGAGTATCAGGCCGTAATCGGCTTCGCCAAGGCGAACGGCTTGGCGGTCACAGGCACGCATCCCAACCGGATGTTAGTGGACGTGGCGGGCGCCGTTGCGGACGTTGAACGGGCCTTTGCCGTGAAGCTGCGCCTGTATCCGCACCCGCAGGAGGCCCGTAACTTCTTCGCGCCGGACACCGAGCCCTCGGTGGACAAAGGGCTGCGGGTCCTGCACATCAGCGGTCTGGACAACTACACCCTGCCGCACCCGATGATCCGTCGCCCGCCCACCGGGCCCCGGTCCGGGGCCGTTCCTCGCACCGGCACCGCGCCGGACGGTTCCGGCGCCTATTTTGCCAGAGATTTCCGGAATGCATATCTGCCGGGCGTCTCGCTCACCGGCACCGGGCAGACGGTGGGGCTGTTCGAGTTCGACGGCTACTACAAGCAGGACATTGCCACGTATGAAACCAAGGCGGGCATGGCAACTGGTCCCCAGTTGGTCAATGTCCCGGTCGACGGATTCAACGAGCAACCAGGCGACGGCAACGACGAGGTGGCGCTGGATATCGAGATGACCGTCAGCATGGCGCCGGGCCTTTCCCAGGTGCGCATCTATGAGGCCTCGCCCTATGCGACCACAGCCAACATGGACGACATGTTAAATCTCATGGCCACGGACAACCTGGCCAAACAAATAAGTTGTGGTTGGGGCTTTGACATCGACACCACGTCGCAGCAAATCTTCCAGGAGTTCGCCGCCCAAGGCCAGTCATTCTTCGTTGCGTCGGGCGACAGCGGAGCCTACGGCAGCTTCGTTGACCAACCGGGCGATAATCCGTTCCTCACGGTCGTTGGCGGGACCTCGCTCAGGACGAGCAGCTCGCACACTTGGGAATCGGAAACCGCCTGGGTCTATAGCGGCGGCGGCATCAGTTCCATCTATCCGATCCCGGATTGGCAGCAGGGCATCGGCATGTCCTTAAACCACGGCTCGACAACGATGCGCAATGTGCCCGACGTGGCCCTGGTCGCCGACAATGTCTATTTCATCAGCAACGACGGCCAAGGCGCTGAAACCGGAGGGACCAGTTTCGCGACGCCGCTCTGGGCCGCCTTCATGGCCCTGGTCAACGAACAGGCCAAGGCCGAGGGCAAGCCGCCGGTGGGCTTCCTGAATCCCGCCCTCTACGCGGTTGGCAAGGGCGCCAACTATGCAGAATGCTTCCATGACGTCACGACCGGGGACAACGCCAGCACCAACAACCCGGACCTCTTCTTCGCCGTTCCCGGCTATGACCTCTGCACGGGCTGGGGCACCCTCAACGGCGGAACCAGCCTGATCGAGGCTCTGCTGGCCCCGCCGACGGAACCGCTGCTCATCACGCCGCCCCTGGGCTTCTACTCGCAAGGCCCCGTGGGCGGTCCCTTCAGCGTAACGGCCCAGACCTACACCTTGACCAACCTCGGGACCACCTCGCTGAACTGGTCGCTGAACAACACCTCCTCCTGGCTGCATGTCTCCCCTACCAGCGGCACGCTGGCCCCCGGCGGACCCGCCGCGACGGTCACCGTGAGTCTCAATTCAACCGACAGCGACCTGCTCATCATCTCTTATACGGGGACCGTTTCGTTCAAGAATCTCAATGACGGTGTCGGGCAGGACCGCCAGTTTACCCTGCTGGTGGGAAACGGAGGGTTCGAGACCGGCGATTTCACGGACTGGAGTTTTTCCGGAGACACCACCAACAACTTTGTCGACAGCGTTGACTACACCGATTTCAACGGCGGCAGCACTATCGCCGGGGTCAATGACTTCCTGTTCACCCACTCCGGCATCTATGGCGCATTTCTCGGCCAGTACGGTTCCCTGGCTTCCCTTTCCCAGACTCTGCCGACCACTGCCGGGCAGCGTTACCTGCTCTCGTTCTGGCTGGACAACCCCGCCATCGGAACACCCAACGAGTTTCTCGCCTCTTGGAACGGAACGACCTTGTTCGAGGCGCTCAATGCGGGGGCGTTCGCCTGGACCAACATCGAATTCGTGGTTTCGGCGACCGGGACCAGCTCATCCCTCGAGTTCGTGTTCCGCAATGACTATAATGCCTTCGGGTTGGATGACGTCAGCGTGCAACCGCTGCCGGCGCCGGCGCTCGAGCCGCCGACGCTAGCCAATGGCGTAATCTCATTGACCTGGAGCACGGTCCCGGGCGCTTCCTACCAGGTGCAATACACCGAGAATCTGACCACCGCCATCTGGCACAACCTGGGGAGCGCCCTCCCCGCGACGAGCGGCGCCCTGAGCACCTTCGACTCGGCCACTCCTTCGCCTTCTTCGCCTCAAAGGTTCTACCGCATCGTGCTCGAGTAGAAACCGCCTGGTTCAGGCCATCGCCATGTTCTCGCATCTGCGGGCGGCCCCTGCCCAGCCTTGGCGAGCCCGGCGCGCCCCGGAGTGACGCGCCCTGCCCTGCTCCTTACACGGGTCTGCGATGGCGTGTGCGCGACCCCTTCTCGAAATCCCAAGCTCGCTACGGTCAGGCCATTCATCCCGGAGGGATGAAAGAGGGTAGCCGGGGGTCGAAGTCAGGCGAGACCCCCGGAACGACAGCGTGGATGGCCTGCACCCCGGAGGGGTGCCAGAGGGGCAGCCCCGTTCTCTGGCACCCCTCCGGCAGAGATTTTTAAGGGGCAGATAATTTGACAGATTAGTAAGTCCCAGCTTGGCTCCGACGTTTTCGCCTCAAGCCGTACGTCAAATGAAATATGGCGCTATATCGCTCCT
>Ga0181524_10000320_pt1 | contig 58281 bp, 51 predicted proteins | sample PEATcosm2014_Bin_34_FD_119761 | JGI IMG/M metagenome (GOLD analysis project Ga0181524, IMG submission 119761) | Peatland microbial communities from MTU Mesocosm Facility, Houghton, MI, USA - PEATcosm2014_Bin05_60_metaG | ecosystem: Environmental > Terrestrial > Soil > Wetlands > Peat | place... | reverse complement strand
CTTGCAAAGCAAGGCCAACAGCGGCCTTCCAAAGAGGCCCTTGTTCAAATTCCCGAGGCTGCGTAAATCTCAATGTGCAACGACCGCTTCGAGAATTTCAACAGCGAGCGGGACATCGCCCCCCGGCGCGCTTCTCTCGACAGGCCGGGGCGAGGGAGGGCCGACAGGTCGCCGTCCGTGGCGAAGGCCTCACTGTCTCGACCCGCCCCGACATGCGGCCCTGGCTCGACAAGCGGCTGGAGCGCCCGCGCGCGGCCTATGATGAGGCGGCGCCGTTCGCACCGTAATGGTGAAATTCCGAGGCCCGGTCGCTGGCTTTGGTTGTCGGCGATAGGCGCAAACCGGCCGTTCCGGCTTCTGGGGCGTTGACACCTCTGCACCCAAGGAAAGCTGCTTGGCAAGCGCCTGAAGCCGGCCGAGACGCCGTGCGCCCAGCATCAGTTTGGCCCCGTGCCGCCTGACGGCTTGGCCGCGAAGCTTCCGGTTTCGCGCACCCGCTGCATCCAGCGCACCGCGCTCGCCGCGCTCACCCCAAATCGCTCGCCAGCCGCTCGCCGCGAATGCCCAGCCTTCACCGCCGCAACCAACCGTTTCCGAAGATCGTTCGAAAGAGCCGTGCCTCCCGGCCTCCTTCGCCGGCGCATAGCTTGAATCAGAACTCACCCGATTCGGGAATCCCAAGCCGATTCATCCCGCTAGGAAACCGCTCTAGCGCAGACCGGTTCGCAAGGCGGGTCTAAAGGGCGATCCGCCGCTCGCGGACGCTTTGGTTGCGACCGGAGCCAGCGCAGCGGCGAGCCTCGTCGTACGGCGCTTGTACGCCGCCGGAAACAGAGATAGTATGCTGGCGTACGTTAATCCTTCGACGGGCGGGCTTCTCGGCGGCCGTGCGGGGCGGCGTCGCGGCCGGACCTCGTTCCCGGGCTCGAAGTCGAGGGCGAATTCTCGAGGCGAAAATGATCGCGGACATCCTGGTTTCCGGCGTCCCGCTCGGGTGTTTGTACGCTCTCGTCGCCGTCAGCTATAACATCCTCTATCGCCCCACCAACGTCTTCAATTTCGCGCAAGGCGATCTGGTCACGATCGGGGCCTTGCTCACGGCGAGCTTTCTCAATCGCTCGCTCGTCTGGCCGCTCGCCCTGCTCGCCGCCGCGGCGATCGTGGGCGCGATCGCTCTCCTCGAGGAGGTCGTCGCCGTGTCGCCGATCCTTCGGCGCTCGCCCGGCGGCGGCGCCTGGGTCATCACGACGCTGGCGTTTTCATTGATCCTGACCAATCTGGTCGGCAAGTATTGGGGCATGGACCCCGTCTTCGTTTCGGCGCCCTGGCCGCTCAGCGCGGACCCGTTCACCATCCACGGCGTGCAGATTTCGAGCTACCAGATCGCGCTCGTCGCGATTTCGGCGGCGATCGTCTTGGCGGTGGAGGCGCTCTACCGGACGCGCACCGGCAAGGCCATCATGGCCGTCGCGGAAAATCGCGACGCGGCGCTGCTGCGAGGCGTCGATCCGTCGGCGCTGAGCCGCTGGTCGTTCATCGCCGGCGGCGCGCTCGCCGCCGCGACCGGCTATCTCGCCGCCCCTCTGATTCCCGCCTCGCCGGCGCTCGGCGTCGCACTGTTGGTGAAGGGCTTCGCCGCCGCGGCCTTGGGCGGGCTGGGCAACAACAAGGGGGCGCTGATCGCCGGCCTCATCATCGGCGTGACCGAGGCCACAGGCTCCGCCTACTTTACCGCGGGATATCAGCAAACCATCATTCTCGTCGTCGTTCTGGCGATTCTGCTGATCCGTCCGCAGGGGCTCTTCGGCGCGGCGGGCGCGCGCGTGGTGTGACGGCCGTTCGTCTTGGCGCCCTGCGGGACCAGAACGGCGCGTTCGGCTTTGGCGTTTCGATTGTCGCGCAATCCCCGGCGGCGCATGCGGTCGCGCGGGGTCCGCGGCGGGATCGCCGCGCGGCGCGCAAATCTACGACGACGCGACGCCGAGATAGGCGCGCCGGACATCGTCCCCCGCCGCCAGCGCCGCCCGGCTTCCCTGCGCGATCATGCGCCCGCTCTGCAGCACGTAGCCGTAGTCGGCGATCTCGAGCGCTCGCTCGACCATCTGCTCGACGAGCAAAATGGTCGTTCCGTCGCGACGCAGCTTGCCGACGGCGTCCAGCACCTGGTCGACGACGATCGGCGCGAGGCCCAGCGAGGGCTCGTCCAGCATCAGCAGCTTCGGCTTCCGCATCAGCGCCTGGGCGATCGCCAGCATCTGCTGTTGGCCGCCCGACAGCGCGCCGGCCAGCGAAGGGGCGCGTTCGCGGAGCACCGGGAACAACGCGTACGCGCGCTCGTAGCGCAGGCGCTCCTCGGCGCGGGAGAGCCGCGCGCCGTAAAGGCCGAGCTCCAGATTGGCCGCGACGCTTTGCGCGCGGAACAGGGCCCGCCCTTCGGCGACGTGCAGAAGCCCGGCGCGGACGATGTCGCGCGGGGCTACGCCGCCGATTTCGGCGCCGTCGAACCGGATCGAGCCGCGGCTGGGCTTCAACAGCCCGGATATCGCCTTCAGCAAAGTCGTCTTGCCGGCGCCGTTGCTGCCGAGCAGGACGACGATCGCGCCCTCGGGGACCTCGAGGGTGACGTTGTCGAGGATGCCGACGCGGCCGTAGCCGACGTCGAGGTCGCGAACGGCCAAGAGCGCCGTCATGTCGGTTGCTCCTTCGCCCTGCGCCCGACGTAGGCGGCGATGACGTCGGGGTTGGAGAACACCTCGGCCGGCGCGCCCTCGGTCAGGACGCGACCGCGGTCGAACACCGACACCGACCGGCAGATGCCGGCGACCAGCTCCAGATGATGCTCGACGATGACGACGGTCGTTCCATGTTCGGCGATGTCGCGAATGAGATTTGCGAGCCGGTCGAGTTCCGACAGCGACAGCCCGGCCGCGGGCTCGTCGAGCAGCAGCACTTTCGGCCGCCCGGCGAGGGCGCGCGCAATCTCCAGCAGACGCTGCTGGCCGTGCGGCACTTCGCCGGCGAGCGCGGCCGCCTTGTCGCCGAGACCGACGAAACCGAGATAATGCAGCGCCTCGTCGCGCACCTTCAGCGCTTCGGCGCGGGCGCGCGGCAGGCGCAGCGCGATTTCCAGGGATGTCGCCCTCTCGCGTGCGAAAGACCCCAACAGGACGTTGTCGAGGACGGTCTCGTCGTTGAGGAGCTTCGGCGTCTGGAAGGTTCGGCCGACGCCGAGCCGGGCGATCCTGTGCGGCCGCAAGCCGCGTAGCGGCGCGCCCCCGAGGGTGATTGCGCCGTCGTCGATGCCGTAATAGCCGGAGATCGCGTTGAGAAGGGTGGTCTTTCCCGATCCGTTCGGTCCGACGACGGCGTGGGTGACGCCCGCCGCCGCCGCGACGCTCGCCTCGTTGAGGGCGACGACGCCGCCGAACCGCTTCGTCGCGCGCTCGACGCGAAGCTCGGCGCCCTCGACGTGGAATCGGTCGATCTTGCCCTCGCCGGCGGACGATCGCGGCGGGCGGCGCTGGCGCCACGCCTTCTCGATCTGGCCGACGATCCCCTGCGGGGCGAAGAGCATCAGAACCAGAAGCGCGACGCCATAGACGAGTATTCTCCAGCTTTGCAGCGCGCCCAACAGCTCCGGCACGAGAAAGAAAACGAGCGTTCCCGCGACCGGCCCCCAAAGTCGGCCCGATCCTCCCACGACGACGATCAGCAAGAAGAATATCGAGAAGTCGGCGGCGAAATCGTCGGTCGTCAGCACCGTCTTCTGAACCGCGAAAAAGGCTCCGCCGAGTCCCGCCATCGCCGCGCTGACGACGAAGGCGAACATCTTCAAGCGAACCAGCGATACGCCCGACGCGATCGCGGCGAGCGGGTTGTCGCGCGCGGCCACCATCGCTCTGCCGAGGCGCGAGCGCACGAGATTGCGAATGAGAACGAATTGAAGAACGACCACCACCGCGACCGCGACATAGATGCCGCCGAGACTGAAATTGTGGCCGGCGATCGAGGGCGGCGGAATGCCGATGATGCCGTTGTAACCCCGGGTCAGGCCGCTCCAGGCCACCAGGAGCTCGTCGACGACCTGCGCGAAGGTGAGGGTGATCAGCGCGAAATACCATGTCGACAGCCGGAACGCGGGCAACGCCATGATCGCCCCGGCGCCGCTGGTGATGAGCATGGACAGCGGCGCGGCGAGCCAAAAGGACAGTTTGGCGTCGATCAAGAGGATGGCGGTCGAATAGGCGCCGATCGCGACGAGCGCCCCGTGGGCGAGCGAGATCTGGCCGGCGTAGCCGGTCAGGAAATTGAGAGCGAGCGCCACGATCATGTAGACGCCGGCTTGCGTCGCCAGATAGAGAAGGAAGTCGCTGCGCACCCACAGCGGCAGGGTCAGCACGATCGCGAAGAACGCCGCCCAGGCGAGGCACTTAACGCCGGGCGGCGTTGTCGTTCGAACGGACTCCCGCGAGACGAGACGCACCATCTCTCTACGCGCGCTCCTCTTCGCGGGCGGGCACGATTCGCCCTCGGATCAGGCCGCGACGCGCTCGCGAAATGCGCCCATCGCCCGCGGATCTCTCGCCGAAGCCAGCTTGCACCAGGTGAGCAACTCGGGCCCGAGAGCGCAGTGATTGTCCGGCGTGAGCGACAGCGACCCCGCCATCCCCTGATAATCCTTCAGCGATTCCATGGCGCCCTTGATCTTGTCGGGATCCGTGCTCTTCACCGACTCTATCGCCCACTTGTAGACGTTCATCGCGTCGTAGAACGGCGACACGACGGCGTTGGGCTCCTGACCTTTGGTCTCCGGATAGGTGAGCAGCTTCTTGACGTAGGCGACCTGCTTGGCCGCCGGGGCTTCGTCGGCCGTGTAGGAATAGGCCTTCAGATACGTCACGTAGACGCGCGCGAGCGCCTCGGGGGGGAGGATGTCGAGCAGGGCGTCGGACATCAGCCCGGAATAGCCGAGGATCGGCGGATACCAGTCGATGCCGCGAAGGGCGTTGAACACCAGAGCCGAATTGGCGGCGATGCCGGTCGCCACCACCAGCACTTCGGTCCCGGCGCGCTGCAGATTGCGCAGATAGCTCTTGATGTCGGGCGTGGCGTTCGGGAAGACCTCGTAGCCGACGGGGGTGACGCCCTTCTCCTTCAGGCCCGCCACCACCGATTTCCCGATCGCTTCCGAGTTTGCGAAGCTCTCCTGGACGATGCCGATCTTCTTGTCCTTCGCGTTGGCGGCGATGTAGTCGACGGTGATGTTCGCCGCGACGCTCGAATTGAAATTGAACTGGAAGTAGTACGGGTAGGTCTTGCCGTCGGCGACGACCACGTCGAACGACCCGCCGGTATGAATGAGCTTGGCCGGAGTGGTGACGGAGAGCGCCGACAACGTCGGCGACGTGCCCACGGGTCCGAGGAGGATATCGATTTTCTTTTCCTGAAGCTCACGAACGAGGGCCGGCTCTTTGGCCGGCGAGCCTTCGTCGTCGGCCTCGATGATTTCGACCTTTCGCCCGAGGATTCCGCCGGCGGCGTTGATCTCTTCGAGCGCGATCTTCGCGCCGGCGTACAACGGCGCGTAGGCGGACGCGACGCGGCCGGTGAGGGCCTTGATCAGCCCGAAGCGAAAGGGTTCGCTGGAGGCTTGAGCCCAGGCCGATCGGGCGCCCGGCAGCATCAATCCCGCGGACAGGATCGAGCCCTGGGTCACAAATTGTCGGCGTGAAATCCCCCTGGCGGCGAGTTCCTTGAATCCTTCGCGTATCGTCATCCAAACCTCCCTGCTGTCGTTCGCGTTGTTCGCCGACGCAAACGCCGCCGGCATGCGCCTGCGAGACCGGCCGTTCGCGGCCATCGCGCCGCCGCCGACGAAATCCAGACCCGCCGGTCGACATCTGTACACTAACATACCATAATCTATACGTCGACAAAAAGCAACGTCCCGACGCCGCGAACCGCCCGGGCCCGATCGGCGGCCTTGGAGACGGCGCCGCCGACCGAGAGGCGCGAAACGCCGGATCGCGCCCGGCCGGTTCGGCGGCCCCGCCGCGACGATCGACGCGCTTGCGCGAATATCGTCACATATGATATGGTACAGTAGTGCACCAATGGTGCCGCCGGCGCGAGGCGCGAGCGAAGCCGCTCGAAAGGGAGAAACAAGAATGTCGGATCGGCGCTTCGACCCCGCCGCCCACGCCCGCGCGATGCGAGCCGGCGGCTACTGGCTCGACAAGACCTACGACGAATTCCTCGTGCCGAGAATCGCCGCCACGCCCGACAAGCCGGCGATCGTCGCCGACCGCGCCGACCGCGACCGGCCGCGACGCTTCACCTATCGGGAGTTCGGCGACATGGTTTCGCGCGCGGCCGCGTCGCTGCGCAGGCTCGGCGTCGGGCATGGCGACGTCGTCTCCGTCCAACTGCCGAATTGGTGGGAATTCGTCGTCATCGCGTTCGCTTGCGCCCGCCTCGGCGCGGTCGTCAACCCGTTGATGCCGATCTTCCGCGAGCGCGAACTGAGCTACATGCTCGATTTCGCGGAATCCAAGGTCTTTATCGTCCCCAAGGTCTTCCGCGGCTTCGATCATGAGGCGATGGCCGCCTCGCTGCGGCCGTCGCTGCCGAAATTGCAGCACGTGATCGTGGTCGACGGCGAAGGGCCCCACAGTTTCGACAACCGTCTCTTGTCGGGAAGCGAGCGCCTGCCGCCGCCGCCCGCCGGAACGATCGGCGCGCTGCCGCCCGGCGAGATGGCGGTGCTGATGTTCACCTCGGGCACCACCGGTTCGCCCAAGGGGGTCATGCACAGCCTGAACACGCTGATGGCCTGCAACGTCTCTCTGGCGGGACGGTTTCACCTCGATGAAAAGGACGTGATGCTGGTGTGCTCGCCGCTCGGCCACATGACCGGCTACGCCGCGGGCATGATGCTGGGGGTGAAGATCGGCGCCACCGTCGTCCTGCAGGACGTCTGGGAAGCGAAGCGCGGCGTCACGCTGATGGCGAGCGAAGGAGCCACCTATTCCGCCGGCGCCGCGCCGTTCCTCTCCGACATGTGCGAGGCGGTCGCCGCCGGCGCGCCGAAACCGCAGAGCCTGCGCAAGTTTCTGTGCGCGGGCGCGCCGATTCCCTCGGCGCTGATCGAGCGCGTCTATCGCGAACTCGAGCTGAAAGTCTGCTCCCTCTGGGGCATGACGGAATCGCTGTCGAGCACACTGACCGAGCCCGAGCGCGCGCTGGAAAAATCCTCGAAGACCGACGGCCGGCCGCTCGAGGGCGTCGACGTCAAGGTCGTCAGAATGGACGGCGGCGCGGCGGCGGTCGGCGAGACGGGCCTCCTCATGGTGCGTGGGGCGCAGATGTGCCTGGGCTACTACAAACGCCCGGACATGGAGCCGTTCGACGCCGAGGGATGGTTCGACACCGGCGATCTCGCCTACATGGACGAGGAGGGCTACATTCGCATCAACGGCCGCGTCAAGGACGTGGTCATCCGCGGCGGCGAGAACGTGCCCGTCGTCGAGATCGAGAACCTCCTGTTCATGCATCCGGCCGTGCTCGCGGCCGCGCTGGTCGGCTATCCCGATTCGCGCCTGGGCGAGCGCGCCTGCGCCTTCGTCGTGCTGCGGCCGGGCCATGCGCTCGATTTGAATACGGTGCAGGCGTACATGGCGGACAAGAAGGTCGCCAAGCAGTATTGGCCCGAACGCGTCGAGATCGTCGCCGAATTGCCCAAGACCCCCGCCGGCAAGGTGCAGAAGTTCAAGCTGCGCGAACAGGCCTCGCGCTTCGCCGACACGCCGCACGAGGCCGGCGCGTGAGCGGCCGGCTGAAGGATCGGGTCTGCGTCGTCACCGGCGCGGCGCGCGGCATCGGCCTCGCGATCGCCGAGCGATTCGGCGGCGAAGGCGCGCGCCTGGCCTGCGTGGACGTCAGCGCGCGGCGGCTCGAGCCGGCCGTCGCGGCGCTCTCGGCCGAGGGCTTCGAGGCGCGCGGCTACGCCGTCGACGTCGGCAGGCGCGACGACGTGCGCGCGATGTTCGGCCGCATCGAGAGCGACTTCGCCGCGCCGGTCGCCGCGCTGGTCAACAACGCGGTGTGGGCGCGATTTCAGCCGCTCGCCGAGATCGATGTCGAAACGCTCGGCCGCATGTTCGCGGTCGGGGTCGACGGCCTCATCTGGACCATGCAGGCGGCGGCGCCGCAGATGGAGCGGCGCGGCGGCGGCTCGATCGTCAATCTGAGTTCCGTCTCCGCCTTCTATCCGGCCAAGGATTCGGTCGCCTATTCCGCCTTGAAGGCCGGCGTCGTCGGCCTGACGCGGGCTGCCGCCATGGAGCTCAGCGGCAAGAAGATCCGCGTCAACGCCATCGCGCCGGGGATGATCGGCACGCCCGCGTCGATCGCCCAGTTCGACGAGGCGACGATTCATGCGCGTCAGGCCCAGATGCCGCTCGGCCGTTTCGGCGAGCCCGAGGAGATTGCGGCGCTCGCCGCGTTCCTGGCCAGCGACGACGCCAGCTACGTGCAGGGCGCCGTCATCGCCGCCGACGGCGGCTGGACGGTCGCGGCCAAATAGTTCGAGGAGAGGGAACATGAAACGGCTGGAGGGACGGCGCGCGATCGTGACCGGCGGCGGCAGCGGCATCGGACGCCACAGCGCGATCCGCTTCGCGCGCGAGGGCGCCTCCGTGCTGGTGGTCGGCCGCGCGGCCAACACCGAGGAGACGGTCGATCTCATTCGCGCCGAGGGCGGCAGCGCGCTCGCCATGGTCGCCGACGCGTCGATCGAGGCCAACGTCGAGGCGATGGTGAGGCGCTGCATCGCCGATCTCGGCGGCCTCGAGGTGCTCTTCGCCAATATCGGCGCCACCGGAACCAATACGCCGCTGCTGGAGCAGACCGTCGAGGAGTGGGTCGAAGTCTACCGGATCAACACGATCAGCAGCTTCCTGGCGATCAAGTACGCCGGCCGCCACATGACGGCGCAGCGTCGCGGCTCGATCATCTTGAATTCGTCCGCCGCCTCGCTGCGCGCCAACGCCGGCGCCATTTCCTACAGCGCAGCCAAGGCGGCGGTGAACAGCCTGACCCAATGCGCCGCCAACGCCTTCGCCGGAACGGGCGTGCGGGTCAACGCGGTGCTGCCCGGCCTGATCGAAACGCAGTTGACGCGCAAGGTCTTCGAGGACGCGCGGGCGCGCGGGGTCGAGTCCAAGATCGGACACGTCACGCCGCTCAAGCGCGCCGGGCGACCGGAGGAGATCGCGGCGCTGGCCGCCTTTCTGGCCAGCGACGACGCCTCCTACATCGACGGCCAATGTATCGCCGCGGACGGCGGCGTCAGCAGCACCCATCCCTACGGCCGCATCGCGCTATAGGCCTGCACGCCGCTCGCGCCTGCCGCGCGCTTCATCGAGCCGCTTGCGACGCCAACGGCTCGGCGACGCTCTCGAGGCGCAGCGCGTCGATCGAACCGCCGGATACGCGCGTGATCGAACAATGGCTTATCGGAAATTGCTTCGCGTTCGCCGCGCTGACGACGTGCAGCACGATCGTCCGGATCGGCGTGCCGTGGGTGAACAAAGCGACGGCCGTTCCCCGTGGATCGGCGAGAATAGCCGCGACGGCGTTCAGCACGCCGCTGCGAAACTCCTCTTCGTCTCTCCCGAAAAACCTCGCGGGAGATTGCAGGAACTCGCGCCAACGTTCCGGGGTCTGCCTGCGGACCGTCTCGGGCGATACGTAACGGTCGGCGTAGAGGTCGATCTCCGCGAGCCCGTCGAGGATGTGGATCGGCAGACCCAAACGCTCGGCGAGCGGCGCGGCGGTGTTGCGGGCGCGAAGCTGAGGGCTGCTGACGATGCGGTCGATCCTCGCATCCGTCAGGCGCGCCGCCAATTCGCTCGCCTGCCGAAGGCCCGTCGCATTGAGCGGCGGATCGTGCGGTCGCTCGAGATTGCCTTCGTCCGGCGCCCCATGGCGGACGAGAAAGAGCGTCTTCATGACGAAAGCGCCATCGTTCAGGACTCCGCGATGAGTTCGACGCCGCGCTTGGCGTAGGCCATCGCCAACCTCCCGCCGATCGCGGCGGCGTCGGAAACGAACGCCTCGCCCTTGCGCCCGCGCGCCGCGACGCTCGCGCTGCCGGCGGCGGCGCGGAACAGCGCGAACACCTTATGAAAGGTCTGCAAGCGCTCCTCGCCGCCCGAATATTGGTAATAGCGCTCGAGGTATTCCGCTTCGCTCGGAATGCCCATCGCCGCGAGCGGGCGTCCCCGAAGGCCGCCGTTTTCGTCCGGCGCCATGCGCCAAGCCATTGTGTTGTACGCGAGATCGAACAAGGGGTGGCCGAGCGTCGAAAGCTCCCAGTCGAGCACGCCGACGACCTCGGCTTCGGTCGGATGGAGCATCATGTTGCCCAGGCGGAGATCCCCATGACAGAGCGTGAGCGTCTCGCTCTCCGGAATCCGGCTGGCGAGCCACGCCGCGAGCGTGTCGATGTCGGAATCGCCCGGCTGCCGGAACGTGCGCCATTGCTCGGACCAGCGGTTGAGTTGGCGCGCGAAGTAATTCCCCTCTCGGCCGTAGCCCGACAACCCCGCGGCCCGCCAATCGAAGCGGTGAATCGCCGCCATCGCGCGACACATCGCGTCATAGCTCCGGCTGCGGGCGGCCGGCGAAAGCCCCGGCATCGCATAGTCGTGCAGCACGCGGCCCTCGATGCGCTCCATGAGATAGAACGGCGTGCCGACCACGTCGCGCTCCGCATGGTAGAGGATCGGCCTGGGAACGGGAACTTCGGAGCCGTAGAGCGCGCTCATGACCCGAAATTCCCGATCGATCAGATGGGCCGAGCCCGACAGCATCGCGCTCGGCTGCTTGCGCAACACCATGCGGCGATCGCCGTAACTGACGAAATAGGTGGGATTGGACAGCCCGCCCTGCGTGCGTTCGATGACCGGCGCGCCGCGAAGATCGGCACAGCGCTCGCGAAGAAACGCGTCCAGCCGCACGGCGTCCAGTTCGCTCGCGTTTGTCGATTCCCGGCTGGCGTCGCCGTCGTCCGCCGGCGCGTTCATCTCGGCGCACGTCGGTCGAGGCGGTGGAGCGGACGCCGAACGATCATGCGCGTTGCAAACTCCTCGAAGACAGCCGCGATCCCGCAGGGCCGCGCCGCCTTTGCGGCGCCTTGCCGACCTGAGATTATATTCGCTAGCATACGATATCGGCGAAGATGATGGAAGGCCGCCGTCGACGTCGCCCGCCAGTTTCTCCGTGTCGCCGTCGCCAAATCGCGGCGAGGAAATCGTCTTGACCTCATTCGTGCGCCAGCATACGATATTTTGCGCATACGACAAGAACAGGAGAGCGGCCGAAGCGCACGGCCCGCGAAGGGAGTGGGTCCATGGACTTTGAGCTGCCGGCCGCGATCACCGCCAAGTTGGCCGAACTCGACGCTTTCATCGAGGCGGAGATCAAGCCTCTCGAACGCGCCAACATGCAGTTTTTCGATCATCGACGGGAGTACGCCCGCACCGATTGGGAGAACGACGGGCGTCCGCGCGCCGAATGGAGGGCGCTGATCGCGGAAATGGAGCGCCGCGCCGACACGGCCGGCCATCTCAGGCTCGGCCTGCCCAAGTCCTGCGGCGGTCAGGCGGTCGGCAGTCTGATGATCGCCGCCATCCGCGAGCATCTGGCCGCCAGGGGGCTGGGCCTGCACAACGACCTGCAGGACGAGTCGTCGATCGTCGGCAATTTTCCCCTCGTGTCGCTGCTCGACGCCTACGGCACGCCGGAGCAGAAGACGTACATCGAGGGCATCGTCACCGGCAAGATGCACCTGGCCTTCGGGCTGACCGAACCGAGCCACGGCAGCGACGCCACCTGGATGGACACGGTCGCCAAACGCGACGGCGACCACTGGGTCATCAACGGCATGAAGCGCTGGAACAGTCAGGTGGCGCGCGCGCACGGCAACCTGGTGTTCGCGCGCACCTCGGGCAAGCCCGGCGACGCCAAGGGCGTGACGGCGTTCATCGTGCCGACCGACGCGCCCGGTCACAAAGTGCTCTACAACCACTGGACATTCAACATGCCCAGCGACCACGCCGAAACCGAACTGAAGAACGTGCGCGTGCCCGACAGCGCCATCCTTCATAGGGAAGGCGAAGGCTTGATGGTGGCGCAGCGCTTCATCCACGAAAACCGCATCCGTCAGGCTGCGGCGAGCGCCGGCGCCGCGCGCTATTGCATAACCAGGGCCGCGAACTACGCGAAGGCGCGCGTTGCGTTCGGCGAGCCTTTGTCGAAGAAGCAAGCGATCCAGTTTCCGCTCGTCGAGCTCTACGCCGAATGTGAGATGGTGCGCAATTTCATCTTCAAGACGGCATGGCAGATGGACCGGCGCGACCCGCTGGAGATCAGCGACATGGTCTCGATCTGCAACTACCGGGCGAATCGCCTGGCCTGCGAGGCCGCCGATCGGGCGATGCAGGTGCACGGCGGCATGGGATACAGCCGCGCGCTGCCGTTCGAGCATATTTACCGGCACCACCGCCGCTATCGCATCACGGAAGGCTCGGAGGAGGTGCAGATGCGCCGCGTCGCGCAGTATCTCTTCGGCTTCGGCGGCAAGCGCGCGAGCTCGTAGACATGGTCGATCCGCAGGCCGTCGATCGCGGCGTCGATTTCGATATGGCGAGGCTCGACGACTACCTGCTCGCGCTGCTCGGAGGGCAGCGCTACGCGACCGAGGTCGAGCGCACCCAGGGCGGAATGTCGAACCCGACCTATTTCGTGCGCCGAGGCGACTGGCGGGCGGTGCTGCGAAAGCAGCCCGGCGAGAACCTGATGCCTTCGGCGCACGCGATCGATCGGGAATTCCGCGTCTTGACCGCGTTGCAGGGCTCCGTGGTTCCGGCGCCCAAGCCGTTTCACTATTGCGCCGATCGCAGTGTCCTGGGCACGCCGTTCTATTTGATGGAATGGCTGGAGGGCCGTGTTTTCGAGGAGTTCTCGATGCCGGGCGTGACGCGTGACGAGCGACGAGAACTGTTTCGCTCGATGTGCGCGACAATGGCCGCGATCCATCGGCTCGATTTTCGCGCCGTCGGGCTCGCCGACTTCGGACGGCCGGGCAACTACTTCGCGCGCCAGTTGAAGCGATGGTCGGGCCAGTGGAGCCAGTTTCGAAGCGGCGACGACGACAATCCCGATCTGGATCGCCTGGTCCGTTGGCTCTCCGAGCGCGTGCCGGAAAGCGAGTTGTCGACGCTCTGCCACGGCGATTTTCGCGCCATCAACATCATGTTCCACCGCGTCGAGCCGCGCGTCGTCGGCGTGCTCGACTGGGAGCTCTCGACCCTCGGCCATCCCCTGGTGGATGTGGCGTTCAACAGTCAGGCGTGGCGCATGGCGCCGAACGAGAACGGCGGGCTCTTGGGATTGCCGCTCGACGAGCTGGGAATTCCCTCGGAAGCCGACTACCTCGAACTCTACTACGACCTGGCCGGCTCGCGGGAACGCATGACGACCTTTCACCAAGCATTTGCGATGTTTCGCGGCGCGGTCGGCAGCGCGAGCGTCGCCGCGCGCGGCCAGGCGGGCACTGGCGTCCTGCCCGACGCCGCGCGCGTCGGCCGTCAGCTCGCGCTCGCTTACGCGAGGCGGGGCGTCGCATTGATCGAGGGCGAGCGATGAACGCAAAAGAGGCGTCGGCGATGTCCGCCGAACAGGTGATCCGTCTGCGTCGCTCCGTGCGCGGCTTTCTGCCGACGGAGGCGCCGGAGCAAACGCTGCGCGAGGTCTTCGAGTTGGCGCAATGGGCGCCGTCGAATTGCAACGTGCAGCCTTGGGCGCCGCACGTGGTGTCGGGCGAGGCGCTGCGGCGTCTGCGCGACGCCCTGGTCGGCGCGGCCGTGGCGGGCGTTCCCTACAAACCGGACTGGCCGGCGGAAGGCAAGTACGATGGCGTCTACCGCGAACGGCAGGTCGACGCGGCCGCGCGGCTCTACGGGGCGATGGGGGTGGAGCGGCGCGACCTCGTGCGCCGGAAGGAGGCCTATATCCGCAATCACGCGTTCTTCGACGCGCCCCATGTCGTCTTCATCTTCATGCGGGAGCCCTTCGATACGCGCGAGGCGACCGACATCGGCATGTACGCGCAGACGTTGATGCTGGCGCTCACCTCGCGGGGCATCGGCTCCTGCGCCCAGGGGGCGCTGGGCCTCTATCCCGACATCGTGCGCGAGCATCTCGGCGTCCCGTCCGATCACCGGTTGTTGTTCGGCATCTCCTTCGGTTACGAAGATCCAGACGTGAAGGCCAACGCCGCCCGCGTCGACCGGGCTCCGATTCATGACGCCGTACGCTTCCATCGCTGATCGGGGCCCGCTTGCGCGCGGCGCGAGCGAGGAGGCCGACGAGCCGAAGCCGGTCCAGCGCCTCGCGGTCGTCGGGCTCGGGTTGATGGGCTTGGGGATCGCGCAAGCGGCCGCAGCCGCGGGGCTGCGCGTCGCGCTCATCGCACGAGACGCGCAATCGGCCCTCGCTGGATCGCGGCGGCTGGCGGCGCAGATCGAACGCCAGATTTCCCGCGGCCGGATTTCGGCGGCGGCCGGGACGGCGCTGCTGGCGAACGTCGCGCCGTCGCCGGACGACCATTCGCTCGCCGACTGCGACATCGCCATCGAATCGGTGGACGAGGACCGCGACGTCAAGACCGAGGTTTTGCGCCGCATCGAGGCGGCCACGCCCGCGGGCGCGCTCATCGCCGCCAACACCTCGGGCCTGGCGATCGCCGGGCTGGCCGCGGCGCTGCGCCATCCCGAGCGCTTCATCGGATTGCACTTCTTCTCGCCGGCGGAGCGCATGGCTCTGGTCGAGGTCGTGCGAGGCGAGGCGACGGCGCTCTCCACGCAGCGCGCCGCGCTGGCTTTCGTCGATCGGCTCGGCAAGCGCCCGATCGCGGTGCGCGACGGGCCTGGCTTCTTCACCTCGCGCGTCTTCGCCGCCTATTTGGACGAAGCGCTGGCGATGGTCGGCGAAGGCGTCGCCCCCGTTTCGATCGAGGACGCGGCGATCGCCGGCGGGCGCGCGATCGGGCCGCTCGCGACGCTCGACGAGGTCTCGCTTCGATTGAACTTTCAGCAGGGCCTGCAGGCGCGTGCGGACGGACTGGACGAGCGGTTCCGCCGTTCACTGGCGATGCCGATCTTGGCGCGGATGATCGAAATCGGACGCGGCGGCCGACGTCTCGGCGGCGGCTTTTACGATTACCCGAGCGCCGGCGCGAAGGAACTTTGGAGCGGGCTGACGCAAGCCTTCAAGCCTGCCGCGCGCCCGCCGCCGGTCGAGACCATTCGGCTTCGACTGCGGTGCGCCGAGGCGATGGAAGCCTTGCGCTGCCTCGAAGAAGGCGTGATCTTCAGCGCCGACGATGCGGACGTCGCCTCGACGCTCGGACTGGGGTTCCCTAAGAACACGGGCGGCGTCCTGCGATGGGTGGAGTCGATGGGCGTGGACAAATTCGTCGCGGCTTGCGACGAACTGGCCGGCGCTTGCGGTCCGCGCTTCGAGCCTTCGGCCTGGTTGCGCGAAGCCGCGCGCCGCGGTCAGGCGCTGACGGCGTGGCGCGCTCGAGAACCGCCGGGGAGTTGCGAGTGACCGGACCCTTGCATGGATTTCGCATCCTCGAGCTCGGAGCGATCGGACCGGCGCCCTTCGTCGGCGCGACCCGCGAGAGCGTCCGCGACGGGCGCCTGCGTCGGCTTGGCCGGCGATGAAACTGATCCTCGTGCGCCACGGACGACCCGACGAAGGCGACGTCGCGCGCCCGAACGATCCGCCGTTGAACACCGACGGCCGGCGCCAGGCGAACGCGGTCGCCGCGCTTCTCGCGCAGGAGGGCGTCACGCGAATCGTCGCCAGCCCTCTGGCGCGCGCGCGCCAGACGGCCGAGCCGCTGGCCGAGCGCCTGGGGATGCCGATCGACATCGTCGAGGGCTGGGCCGAAGCCGATCGCTGCGTCAGCCGCTATCGATCGATGGAGACGCTGCGCGCTCACGGCGACGACGAATGGCGCCGTTTCCTGCAGGACCCGATCCGCTTTCTCGGCGGCGATCCCGAGAGCTTCCGCGCCGAGGTTCTCGACGCTCTCGGCGCGCTGATTGCAGAAAGCGCCCGAAGCGCGCGCGTGGCGGTGTTCACGCACGGCATGCCGATCAACATCGTGCTCTCGCATGCGCTCGGGCTGGAGGGCCTCGTTCATTTCCCGCCGGGCTATGGGTCGGTGACGCGCCTGCGCGCGCGCAGCGACGGGACGATCGGCGTGGTCAGCGTCAACGAGAGCGGCCATAACGCATGGAAGGAACCGCAGTCGTGAAGCGGCTTCATCGGGCCATCGCCCGCGCACAGGGGAGAGCCCGTCAGAATGAACGATGAATCTTTGCCGAAGCGCGATGGGCCGGATCTCGTCGACTTGCTCTCTCTCGAGGCCGCCTCGCCCTGGTGTTTCCGCAGCCGGCGCGGCGAGCCCAACGAGAACGGGCGAACGTTCGGCGGCCAGTTGATCGGCCAAGCCTTGATGGCCGCCGCGCGAACGGCGCCGCAGGACCGTGCGCCGACGGCGATACAGTTTCTCTTTCTGCAGGGCGCATGGCACGACCAGCCGATCGAGTATCGCGTGACGGCGCTGCAGGACGGCAAGCGGTTCTGCGCCCGCAACGTGCGCGGCGCGCAAGCGGACGCCAGGCTCGTTTGCGACGCCCAGGTCACGTTCGCGCTGCCCTTGGAAGCGCCCTCGCACATGGCCGCGCCGGCGTCCCAGGAGTGGCTGGCGGCGGACCCCGATTCGCTGCCGCGCCTCGTCGATCTTCCAGCCGCGTTGGCCGTCGGCGCCGAACGGGCGCTGGGCTATAAATTCCGGGAGAGCGAACTCGTCGACCTGCGCATCGCCGATTTGACCGAGGGGGCGATGTCGCGTCAGCCCACGCCACAACTGCGCTTCTGGATCAAGACGCGGCGGAGCTTACCGGATGATCCGCTCCTGCACGCGGCGGCGTTCGCCTATCTCTCGGACTGGTGGCTCAACTTTTCGGCCGCCGGCGTGCATATTCCGCAATTGATCGCCGCCGAGCGCAGCCTCTATGTCGCGAGCTTGAACCACGCGATCTGGTTCCACCGGCCGCTGCGCGCCGATCAATGGCTGCACTTCGACACCGTCAGCCCCAGCGCCGCCGCTGGCCGCGGTTTCACCACGGGGCGAGTGCACGACCGCGACGGCCGCCTGGTCGCCAGCGTCGCGCAGGAAAGCCTGATGGCGCCCGCCGCCGGTTAGCCGAGGCCGACGCCGCCGGCCGCCCGACGATCGCTCGTCGTTCCCGATCGCGCCGATCCGACGGGCGGCGCTCGGCGCCGCAGCTTGTGCGCATGCGTATGATATCCTATGCTCACGTTACCTCGAAGCGCCCGCCTCGTCAGTCGGCGCCGCGAAACGGGAGGAGCGGGACGATGACGGAGCCAAAGCTGTTGGGCAAGGTCGCCGCGGTGACGGGCGCGGCGCGCGGATTGGGGCGCGCCTATGCGTTGCGGCTGGCGCAGCTCGGGGCGGACGTCGCGGTGATCGATATCCGGCTCGACGCCGCCGCGGAATTCGGCGAGACCTTGAGCGCGGAAAGCGTGCCCGCCGAGATCGAAAAGCTCGGACGGCGAAGCGTGGGCGTCCAGGCGGACCTGGCGCGACGCGGCGAGGCGCAGGGCGCGATCCAGAGGACGCTCGAGACGTTCGGGCGCATCGACGTTCTCGTCAACAACGCCGGCGGCGCGCTCACGCCCGCCGAACGCAGCCGCGCGTCCGAGACGCCCGAAGAGGACACGCGATTCCTGCTCGACGTCAATTACATGAGCGCGGTGCACTGCTGCCAGGCGGTGGCGCCGATCATGAAGCGCCAGGGGTCGGGCGTGATCGTCAACATCTCCTCGCAGTCCGCCATTTCAACCTATCAGCAGGGGCTTCTGGCCGGCTATTCGGCGGCCAAGGCGGCGGTCACGCATTACACGCGCTATCTCGCGGCCGAACTCGGGCCCTACGGGATCCGGGCCAACTGCATCGCGCCGGGCATCATGATGACGGCGCGCGTCGCCGCGCTGGCGGCGCGTCGCGGCGTCGGCACCGACGAGGAGGCGGTGAGTATCCCGCTGCGCCGGCTCGGTCGGGTCGAGGATTGCGTCGGCGCGCTCGAGTTCCTGGTCACGGACCTGTCCCAGTACGTGACGGGGCAGGTGATCTCCGTCTGCGGCGGCGCCGTGCTCACGCCCAACTGAGGGGACGCGCATGAACGCAGCCGTATCGTCGGATCGGCAATCGGCGAAGCCGAGGCGGTCGCCCGGCCTTCCGTCCCGCGCTGGGCCGCGAACGCGCCGCGTCCCGGGTTCGCGAAAGGATGGTCCCGGCGCGGGTGGACGCCTTCTCGACGAAGCGCGTCGGTCGATCACGCAGAAAGTCGCCGCCCGATGAACCTCGAGCATGTGAGGAATCGCCGCTTCGAGCCGACCGAGCAAAGCTACGATTGGCGCGACGCGGCGCTCTACGCCGTCGCCCTGGGGATGGGCGACGATCCCACCGACGAAGACGAACTGATCTACGTCTACGAAGGTCGCGAGCAGCGGGCGGCGCCGAGCATGAGCGTCATCCTGGGTTGGCCGCCGTTCTGGCACGCCGACCCGGCGGCCGGAATCGATTGGCCCCGGATTCTTCACGGCGAGCAGCGTTTCGACTTGCTTCGCCCGCTTCCGCTTCGAGCCTCGATTCGCGCCGAGCACCGCATTCATTCCGTCGAAGACAAGGGGCGCGGCAGGGGCGCTCTGATCGCTTTCGACACCGAAGTGGTCGACGCGCGAAACGGCGAGCGGCTCGCCAGTCTGCGCTCGATTCAATTCTTGCGCGGCGACGGCGGTTGCGGCGGCTTCGGGGCGCCGCCGCCCCCGCTGGCGCCGCTGTCGCCGGTCGGCTCGCCGACGGCGACCGTCGACTATCGCACGCCGCCGCAGGCGGCGTTGCTCTATCGCCTGGCGAGCCGCGATTACATGCCGATCCACGCCGACCCGGCGTTGGCGCGCGCGGCAGGCTTCGAGCGGCCGATCTCGCACGGCCTGAACACGATGGGACTGGCGTGTCGCGCGATCCTGAAGCGCTTCGCTCCGCGACGGCCCGAGCGGCTGCGCTCGATGTCGGTGCGCTTCGTCGGCCACGCCTTCCCCGGCGAGACCATTCGCGTGGAGATGTTCGCCGAGGGCGAGAGGATTCGCTTCCGGGCCTGGGCGCTCGAGCGCCAAGTCCTGGTGCTCGATCGCGGCGAAAGCCGACTCGCCGACCGCTCGCCATGAAGCCGAGGCTGAACCGATGAAAAGCTGCGTGCTCGGCGCGGCGGGGCGCTGGGCGCCGGTCTCCCCGACCTCGCGCCCTGCCTACGCGGCGTCCGACGCCGCCTCTTCGGATCGCGCCTGGCCGAGCATTGCGAGAAGATTCTCCTTCATGCCGCGAAGCGCGCGCACCGTCGCCTTCAAGTCGACGTCGTCGATGCGCTCCAGGATTTCCTTCTCCGTCACGCTGACACTGGCTCGAATCTCGGCGATGAGGCTCTTGCTCGCCTTGGTGAGATGAACGCGCTTGATGCGACGGTCGATCTTGTCGAGCTTGCGGGTCACCAGGCCGACCTTTTCCAGCCTGTCGACCAAGCCGCCGAGCGCCACCTTGCCGAGCTCGAGCTCCTCGGCCAACGCAACTTGCGACATGCCGTCGGCCCGGGACAGGAAGGCCAGCACCCACCACTGCGACCTCGTCACGCCGAGCGGCTTCAGGGCCCGATCCACCACGCTGCGCCGTAGACGCGACACGTCGTGGACGAGGAACCCCAGCCGCAGCTCCCAGTTCAAATCATAGGCCATCTGAGTTCTCTCGACTTGCGGCGCCGTCTTGCTGCGCGATTGCAACCCTTCGCAGGCGACGCGCGAAACTGCGTCCGACGCAAATTATGCCAGTGAATTATGGTACGAATGTAAACCAAATGCAAAGGAATTGTCGTTTCGGCCGACGCGCGCGACGCGTCCAGATCGACTCGACGAAGAATTCGCCGCTCGCACATCGACGGCGCTGCGTGGCCCGCCGGCAGCCGCTCGCGAGGCGCGAGCGAATCGTTTCCGCTCGTCCCCGCCCGATCGCGGCCTCGGCCGATCCGCTCGGGCGGCTCGCGCGCGCGACGCCGAAAGCCTTCGGACTCCGCCTTGTCGACGACGATCCGGCGAAGCGGCGCATTGCGCGCACGGGGATGCGGCGGCGCCCGGCCGCCCGCGCGGCGCCCAACGACGCCCGTGTGCATCGGCCGACGCGGGCCGCGGCTTCGGCTGCGGCGCCGCCGGCCGACTCGGCGGCAATCTTGTCTTGATATCTATGCGTATCATACGCTACACAATCTGCATCGACGGATCGGCGGACCGCTCCGCCGGCCGAGGCGCCGGACGCCGCGACGAAGGGGACGATCGATCGGCGTCGACGCGCCGGGCGTTGACGTCGCGCGACGCTCGAGGGCCTTTCGAGCGCGATCGGGCCGCGATCCGTCAGATCTTCGCGGCGAACGGGAGGCGAGGGATGCGCGTTCGAGTCTGGCGCCGGTTCGGCTTTGGCCTGCGGCGCGACGCGTCCGTCATGGTCGCTGGGATCGTCTCCGACCCATGTTCTTTCACGACCGGCTTAGCGTTCGATCTCTCGGGAGGGCGGGCGACCTATTGAAGCGGTCGAGGACCGCCGTTGACAACGTCCCGGTCGGGCGCGTTCACGAGTTATGCGCTCGCGTGTCGCCCGATCGGCGACAAGGAGAAGAGGCGATGCAGGGAACAAGCTTCTTGCGGCGGGCCGTCGCCTGCAATCCCCGGGGCACGGCGACGATTTCGGGCGCGCGGCGGCGCACGTGGAGAGAAGTCGGCGAACGGACGCCGCGGTTAGCCGCCGCGCTACGCGCCCTGGGCGTCGCCGACGGGGCCTTCGTCGCCGCGCTGGCGATGAATTCGGACCGATACGTCGAGCTTTTCTTCGCCGTCCCCTGGGCCGGCGGCGCCTTGGCGCCGCTGAACATCCGCTGGTCGGTGGCCGAGAACGCCTATGCGCTCACCGACTCGAAATCCTCAGTCTTGTTCGTCGACGAGAGCTTCGTCGATCAGGCGCGCGAGCTCGAGCGCCAGCTTCCCTGGGTGAAGACCCTGGTCTACATGGGCGACGGCGACGCCCCGGACGGCATGCTCTCCTACGAAGCCCTGATCGAGCGCCACGCCCCGATGGAAGACGCCAACCGGCGCGACGAGGATCTCTGGGTGATCTTCTACACCGGCGGGACGACGGCGCACCCGAAAGGCGTGATGATGTCGCACCGCGCGCTCTTCGTCGGGACCATCGCCTATCTTTCGATGCTGCCCACCATCGAGGATCTGAGCTTCGCCTACGTCGGCGGCTTCTTCCATTTCGCCGGCGCGAGCCCCCTGCTCTACATCACGCTGGCGGGCGGCACGCACGTGCCGCTGCCCAAGTTCGATCCCGCGCTGGTGATGAAGGCGATCTCGGAGCACAAGGTCACCAATGCGACGCTCGTGCCGACGATGATCAACATGCTGCTCAATCATCCCGACTTCGAGCGCTACGACCTGAGCAGCTTGCAGACTTGCGTCTACGGCGGCTCGCCGATGCCCGAGGCGCTGATGGCGCAGGCGATGAAGAAACTGCCGACCTGGCGCTTCTTCCAGATTTTCGGGATGACGGAAACCGGCGGCTTCGCGACGATGCTGCGCTGGCGCGACCATATCCTTTCCGGCCCGAAATCTTCACGCATGCGCTCCGCCGGCCAGCCGGCGCCCGGCACCGAAATCAAGATCGAGCTGCCCGACGGCAGCGTCGCGCCGCCCAATACGCTGGGCGAAATCGTCGTGCGCAGCGACAATCTGATGAGCGGCTATCTCAACAATCCCGAAGCCACGGCCGCCGTTCTCAAGGACGGCTGGATGTACACCGGCGACGCCGGCACGATCGACGAAGACGGCTTCCTCTACGTCGCCGATCGCCTTAAGGACATGATCGTCACCGGCGGCGAGAACGTCTATTCGATCGAGGTCGAGCGCGTCCTGTTCACGCACCCGGCCGTGCGCGAAGCCGCGGTGATCGGCATACCCAGCGAGCAGTGGGGAGAGAGCGTGCACGCCGTAGTGGTGCTCAGGCAGGGGGCCAGCGTCACCGAGGAGGAGCTCACCGCCCACTGTCGCAGCCTGATCGGCGGCTACAAGATCCCGCGCAGCTACGAATTCCGCACCGAACCCTTGCCGGTGACGGCGGTCGGCAAGGTCCGCAAGAACGTCTTGCGCGATCCCTGGTGGGTCGGCCGCACGCGCAAACTCTGAAGGCGCGGGCGCCCCGCTTGTCCCGCTGGCCGGCCGAACGACGCCCTTGCACCCCGTACGCATGCGTATTAGTATTTCGCCGACAAGAGCGCCGGCGGAGCGATCGGGCCGCGAAGGGTGGAGGACCGCCGATGAGGCACGACGTGCTGGATGCGCCGCCGTCACGACACCGGGACGGCCGGTCTCGCGCGGCGCGACGCCGTCGGATGTCTCGGCTCGAGTCGCTCGCCGACGGGATCGAAGCGGTTTTCGCCGCCCGCCCGACGCCTCGTTCCGCCGCCAGTCGGACGCGGCTCCGGAGATGAAGGCGCTCGTTCTCGAACATCGCGGGCCGGACGGACCGCGACTGCGCGATTTTCCCGATCCCGAGCCTGCGCCGGGCGAGGCCGTGATGCGCGTCGCCGCGGCGGCGCTCAACCGCGTCGACCTTTACATCCGCGACAGCGGCGCCGGAATCACGCAGACGTTGCCGCTGGTGATGGGGGTCGAGGGCGCGGGCGAGATCGTCCATGCGGAACCGGGCAGCGGGCTCGAGCCGGGAATGAAGGCCATCCTCTATTCCGAGGCGTTCTGCGGCAAATGCCGATACTGCCTCGCGGGCGACCAGCCGCTCTGCGAATCCGTCCGCATCTGCGGCGAGCATCGGCACGGAACCTTCGCCGAATATATCGCGATGCCCAGCAAATGCTTCGTGCCGCTGCCGCGGGACGCCGACCTGCGCGAGGCCGGGGTGGTGATGAGCGCCTATCTGACGGCGTGGCGCATGCTGTTCGGCAAGAAGGCGCTGAGGCCGGGGGAAAGCGTGCTCGTCGTCGGCATCGGCGGCGGCGTCGCCGTCGCCTGCCTCCAGCTCGCGCGATTGGTCGAAGCGCGCGTCTACGTGACCTCGTCGAGCGACGACAAGCTCGAGCGCGCCAAGGCGCTCGGCGCGGAGGGCGGCGTCAACTATCGCACTGAACGCGTTTCCAAACGCATCCTGGAGATGACCGGCGGCGCCGGCGTCGACATGGTCGTCGACAGCGTCGGGGAAGCGAGCTGGGGCGAATCGCTGCGGTCGCTGAGGCGGGGAGGGCGGTTGGTGACCTGCGGCGCGACGACCGGGTCGAATCCGCCCGCGGACATCCAGCGGCTGTTCATTCGGCAGCTCGAGATCTACGGGTCCACCGGGGGCAGCCTCGCGGAATTCCGCGAGCTGCTGCAAGTCTACAACCGGGGCCTGCTGCGTCCGGTGATCGACAGCGTCTATGCGTTGGAGGACATCGACGCGGCCTTCGGCCGGCTTTCGCGAGGCGAGCAGTTCGGAAAGCTCGCGGTCGTCATTGCGTGAGGCCGCGCGGCGCCAACGGCGCCGACGCGCTTTCCGGTATTGACACGGCGTCGCGACGAGTTAGGATACGCATATAGACGATATGCTAGTGTTCGACATGGGAGGATGCACGGCCGCACCATTCGCGCCGGCCGTCGCCGGTTTGCGCTGATGCGAACCCAAGGAGGGTTTATATGATCCGCAAAGCCTAGGGAATTTTCGGACTCGTCGCGGCTCTGACGTTCGGGCAGAGCCTGATCAGTTCCTCGATGACGGCTCAGGCTCAAACAGTGGGCCCGATCAAGATCGGCGTGCTGAAGATCGACAGCGGGCCGTTCGCGACCTACGCCAGCCTGGTCGAAGAGGCGGCGCGCACGTCGGTCGATATTCTCAATGCCGAGGGCGGCGCGCTCGGCCGCAAGTTCGAGGTCGTGGTGCAGGCGCACGCCGGCACGCCGGCCAGCGCCATAGCCGCGGCGACGAGGCTGGTTCAGGAGGACGGCGTCAGCTTCATAACCGGGCAGACGCCGTCCAATCACTCGTTGGCCATCGCGCCGCGCTTGGCCGATCTGAACGCGCTGATGATCGACGTCTATTCGCAGAGCGACGATCTGCTGACCAAGGCGTGCCAGCCGAACTATTTCCGCGTCACCACGCCGGACAGCGTCGTCACCGCGATGATGCGCGATTTCGTGAAGAAGTCTGGCGCCAAGACGTGGAACATGATCTCGCCGGACTATGCGACCGGCCACTCCTTCTCCAAGAAGTTCACCGAAATGGTCGAGGCGCTTGGCGGCTCCGTGCAGGAGTCGCTTTTCGCGCCCCAGGGCACCACCGACTTCGGCAGCTACATCTCTCAGCTCGGCAAGCCGGCCGACGGGCTGATGGTGACGCTCTATATGTCCGACGGCAACGCCTTCGCCAAGCAGCAGAAGCAGTTCGGTCTGTTCGACAAGTACAAGGTGGTGCTCGGCAACGGCTTCGCGACCGAGTACCAGCTCGACGCCCAGGGCGACACCGTGCTCGGCGTGCTCAACGGGCTGTCGTATCACTACACGATGCCGGGCGAGCGCAACGCGGCTTACGTGAAGGCCTTCGAAGCGCTCACCAAGCGCAAGCCGATCTATACGGACGCCGACATGATGGTGGGGCTGGAAATGCTGCGCGCGGCGATCGTCAAGGCGCAGTCCACCGATGTTCCGGCGGTCCGCGCGGCGCTGTCGGGGCTGAAGGCCCCCACGATTTACGGCGACGTCGAAATGCGGGCCGCGGACCATCACCTCATCCGCCAGAACGGCGTAGCGCAGGTCGTGCGGTCCGCCGACGGCAAGACGACGTTCACGATGCGCGCGATCGAGCCGGGGGCCGATCTGTATCCGCCGCCGAGCCCCGATTGCAAAGCGCAATAGGCGACGGCCGGGAACGGCGCGGAGACGCCGGGTCGATGGAGGCTGGTCGGCTGGTCGGCTAGTCGTCGAGTTGCGCGGCTCGCGCGCGAATTGGAGCCGCCGCCAGCGTGTGTCGCCGGCGGCGTCGCGCCGATCCTCGGACTGCAAGGGAACGGAACGCGAGGCGTGCGCGCTGGTCGAGGCGCGGCTCGGGCCGACGAAATCGGGGCGCCATTCGGCGCGCGTTGCACGGTCTCTCGCTCCTTTCCAGTCGCAACCGGATTCGACGGTCGCTTCGCGTCGGGCGCGCGGTCGATGCAAGTGCGCTCCGACGGAACGTGCGCGCGGCCGGGGCCGGCCGCATGACGGACGCCGGCGCGCTGAGGCCGGCGAATTCGGCCGCGACTGGATCGAATTCGCAAGCGTGATCGCCAATGGCGTTGCGCGAGATCGTACAGTAGCGTAATATATCGCAATCATACTTTCACCGACGGCTGAGGGCCGGACATGAAGGGGGCTGAGATGCTCGAACCGGCGGCCCAGCGCGGCGCTAACCGCCTCGCCGCGATCGGCCTCGTGCGTCGGCGGACCCGGAAAAAGGTTGGCGCGCCGGCGCCGAGAAGGGCCGCGCGCCGCGATCGCTCGGCGCGCGAGACTGCGTCGCGGCGATCATGGCCGTGTGAGAACGCGAACGCGCCGGCGCGCGATGTCTAGTCCCGCAACCTTCGTCCGGGCGCGCCTCTGATCGGAGCCGAGATGGACTTTTCGCAGATCTTCAACATCGCGCAACTGGCCAACGCGCTCGCATTGGCCTCGTTGCTCACGATCCTGGCGAGCGGTCTCGCGCTGATCTTCGGCTTGCGCGACGTGATGAACTTCGCGCACGGCGCGCTGTTCATGATCGGCGCGTACCTCGGCTACACGATCTCGGGGATGTTCAATTTCTGGGCCGCGCTGGCGATCGTTCCGGCGCTGCTCGCCCTGCTCGGGGTGGCGTTCGAGTACGCGTTGGTCAGGCCGCTGCGACGGCGTTCGCCGATGGACGTCGCGCTCGTCACCTACGGCCTGGCGCTGATCCTCAGCCAGGTCGTGATCAAGATCTGGGGCACGGCGCCGTTGTCGGTGGCGGAGCCGCCCTCGCTCAGCGGTTCGATCAACCTGTTCGGGCAGCCCTATCCTGCGTACCGCATCTTTCTCATCGGCGTCGGCTTCGGCGCCTGCGCGGCGCTCGCCGCGTGGCTGAAGTACACGCGCTCGGGCATGCACGTGCGCGCCGTCAGCCAGTCGCCCATGGTCGCGCGGATCATGGGAGTCAACACCGACCGCCTGGGATTGCTGGTCGTTTGCATGGGCACGGGGTTCGCCGGGTTCGCGGGCGTGCTGGCGGGGCCGTATCTCTCCGTCGATCCGGCCTTGGGCGCGTCCATCCTGATCAACTGCCTGATCGTCGTCGTCATCGGCGGCCTCGGCAGCGTCGGGGGAACCATCGCGGCCGCGGTGGTGTACGGCCTCATCCAGGTCCTCGGCTCGATGCTGTCGCCGACTCTCGCCGTCATGGCGCCCTACCTGCTCCTGTTCTTCGTGCTGCTGTGGCGACCGCAAGGCTTCGGCCGCGGGAGGGTCGCTTGATGGACGCCGTGCAGGGCTTGGCGACGGACGCATCGATGACGCCGAGCGCTGCACGGGCGGGATACCCCGATCTTCTCAAGCGGGGCGTCGTCGTCGCCGCGTTGATCGTCATCGGCTTGTTCGCGCCGACCGTGATCCGGAACACCTACTATCTCGGCCTGATGGGCGACGCGGTCGTGCTGGGGATCGCCGCCGTGTCGATCGGTTTCCTGGCGCATCAGTGCGGCCTCATGATGTTCGGCGCCGCGGCCTTTACCGGCGGCGCTACCTACCTTTACGCGATCGCGTTGACGCGGTTCGGCTGGAACGTGATGGCGGCGGCCGCTTTCACGCTGCTGGCCTCGACGCTGCTTTCGGCCCTGATCGGCGCGCTGATCGTACGCGCGCGGCCCCTGCCTTTCGCCATGTTGACCCTGGCGCTGGCGCAGATGTTGCGCTCGGTGGTGATGATCACCGACTTTCGGCCGGTGACCGGCGGCGACGACGGCTTGGCGCTGAGCTTCGCCGGCGCCTTTTTCGGTTTGCCCCAGGCACAGCTTTCCAGGCCCGACGGCTTCTGGCCCGTCGCCTGGCTGGCGCTGTGCGGCGTCATGCTGCTCGCCTGGGCGGTGGGCCGCTCGCGCGCGGGGCGCGTGTTGCGCGCCATCCGGGCCAACGAAGAGCGCATGCGCTTTTCCGGCTTCAACACCTACGCGCCGCGCGTGCTGGCCTTCTCGCTCGCCGGTTTCATCGCGGCCGTCTCGGGATTGCTGACCGGGCTGCACACCGCCTTTGCGTCGCCCGAGCTGCTCGATTTCACCACCGGCGGCAACGCGCTGGTGTCGACGCTGGTCGGCGGGGTCGGCATGGTCAGCGGGCCGGTCCTCGGCGCGCTGCTTTTTGTGATCGCCCAAGATCAGTTCGGCGCCAACGGCAACCTCGAATTGCTGACCGGTCTCGGCGTGGTGCTGGTCATCGTCGCCTTTCCCGAAGGCGCGATGGGCTTCATCCGCAACTCAGTTGCGAGATTCGGCGGACGCGGCGCGCAAGCCCAGCGAGGTGGCGACCATGCTGCGCGTTGACGACCTGACCGTGGCGTATGGCAGCCTCAGGGCGCTCGACGGAGTGAGCCTGGAAGTGGCCCGGCGCGGCGCGCTTCATGGGATCATCGGGCCGAACGGCGCCGGCAAGTCGACATTGATGGACGCCATCACCGGCCGGCGCAAGCCGACGCACGGCCGGATTTTCTTCGACGGCCAGGACGTCACCCGCCATTCCGTGGAGCGCCGCCGCCGCCTCGGCATGTCGCGCTCGTTCCAGCGCACCAGCATCTTTCCCGGCATTCGCGTGGGCGAGCAGTTGGAGCTGGTCGCTTCGCAGCTCGGCGAGAAAGACCTGGCCGGCATCGTCGACACCCTGGACCTCGGGCGCGTCTACGACGAGCTCGCCGACGTCATCGCCTACGGCGACCAACGGCGCGTCGACATCGCGCTCGCGCTGGTGGGCCAGCCCAGCCTCATGCTTCTCGACGAGCCGGCCGCGGGTCTGTCGACGGCCGAAACGACCACGCTGTTCGAGCACCTGGCCGCGGTGGCGCGCGAGCGCAACGTCACCGCGCTGGTGGTCGAGCACGACGTCGAGGCGGTGTTCCGCTTCTGCGACACGATCACCGCGCTCGATCTCGGCCGCCTGCTGGCCAACGGCGCGCCGGACGAAGTGCGCCGGGACCCGCGCGTGATCGCGGCTTACCTGGGAAGCGCCGCATGAGTTTCATCGACGTCAAGGGCCTTCGCGCCGGCTACGGTAAGTCCGTGGTTCTGCGCGATATCGATCTGCAGGTCGACGAAGGCGAGGCGGTGGCGGTGGTCGGCAAGAACGGCGCCGGCAAGTCCACCCTGCTGATGTCCTTCTTCGGCGGGACGACGGTCAGCGGCGGCTCGATCGAAGTCGGCGGCGTCGCGTTGCAGAAACTGCCGGCCTATCGGGCGGCGCAGCAGGGCGTGGCGCTGTCGCCGCAGGGCCGGATGATCCTGCCGCATCTGACGGTGGGCGAGAATCTGGCGCTCGGCGCCGCGTGCAGGCGCAAGGGGCCTTGGACGATGGAGACGGTCTTCCAACTGTTTCCGATGCTGCGCGAGCGGCGCAACGCGATGGGAACGGCGCTGAGCGGCGGTCAGCAGCAGATGCTGGCGGTTGGCCGCGCCTTGCTGGGCAATCCCCGCGTGCTGCTGCTCGACGAGCCGTCGGAAGGTTTGTCGCCGGTGCTGGTCGACGACCTGGCCCGCGTGTTCAACCAGATCCGCGCCGCCGGCGTCGGCGTGCTGATGGTCGAGCAGCACTTGAACCTGGTGCGCCGCGTCAGCCAGCGCTTCGTCGTCATGGCCAAGGGCGAAATCATCGACCGGGGACGGACCGCGGACATCGACTTTGACGAACACCGCGCCGCTTTAGCTTTCTAGCCAGGAAAAGGGAGGGAACCTATGCTCAGGAAAATATTGGCCGTCGCCGCCGCCGTCGCGGCGCTGCAAGGCGGCGCGATGGCGCAGGACACGATAAAGCTCGGCGTCGTCAACATCGACACCGGCCCGTTCGCGGTCAGTGGGGCCTTTGTCAACGACGGCGCGAGATTCGCGGTCGAAAGCCTCAACGCGGAGGGGGGCGCGCTCGGCCGCAAGTACGAACTCGTCATCCAGAATCACGAGGGGACGCCCGCGTCCGCCATCGCCGCGGCCAAGAAGTTGGTGGAGCAGCAAGGCGTGTCGTTCTTCACCGGATTGAATCCGTCCGGCACCTCGCTGGCGATCTCTTCCAAGATGCCCGAGCTGAATGCGCTCTTCATCGACGCCACGGCCGCGTCGAACGATCTGACCGGCAAGAACTGCGAGCTCAATTACTTCCGCATCGGCATCACCGACGGCATGCAGGTCAACGCCTTCGTCGACTTGGCGAAGAAGAGCGGCGTCAAGACCTGGGATCTGATGATGGCCGACATCGCGGTCGGGCACGACACCGCCACGCGCTTCGCCGCCGCGATGCAGGCCAGCGGCGGCGTCGTGAACAAGACGCTGTTCGCGCCGATCACGGCGTCGGATCTGGGCAGCTACATCGCCCAATTGCTCGACAAGCCCGCCGAGGGCCTGTTCATGTATTACCCCGCGTCCGGCGGCATCGCGCTGATCAAGCAGCAGAAGCCATTCAAGCTGTTCGAGAAGTACAAGACCGTGCTCTCGTCCTCGATGGTCAACGAGATCCTGATCAAAGCGCATGGCGATGCGAGCGTCGGCCTGTGGTCGGCGCAAAGCTATTTCTGGTCGATGCCGGGCGACGCGAACGCCGCGTTCGTGAAGGCCTTCGAGGCGCGCTACAACCGCAAGCCGACCTACATCGACGCCGACGCCTATCTCTCGTTCGAGCTGGTGCACCAGGCGATTGTGAAGGCCGGGTCGACCGACGTGGCCGCGGTGCGCGCCGCGCTGGCCGGGCTCAAGGCCTCGACGATCGTGGGCGACGTCGAGATGCGCGCGGCCGATCACCAACTGCTACGGCCGTTGATCGTGGTGCAGGCCACGAAGGCGGGCGAGGACATGGGCGAGATCACGATGAGGTCGACCTTGCCGTTGGCCGAGATCGCGCCGCCGGTCAGTCCCGAATGCAAGATGTGAACGATCGGGGGCGCGCGCCGATGGGACCGCTGAAAGGGATCAAGGTCGTCGAGATGGCCGGGCTGGCGCCCGGCCCATTCGCCGCGATGATGCTGGCCGACATGGGCGCGCAGGTGTTGCGCGTCGAGCGGCCCGGGCAAGCGACGCCGCCGGGACATCCGCGGCTGGAGCTTCTCAACCGCAGTCGCCTTTCGATCGCGCTCGATCTGAAATCGCCCGCCGGCGTCGGCGCCTTGCGCCGGCTGCTCATCGGCGCCGACGCTTTCATCGAAGGCTTTCGCCCCGGCGTGATGGAGCGCCTCGGCCTGGGGCCGGAGCCGTGCCTGGCCGCCAATCCGCGGCTGGTGTACGGGCGCATGACCGGTTGGGGCCAGGACGGCCCGTTGGCGAAGGCCGCCGGTCACGACATCAACTACATCGCGCTGACCGGCGCATTGAATTCGATCGGCCGCAGGGGCGAGCCGCCGACCGTGCCGCTGAACCTGGTCGGCGACTTCGGCGGCGGCGGCATGTATTTGGCGTTCGGCGTCGTTTGCGCCCTGCTCGAGGCGCGCCAGTCGGGCCACGGTCAGGTGGTCGACGCGGCGATGGTCGACGGCGCCGCTTCGCTGATGACCTATGTGTTCGCCTCGCATGCGGCCGGCGCCTGGAGCGACAAGCGCGGCGAGAACGTGCTCGACGGCGACACCGCGCCCTGGTACGGCGTCTACGAAACCGCCGACGGCCGGTATGTCAGCGTCGCCTCGGCCGAACCGCAGTTCTACGCCGAGCTGCTGCGCCTGACCGGCTTGGCGGGCGAGTCGGCGCCCGACCAGCTCGACCGCAGCGGCTGGCCGGCGGCGCGCAAACGCCTGGCCGAGGTGTTTAGGGGCAAGACGCGCGCCGAGTGGTGCGCGATCATGGAAGGCAGCGACGTCTGCTTCGCCCCGGTCCTGACGCTCGACGAAGCCATCGCGCATCCGCACAACCGCGCGCGCGGCGCCTTCATCGAAGTCGAGGGCGTGACGCAACCCGCGCCGGCGCCGCGTTTCAGCCGCACCGCGCCGGAAAAGCCGCGGCTTCCCACGCCGGCGGGAAAGGACGACGCCGGCACATTGGCGTCGTGGGGCTTCGCCGCCGCGGAAGTCGCCGCTCTTCGCGCGGAGGGAGCGTTCGGGGCCGCTTGAGCCGCGCGCGCCTCTAAGCGGTCGCGGCGTTCGCCGTCACCGCTTCTTGTTGGCGGCGACGAGATGCTCGAGATACTTCTTCGGCCAGTGGGTTTCGAACTGGCCGGCGCCGGCATGGCCGTCGATCGAGGCGTTGCAGGCCGCTTCGTAGATGATCGTGTCCATCTTGTCGTTGGTGGGCAGCTTGACGACGCCGAAGCTGTCCAACTCCAGACGCGTCACCCCGCCGCGCACGTCGTGGATATCCGCTTCCAGACGCTTCTGCAGCATGTCTTCGGTGTACTCGGCGTGATGCTTGATGTGCGACACCGGCAGCATTTCGCCGTCGCGCACGACGTAGCCGCCGAACCCCCACTCGCCCTTGGCGATCCATATCCAGCCGTTGACGATCCGCTCGCCGTCCGGCGTATAGGCAATGATCCATTTCCAATGGTGCGGCACGCCCCAATTGCGCACGCCCCAGGAATGGTCGCGATGGCCGACGCGGTTCCATTCGATTCGCCGGCCGCCGAATTCGAGAAAACCCTTCACCCAGCCGGTCTGCTCGAATCGATTGATGGCGAACCAATCGGGCAGCCCGTCGCGATTCTGCTTGTAGCTGAACGTCTCGTGCAGCGCGGAATAGTCGAACTCGAGCTTGATCGTCGGGCTTTCGTAGCGCAGCGTCGCCGTGCGTCGCAGTTGCGGCTGCGTGAGCGCGAGGCCGCCGAACTTGAAGTCGTCGAAATCCATGCCGTCGGGGATGTCCCGCTGAACGAGGTCGAGAACCTCCTTGCTCGGATCCGGTCCCCACACCGCGACGTTGAAACCCGCCTTGCCGTTGCCGGTGAGGTAGAGATAGGCCTGAAAGCCGAGGCGCTCGTCCGGCATGATCATTTCCCAGAAGAGGGAGTCGCGCATCTTGCCGCCGCGAGCGGGACGGTGGCGCAGATCGTCGTGCGGCTCATAGCCGGCGTCCGGCGTTTCCGGCGCCGTTCTGACCTTGAGAGGCGGCATGGCGTTCATCGTTCAGTTCCCCGTGAAGTTGGCCGGACGCTTTTCCTTGAACGCCGCCAGCGCTTCGAGCATGTCCTGGCCGCGCGACAGCAGAGCTTGGCCGCGGTTCTCCATTTCCATCGCGGCGGCGTAGGACGGTATCTCGAGGCTCGCCTGCAGCGCGCGCTTGGAGAGTTGCACGCCTCCCGGCGAATTCGCGCCGATCTGTCGCGCCATCGCCAAGGCGTCGCTCATCAGCGCGCCCGGCGCGCAGACGCGATTGACGAGGCCGATCCGCGCCGCCTCCTCCGCGTCGACGAAACGGCCGGTGAAGGCGATTTCGGACGCCAATCCCGAGCCTACGAGGCGCGACAGCGCCCATGACGTGCCCAACTCTCCGCAAGAGAGACCGATCTTCACGAACGCGGCGTTGAACGTCGCCTCGGGCGCGGCAAGGCGAATGTCCGCCACCAAAGCGAGCGCGAGGCCGCCTCCGGTCGCGGGTCCATTGACGGCGGCGATCACAGGCACGCGCAAGGCGCGGAGGGCCGCGAGCCCGCCGGCCGCCAACTCCTGAAATTTCAGAAAATTCCGGATCCCGAGGCGGGTGATCTCGTCGATGTTGGCGAGATCGTAGCCGGAGCAGAACCCCCGCCCTGCGCCCGTCATGATGACGACGCGCAGTTCGTCCTCGAGCTTCAACGCCTGCGGAACATCCATCAGCTCGTCGAACATGCGCATGGTCATGGCGTTCAGCCGGTCCGGCCGATTGAGCGTGAGCACGACGACGCCGGGTGAAGGCCGCTCCAACACCATCGTTTCAAGCACCAGCTTGTCGCCCGCGCGCATCGCATCCTCCTCCGCGTTTCCCTCTTGCAGCCCCGGCGCCGCGCCCCGCCAAGGTCTCGAGAAACGAAGAGACCTCGGCGGACGCTGCGACATACGAGTTTTCCGACAGGCCTCGCCGTGCGCCGAATATTCGTACACGTGCTTATGATACTCGTGAATATCGCACGCGCAAGCGAAAACATCGCGCTTCGGCGCGGGCTGCGACGGTTCGGCGACGACGACAGCGCCCGCGATGCGCCCGTTCACATGGTAGGGCCCCTTGGCCGCGCCTCTCACAAGTTACGCCGGTACTGCCCGCCGACCTCGAACAGGGCGTTGGTGATCTGGCCGACCGAGCAGCATCTGACCGCGTCCATCAGAGCGCCAAATATGTTTTCGTTATCGATCGCCGCCTGCTTCAGGCGGGCCAGCGCTTCTCCCGCCTGCCCGGCGTGACGGGCGTGGAATCGGCGCAAGCGGTCGACTTGAGACTGCTTCTCGGCTTCGGTGGACCGCACGAGCCCGCAGGCGGCCGAGGCCTCTGTTGCGGCGCCCTGGAACGCGTTGACGCCGATGATGGGCAGGGTTCCGTCGTGCTTCTTGTGTTCGTAATACAGCGACTCGTCCTGGATCTTGTTGCGCTGATAGCCGGTCTCCATGGCGCCGAGAACGCCGCCGCGGGCGGCGATGGCGTCGAACTGGCGCAGCACCGCCTCTTCGACGAGGTCGGTGAGCTCCTCGATGATGAACGATCCCTGGTTCGGGTTCTCGTTCTTCGCCAGTCCCCATTCGCGGTTCAGGATCAGCTGGATGGCGACGGCGCGGCGCACGCTTTCCTCGGTCGGCGTCGTGATCGCTTCGTCGAAGGCGTTGGTGTGCAGCGAATTGCAATTGTCGTAGACGGCGAGCAGCGCCTGGAGCGTCGTGCGGATGTCGTTGAACGACATGTCCTGCGCATGCAGCGACCGTCCGGACGTCTGACAGTGGTACTTGAGCTTTTGCGAACGCTCGGCGCCGCCGTAGCGGTGTTTCATGGCGATGGCCCAAATGCGGCGGGCGACGCGGCCGATCACGGCGTATTCGGCGTCCATGCCCTTGGAAAAGAAGAACGACAGGTTGGGCGCGAAATCGTCGATCTGCATGCCGCGAGCCAAGTAGGCCTCGACATAGGTGAAGCCATTGGCGAGCGTGAAGGCGAGCTGCGAGATAGGGTTGGCCCCGGCCTCGGCGATGTGGTAACCGGAAATCGACACCGAGTAGAAGTTTCGCACGTCGTTGGAGACGAAATACTCCTGGATGTCGCCCATCAGCTTGAGCGCGAAGTCGGTCGAGAAGATGCAGGTGTTCTGGCCCTGGTCCTCCTTCAATATGTCGGCCTGCACCGTGCCTCGGACGGTGGCGAGCACCCTGGCCCGCAAGGCCCGCGCTTCCTCTTCGTCCGGCTCGCGTCCGTTGTCCTGTCGGAAGCGTTCGATCTGCTGATCGACGGCGGTGTTGAAGAACATCGCCAGGATCGTCGGCGCCGGGCCGTTGATGGTCATGGAGACCGACGTGGCGGGGTCGCAAAGGTCGAAGCCGGCATAGAGCGCCTTCATGTCGTCGAGGGTGGCGATCGAGACTCCCGAATTGCCGACCTTGCCGTAAATGTCCGGCCGCTCGTCGGGGTCAGAGCCGTAAAGCGTGACCGAGTCGAAAGCGGTGGACAGACGTTTGGCGGGCATCCCTTGCGAAAGGTGGTGAAACCGACGATTGGTGCGGAACGCGTCGCCCTCGCCCGCGAACATCCGCGTCGGGTCCTCGTTTTCCCGCTTGAACGGAAAAACGCCGCCCGTGAACGGGAAGGACCCGGGAACGTTCTCCCGCAGCAGCCAGTGAAGGATGTCGCCTTCGCTCCGCCAGCGGGGCAGGACGACCTTTCTCACTTTGGTGCCGGACAAGGTGGTGGTCGTCAGTTCCGTCCGCTGCCGCCGGCCGCGAACCTCGGTGACGAATTGCGCTCCCTCATAGCTCTTCACCGTGGCCGGCCATGCCGCCAAGAGCTGCCTGTTCTCCGATGTCAGCGCTTGGTCCTTCGCGGCGATGAGCCTGTCGAAATCGCCCGCGTCGCGACCGCTCTCGGCGAAGATCGCGGCCGCTCGGCCAAGCGCTTGGCGATCGCGCGCCGCCTCGCATTGCTCGTTGGCGCGACGATGATACGAACGCACGCCGTCGGCGATCTCGGCGAGATAGCGAGAGCGCTCGAAAGGCACGATCGCGCGAGCGGCCGAGGCTTGTTTCGTCTCGACGCGCGGCAGGAATCCTCCGGCCCGGAAGCCGAACTCGCCGAGCCCGGCCACGATCGCCTGATAGAGGGCGGTGACTCCGTCGTCGTTGAAGCGCGCGGCGATCGTGCCGAAGACGGGCATCTCTTCGGCCTGTCGGTCGAACAGGCCGCGGTTGCGCTGATATTGCTTGCGAACGTCGTGCATGGCGTCTTCGGCGCCGCGCCGTTCGAATTTGTTGATGGCGACGAAATCGGCGAAGTCGAGCATGTTGATCTTTTCCAACTGGCTCGCGGCGCCGAATTCGGGCGTCATCACGTAGACGGAGCGGTCGGCGAGCGCGGTGATCGCCGCGTCGCCCTGGCCGATGCCCGAGGTCTCGACGATGATGAGATCGAAGCCGGCCGCCTTGCACGCCGCGACCGCGTCGGGGAGGGCGTGGGAGAGCTCCGAGCCGGCGCTCCGCGTCGCCAGGGAGCGCATGTAGATGTTGGGGTGGTTGATCGCGTTCATGCGGATGCGGTCGCCGAGCAGCGCCCCGCCCGAGCGGCGCTGCGACGGATCGACGGCCAGAACGGCGATTTGCAACGCGTCCTGGTAGTCGAGTCGAAATCGCCGGATCAATTCATCGACGAGACTCGACTTGCCCGAGCCGCCCGTCCCCGTGACCCCGAGAACCGGGACCGCCCTCGCGGCCGCAGCCGAAACGACGGCCTTGACGCGGGCCGGGCACGCGTCGTTCTCCAGGGCAGTGATGACGTGAGCGAGGGCGCGTCGGTCGCCCGCGGCGAGCGCTGTCGGGTCGGCGGGCGCGCGGCGCGCGACATCGAAATCGGAGCGGGCGACGACGTCGTCGATCATGCCCTGGAGGCCCATCGCCTGGCCGTCTTCCGGCGAATAGAGACGGGTGACGCCATACTCGTGCAGTTCGGCCATCTCGCTGGGCGCGATGACTCCGCCACCCCCGCCGAAGACCTTGATCTCGCCGGCCCCGGCCTCGCGCAACAGATCGATCATGTATTTGAAGAACTCGATATGCCCGCCCTGGTAGGACGTCACCGCGATGCCGTTCACGTCCTCCTGGATGGCCGCGGTGACGATCTCGTCGACCGATCGGTTGTGGCCGAGATGGATCACTTCGACGCCCGTCGCCTGCAGCAGGCGGCGCATGACGTTGATCGCCGCGTCATGGCCGTCGAAGAGGCTCGTGGCCGTTATGAAGCGGACCTTTTGCCGGGGACGATAGACTGTCGGCGCATGCTCCGCGGCGCCGACGGGCGTAATCACATTCATGCCGCCTCTCCAACACAACGCATTTCCTGAAAGCCGACTGAGCCATCGATCGCGCGACCGCCTCGCATCGTCGCCCTCGCTTCAGCGCTTGGCGTATTGCACCGCGATGCGGCCGACGCGTTCGCGCGCGACGATCAACTTCATGATGCTGGCGGTGCCGTCGCCGATCTCCAGGCCCATCACGTCGCGCAGCCTCTGCTGATGCGGCAGATCCTTGGACCAACCGTAATGCCCGAACGTCAGTAGGCACTGATGGATGACGTCGAATGCGGTCTTCGGGCCGAGCCACTTGACCATCGCCGCTTCCGCCGTGTGCGGCAGTCCGGCGTCGCGCAGCGTCAGCGCGTGGTAGGAGAGCTGGCGCGCCGCCGCGAGCAGAGTCTCTCCCTCGACGAGCGGAAAGGTTACGCCTTGATATTGAGCGATCGGGGCGCCGAAGGCGGTGCGCGTCTTGGTGTACTCCCAGGCTTCGTCGATCGACGCCTGCGCGGAACTGACGCATTGGAGCGCGATGAGCGCGCGGCTGTAGTCGAAGCCTCGCATGACATGGGTGAAGCCCTGGTTTTCGGCGCCCAGACGGTTTTCGACGGGAACGCGCGCGCCGTCGAAGAAGACCGACCCGCGTCCGATGATCCGGCTGCCGAGGTCGTCGAACCGGTTGCGCGACACGCCGGGCGTGTCGGCGGAAACGATCAACGCGGTGATGCCGGCCGCGCCGCTGTCGGGACTTCCCGTGCGCGCGAAGACGATGAAGGCGTCCGCGCAGTCGGCGAACGTGATTGAGGTCTTTTCCCCCGAGAGAACGTAATGGTCGCCGTCGCGCCGACAGCGAAGCGTCAGATTGGCCGCATCGGAACCGGCGCTCGGCTCGGTCACGCAAATGCCGAGCAGGGCCTCGCCGCTGATCATGCGCGGCAGCCAATGAGCGGCGACGTGCGGCGAGGCGCTTCCCATGATGATCGCACCGAGCAGCGAGACGTTGACCGGGACGGAGCTGACGTTGAAGTCGCCGTAGGCGATTTCCTCCGCGATGATGCCCGCGGTGACGCCGGGCGCCCCCAGACCGCCGTACGACTCGGGCAAATCGACGCCGAGCAGCCCAAGGCCGCCCATTTCGCGCACCAGTTCGCGATCGAGAACCCCGATCGTCTCGCGGGCCTGGTAGTGCGGCGCCAGGCGTTCCCGCGCGAAACGCCGCGCGAGATCGCGGATGGCGGCTTGGTCTTCATTGGCAATCATAGGCGAACCGTCCTCGTTTCAGTTCCGTTTCATCGCGCCGACGGATCGAGCCGTTTCTGGACCGCGAGACCGGCGTTATTCGCCAAGCGCCGGACCATCTCGCCGCTCGGCCGCCGATCTCGCGACGCGCGTCGACGGCCGACCCATTAGCTAGCGTACCATCTCTACGCGAACGCTGTCCAGCCGAATTTGCCCCGCCGAAGCGGTGAAGCGTCGTGACGGCGCGCGTAGCCTGTCTTGGCCGGGGCTTGTGACGTTCCGACGAGCGCAGCGTTGCCGCGCCAATATTGATGTGCTAGTGTATCACTGACTTGGCGGGCGCCGGGACGCACGCTCGAAGCGAGACGATGGAGGGAACGGCTGACGCTGGTCCCCGAACCGCCGAGACGGCGACAACGAGCGGGCGTGCGAGGCGACGGACCGGGCATGACTCAAGCATCCGAACAGCAACGACAGCCGGGCTGGCCGGAAGACCGCGCGCGTGGGGTTGCGGGCGGCGAGGCGTCTCGAGCCGGCGCGTTCGCGGACGATGTCGAAGAGCTGCGGGCGCGTCTGGGCGCCTATCTCGGCGCCCAAGTCGGCGCCGCGGTCACAGTCGACAGCTTCGTCAGGTTCCCCGCGGGTTTCTCATGGATCACCTACGGCGTCGACGTGACCGGCTATCCGCCGGGCTCGCGTCTCATCCTGCGCATGGGCCCGCCCTACGGATTGTATGCGCCCTATAGCGCGATGCCCGAATTCAAGTCGCTGAGCGCCTTGCAAGGGAGCGGCGTTCCGGTGCCGCGCGTCTTCGCGGCGAGCGACGATCCCGCGATCCTCGGCGCGCCGTTCTTCCTGTGCCAGAGGGTCGACGGCGATACGCCGCTTCCCTGGGGCGGCCAGGCGAACAAGGGGCTGGACGGCGCACGCCGCGAAAGCCTGGCGCGCGATTTCATCGACGCGCTGGCCGCGCTTCACAACTTCGACTGGCGGGCGACCGACCTCGCCAGTTGGGGCGAGGGCGTCAGCGAGAGCAACGTCGCCGCGCTGCAGATCGAGCAATGGCGGGAGCGATTTCAGCGCTGGGCCATGCGGCCGCATCCGATGGCCCATCGCGCCTTCGCCTGGCTCAGCCTGAATCAGCCGAAAGCGCCTCGCCTCGCCATCGTGCACGGCGACTATCGATTGGGAAACTTTCTCGAGCGCGACAATCGCATGACCGCGATGCTCGACTGGGAGCTCGTTCATCTCGGCGATCCCGTCGAGGACATCGGCTGGGCGTTCCTGCCGCAATATCGCGCCGGCACCGGCCTCGTCTGCGGCCTGGCGAGCGAAGAGGAGTTTCTTTCGCGCTACGAGGCGCTCGCGGGTTTCTCCGTCGACCGCCAGGCGTTGCGCTTCTACATCGTCTTTTCGCTCTTGAAGCTCGGCCTCACTCACATGGCGGCGGCGCGATGTTTCGAGGACGGCCGCTTCGACGACATGCGCATGCCCGCGATGGCGACGCAAATGGCGCCGGTCTTTCGGCAGATCGAGAAGACGCTGGAGCGTTCGAAATGAACAATTCCCTTCCGCGGCTGATCGACGGCATGGTGGCGACCCTGCGGCGCGAGATCATTCCCCATGTCGAAGGCGATTTCGCGCGCGGCCAGGCCTTTGGCGTGATCTACATGCTGAACAGCATCCGGCTTCGCGCGTCGTGGTCCAACGCTTTTCTTGTCGAACAGATTCGCGCGTTGGAGGAAGCGAGCCGGGAGCTCGAGGCCGTCGTCGGCGAACTGCCGGGCGCGCCCGCGCCGGCGGTCCGCGCGCCGCCGGGCGTGCCGACCGAATCGGAGCTCGAGGCGATGCGCGATCAGGGCGACGCGCGAATCTGCGAACTCATCGACTGGCTCGCGACTGACGGGAAGACCGCGCCCGCCGCGACGGTCGCGCGCGCCGACGAAATCGTCGCGCGCTACATCCAGCGGCAGTTGAAATGGGAAATTTCGACCAGCGCGAAACCGATGTTCGACGAGATTTCCCGCGGAAGCGACTAGGGCGCCAGGATCGGTAGGTTGATGGCATGAACACTTTCACCACTCTCGTCGTCGAAACGCGCGGACCGATCGAGATCCTCTCGCTCAACCGCCCCGACGCGCTCAACGCGGTCACTCCGACGATGATCGAGGAGGCGACCGAGTATTTCAGCGGCTTGAGCCGCCGCCTCGACGTGCGCGTCGTCGTCCTGCGCGCCAACGGGCGCGCCTTCTGCGCGGGAGCGGACCTCGCGTCGGTCGCCTTCGTCGCGCCCGGAGCAGGCCGGCCGCAGCGCCAGATGTCGATGCAGAAGCTCTACTCCGGCCTGATCAAGCTGATGCGCTCGTGCCCGCAGCCGATCATCGGCCTTCTCCACGGGGCCGCCTGCGGCGCCGGCTTCTCGCTGGCGCTGGCCTGCGACGTGCGGTTCGCCGCTCCGAACGCGCGTCTCAACGCCGCCTATCTCAAGGTCGGCGTCGGCGGCTGCGACATGGGCTCCGGCTATTTGCTGCCGCGCCTGATCGGCTTGTCCGTCGCCTCGGAACTGTTGCTGACCGGGCGTTTCATTCACGCCGAACGCGCCAAGACCGTCGGACTCGTCAGCGACGTCGTCGCCGAGGACAAGCTTCTCGAAACCGGGCTGGAGCTCGCCGAGGACATGCTGGCCGCTTCGCCGATGGGTCTTCGCATGACCAAGGAAACCCTCAACGCCGAAGTCGACGCGCCCAGCCTCGAGGCGGCGCTCACGCTCGAAGACCGCCAACAGGTGATCCTGCTGGAGACCGCCGACCAAAAGGAGGCGGTCGACGCGTTCCGGAAAAAGCGACGGCCGCGCTACGAGGATCGTTGACAGAATTTCGCGCGCGCGGCTCAGAGCCGGATGATGCGCTTGCCCTTGTTCTCGCCGCGGTAGAGCCCGGCGAGCGCGTCGGGACAAGCCTCCAAACCCTCGAGGACGTCCTCCTGATGACGAAGCTGGCCGGAGCGAACCAGGTCGGCGAGCTCGCTCACCGCGGCTTCATAGCGATCCATGTGGTCGAAGATCACGAACCCCTGCATGCGCGCGCGCTTGACCAGCAGATGCCGCTCGATGCGAGGGCCGATCGGCCAGGGCTCCCATGACGGAATCGACGCCGTGCCGCAAACCACGACGCGCGCCCCCACGGCGAGCCGGGGATAGACCGCGTCGCTGATCGCGCCGGCGGTGTTGTCGAAATAGACGTGCACGGGGCCGGCGCAGGCCGCGTCCAGCGCTTCGGCCAAGCCGGGAGCCTTATAGTCGACTGCGGCGTCGTAACCGTAGAGGTCGCGGCATAGCGCCGTCTTTTCCGCTCCGCCGGCGACGCCGACCGTGCGGCAACCCATGATCTTCGCGATCTGGCCGACGGCGGAGCCCACCGCCCCGGCGGCGGTGGAGACCAGCACCGTCTCTCCGGGCTTGGGTTCGCCGACCCCTTTCAGCGCGAGCAGCGCGGTCACGCCGTTGATCCCCAGCACGCCGAGCGCGAGCGAGCGCGGCAGATCGATCTCCGCAACCCTTCTGACAACGGCGGCCGCCTCGACGCAGGCCATCTCCTGCCATCCGAACCATCCGGCGACGACGTCGCCCGCTCGCCAACGCGGATCGCGCGATTCGACGACTTCGCCGACCGCGAGCGCGCGCATCACGGCGCCGATCTCGACCGGCGCCGAATAATTGCCGATGTCGGCGATCCAGCCGCGCATCGCAGGCTCGACCGAGAGAAAATTGTTGCGGACCAGGATTTGGCCGTCCGCGGGGGGCTGCACGGGCGCCTCGACGACGGCGAAATGCTCGGCCTGCGCGACCCCCTTGGGCCGGGCGGCGAGGACGACCTGCCGGTTGATCATGTTCGCGCCATGCCCATCGCGCTGCGCGCCCGCGCGTAGTCGGCCGCCAGCCAATCGATATAGTCGCCGGCCGGGCCGGACGACTTGACCGCCCCGATGCCCTGACCGGCGCTCCAGATGTCGCGCCACGCCTTCTTGTTCGATCCGCCGCCGGAGACATTGACGCCGATCCCGTGGGGCCGGACGAGCGTCTTCGGATCGAGGCCGTTCGCCAAGATCGACGGGCGCAGGAAGGAGGCGTCGACGCCGGTGAAGCCATTGGTGACCACGATGTCCTTGGCGCTGCTGTCGATGATCATCTGCTTGAACTCGGGTTGCGTGTTGGCCTCGGCGGACGCCAGGAACGGCGAACCGACGTAGGCGAGGTCCGCGCCGAGGACTTCGGCCGCCAGAACCGCCCGTCCGGTCGCGATGCAGCCCGACAGGATCAGGAGCCCCTGCCACCATTCGCGGATCTCGGCGACCAGCGCGAAGGGGGAGACGCTGCCCGTGTGGCCTCCCGCGCCGGAAGCGACCGCGATGACGCCGTCGACGCCGATGTCCGCGCACTTGCGCGCGTGACGATCGCTGATGACGTCGTTGAAGACGAGCCCGCCGTAGGCGTGGATGGCGTCGACGATCGCGGCGTCGGCGGCGAAAGCGAGAACGACGATCGGGACTCGATGCTTCACGACGATCGCAAGGTCGGCCTCGAGCCTGTCGTTGGTCCGATGGGCGACCAGATTGATCGCGAACGGAACGGCGCAGCCGGCGAGCTGCCGCTCGATCCGTGCGATATTCTCGTCCAATTCCGCGCTGGTGCGCGGATTGAGCGCCGGCATCGAGCCGATGATGCCGGACTTGCATTGCGCGATCACGAGGTCCGCGGTCGAGGCGATGAACATCGGGCCCGCCATGACCGGCAGCCGGAGCTTTTCTCGCAATCGGCCGGCCAATCCGGGATCGCCTCTCATTGGGCGGCCTCGAATGTGGCGAGGCCCTGATCGAGCACCTTGCGTTCGCCGACGAAGGCCTGAAACATCGCCCGATTCTCCGCGTTCCAAATCCTGAAGTCGATGAAGTCGCCGGGAAAGACGACGCCGGAAAAGCGGCACCGAAGCGCCTTGACGCGGCCCGGCGCATGGCCACAGGCGCGCGCGACGGCGACGCAGGCCATGCCGTAAGTGGCCAGCCCATGCAGGATCGGGCGGTCGAATCCGGCGCGTCTCGCGGCGTCGGGATCGGCGTGCAGCGGATTCCTGTCGCCCGACAGCCGATAGATGAGCGCCGCGCGCGAACTCACCGGCGCGCTCGCGCGTCGTTCGGCCTCGCGATCAGGAACGACGGAGGGCGCGGACAAATGTCGCGAGCCGCCAAAACCGCCGTCGCCGCGCAACCACAGCGTCTGTCGGAGCGTGCAGTAGTGCGCCCCGCCCGTCGCATCGCGAATGCTGCGCTCCAGCACCAGGACCGCGCCGCGTCCCGGGCCGCGGTCGGTGAGAGAGATGACCTGCGCCCGCGCGACGACGTCGGCCGTCGGCGGAAGGGGGGCATGAAACGACGCGGCCTGCTCGGCATGGACCAATTTTGCGAAGTCGACGCCGAACTCGGGAGCCGCGATCCACATGCCCGGCGAGGCCAGCGTAACCGCGAAAGTCGGCAGAATCTGGAGGCCGGTCTCCAGGAGATAGGCGAGGTCGTCGCGATCGCAGGGGTCACGGCCGAGCCCGACACCGAGCGCATACAGGATCGCGTCGCGGGGCGCATAGGTCTGCGCAAGATCCTCGAAGCGGTGGTTCAGCAGTCGCTCGGGCTGGATCGGCATGGCGTCAAACGGGATCCCACGCGAACACGTCGCCCGAGCGATGCAGCGGGTAGAAGTCGTTCGCGAACATCGGAAAGACGCGCTCGGCCACGCTCTGCGCGGTCCAGCCGTCCGACGTATGAGCCGCGCGGATCGGCCTCGGCTGCGAGAAGAGGAAGATCTCGTTGTTGCGCACGCCGAAAATCTGCCCGGTGACATGCGCGCCGGCGTCGCTGAGCAACGCCGTGACGAACGGCGCGATCTTCTCGGGCACGAGTTTCTTCAAACCTTCGACGCGCCGTTGCTGTTCGGGGGTGTCCGCCGGGATCGAGTCGATCATCCGCGTCCAGGCGAACGGCGCGACGGCGTTGGAGCGAACATTGAAACGTTGCATGTCGAGCGCGATCGATTTCGACAGACCGACGATGCCGAGCTTGGCCGCTGCATAGTTCGCCTGCCCGAAATTGCCGATCAGGCCGGACGTCGACGTCATGTGGACGTAGGCGCCGGAAGCCTGCCCCTTGAAATAGGGCGCGGCGGCTCGGCTGACGTTGAACCCGCCTTTGAGATGGACCGCGACGACGGCGTCGAATTCCTCTTCGGTCATCTTATGGAACAAGCTGTCGCGCAGATTGCCGGCGTTGTTCACCACCGCGTCGATGCGCCCGAACGCGTCGATCGCGGCTCGCACCATCGACTGAGCGCCATCCCAACTCGCGACGCTGTCGCGATTGGCCACGGCCCGCCCGCCCGCGGCGATGATTTCGTCGGCCACCTCTTGCGCGGGCGAAGCCTCAGCGGCTTCGCCGCCGAGCGTCACGCCGAGATCGTTGACGACGACCGCCGCGCCGGCGTTGGCGAGATCGAGCGCGACGCCGCGCCCGACGCCGCGCCCCGCGCCGGTCACCAGCGCGACCTTTCCATCCATGACGCCCATGTCTCTTCGCCTCAGTAGCTCTTGGGAAGATCGAGAACCTTCTCCGCGATGAAACACATGATGAGTTGCTCGGTGATCGGCGCGAGCCGCGTGAGCGAAGCTTCGCGATAGAGGCGCTCGACGTGGTATTCCTTGGCGTAGCCGAAGCCGCCGTGCGTCGCCACGGCCTGCCATGCGGCGTCGTGGCCCGCGCGCGCGCCGAGGAATTTTGCGCTGTTGGCTTCGGCGCCGCAGGGACGTCCGGTGTCGTAGAGTTCGGCCGCCCGCATCGCCATCAGCCACGCGGATTCGAGGTACATCCATTTCTCCGCCAGCGGGTGCTGGATGCCCTGGTTCTGTCCGATCGGCCGGTCGAAGACGACGCGTTCCCTGGCGTATCGCACCGCGCGGCGCAGCGCGTCCTGCCCGATGCCGATCGCCTCGACGGCGACCAGCACGCGCTCCGGATTGAGGCTGTGCAAAATGTACGAAAAGCCTTTGCCCTCTTCGCCGATGCGATCCTCTTCGGGGATGAACAGCCCGTCGATGAAGATCGCATTCGAGTCGACCGCCTTGCGGCCCATCTTCGGGATGCGATGAACGTCGATCTTGGCTCGGTCGAGGTCGGTGTAGAAGATCGTAATGCCGTCGGTCGGCCGCGCGCAGTCCTCGTATTTCGTCGTGCGCGTCAGCAGCATGATCTTGTTGGCGACCTGCGCGGTCGAAGTCCAGACTTTCTGCCCGCGAACGAGATACCCGCCCTCGACCTTTTCGGCGAAGGTCTTGATGCGGGTGGTGTTGAGGCCGGCGTCCGGCTCGGTGAAGCCGAAGCAGCACTGGTCCTGGCCGGAAATCAGCCGCGGGACCCAGCGCGCCTTTTGCTCCGGCGTGCCCTTGACGACGATCGGATGCGGTCCGAAGAGGTTGATGTGAACCGTCGAGGCGGCCGCCATCGCGCCGCCGTGGCTGGCGACTTCGTGCATCATGATCGCGGCTTCGGTGACGCCGAGGCCGGCGCCGCCATATTCCTCCGGCATGGTGATTCCAAGCCACCCGCCTTCGGCCATGGCCCGGTGGAATTCATGCGGGAACCTGCCGTCCTCGTCGCGTTCGAGCCAATAGTCGTCGTCGAATCGGCTGACCACCGCGCGCACGCCCTCGCGAATGGCGTTGCGCTCGTCCTCGGTCGGCAGGGGCCTTGCTGTCGTCATCTCGTCGTTGCTCCCGAACGATCGTTCCTTGTCAACACGACGCCAACGTCTTTCGCGCGGCCTTCAGGTGAGGGATGTCGACCATCTTGCCGTCGATCCCGAGCGTGCCGACGCCGGGGTTGGCCTCGAACGCCTCGACGATCCTGCGCGCTTGGGCGATCTCGGCCTCGGAAGGCGAGTAGCATCGATTGATCGTGGCGATTTGATCGGGGTGGATGGCGACTCGCCCGGTAAAGCCGTCGCGACGCGAGGCGCGGCAATCGCGCTCCAGCCCCGCGTCGTCCTTGAAATTCGCATAGAGCGTGTCGATCGGCGCGACCTCGGCGGCGGCGGCGGCGAACAGGCATTGCGCACGAGCGACCTTGTAGGGGAAAGTCCAGTTCCCGTCGGGCTCCTTGTTGTCGGTCGCGCCGATCGCGGCGCCGAGGTCCTCCGCGCCCCAGGTCAGACCGACGAGCCGGGGATGGGCGGGAGAATAGGAGCCGAGATTGAACATGGCCTTCGGCGTCTCCGTGGAAACGACGGCGAGCCTGACCGCGCCCGGCTTCATGCCGGCCTTGGCTTCCAAGGCGTCGAGATAATGGCCGATGCGCTCGATGTCGGATGCGCCGTTGGCCTTGGGGATCAGCAACGCATCGAGGCCCGGCTTGACGACGGTGGCCATGTCGTCGAGCGTCAGGCCGGTGTCGAGCGCGTTCACCCGCACGAAGAACGCCCAGTGGCGGGCGGACTTCTCGTCGAGCAGCGCCGCGACGTAAGCGCGCGCGGCGGCCTTTTGCGCCGGCGCGACCGAATCTTCCAGATCGAGGATCAGCGCGTCGGTGCCGCATTGCGCCGCGCGCGCGAATTTGCGTTCGCTGTCGGCGGGCACGAAGAGAAGAGAGCGCAGTCTCATGTCGGCTTCCGCAACATCAGGGCGACGCGCCGGCAGGTCGCAACGACTTCGTCGCGCTGGTTGAAGCCGCGATGTTCGAACGTCACGATGCCTTGGTTCGGCCGCGATTTGCTGTCGCGCAGGGCGACCACCTTGGTTTCCGCGTGAATCGTGTCGCCCGCGAACACCGGCTTGGGAAAGGCGACGTCCTCCCAGCCGAGATTGCCGACCGTCGTTCCCAGGGTCGTATCCTGCACGGAAAGACCGACGATGAGCCCGAGCGTGAAGATCGAGTTGATCAGGGGCCGACCGAACTCGGTCGTTTTCGCGTATTCGTGGTCGATATGAATCGCCGCGGGATTGTAGGTCAGGGCGGAAAACAGGATGTTGTCCATGTCGGTCACGGTTCGACGAATCTCGTGAACGAAGGTCTGACCGACTTCGAACTGCTCAAAATACTTTCCGGCCATATCGAGGCTCCTTCAGCGCAATCGTCCGAGGATCGATACCGCGGCGACGCTGTTGAACGGCGCCCCGCCGAGATTGTGAATCAGCCCCATGTCGACGCGCGCGCGCTGGCGCTCGCCCGCGCGTCCGAGCAACTGGCTGTAGATTTCGTACGCCATGCGCAGTCCCGAGGCGCCGACCGGATGGCCGAAACACTTCAGTCCCCCGTCGATCTGGCAGGGCTGCGCGCCGTCCCGGTCGAATCGCCCGTCGAGAATCTCGAACGGCGCGCGCCCGTCGTCCGCCAGACCGAGGTCCTCCATCGTCACGAGTTCGGTGATCGAGAAACAGTCGTGCGCCTCGACGAGCGAAAGATCGGCGCGCGGGTTGCCGATTCCGGCTTCGGCATAGGCGCGCTTGGCCGCCTGCCGCGTGGTGGCGACAAAGCTGCCGTCCCACGCGCCATATTGCATTTCCCAGCCATGGCTGGCGCAGAGCTGGATCGCCTTCACCGTGACGGGATTGGCGCGCCCGAGTCCGCGGGCGATATCCGGCGTCGTGAGAATCGCGCAAGCCGCGCCGTCCGACACGCCGCAACAGTCGAACAGCCCCAAGGGATCGGCGATCATCGGCGCCTCGAGGATCGTCTCCATGTCGACGGCCTTGCGCAAGTGCGCCTTGGGGTTGAGCGCGCCGTTCTGATGGCTCTTCCAGCTCACGTGCGCCATCGCGCGCTTGAGGTCGGCGCTGGCGATCCCATGGCGGGCGCCATAGGCGCCGGCCAACTGGGCGAAGGCTCCGGGCGCCGAGCCGTAGGGCATCCAGAGATCGTTGGCCAGGCCCTTGGTGCGCAGCGGCAAGCCGCCGTAGCCGGTGTCCTTGAGCTTTTCGACGCCGAGCGCCAGCGCGAAATCGACCGCGCCCGACGCGACGGCGTAGCTCGCCGCGCGCAACGCCTCCGAGCCGGTCGCGCACATGTTCTCGACGCGCGAGACCGGGATGCCCTTCAGCCGCAGCGCGTGGGCGAGCGGCAACGCGCTGTTGCCGACGTTGATGTCGTCGAGGGCGTTGCCCATCCACGCCGCTTCGATCTGCGCCCGCTCGAGGCCGGCGTCCGCCAGCGCCTCCTCGAACGCGTCGACCATCAGGTCATCGGGACCCTTGTCCCAACGTTCGCCGAATGCGGTGCAGCCCATGCCGACGACGGCGACTTTGTCCTTGATTCCGTTGGCCATCGGTTCAGCCCTCGATCTGCGGGCGTTGCGCCGGCGCCGCCTTCCAGAAATAGGTTCTGAAGCCGCGCCTCTTGTCGTGCGACTTGATCCTGAGCCGCATCCGCACCGCGTCGCCCACGCAAAAGCCCTTGCCGTCGAAATCGGTGAATTCCATCATCACGCGGGCGCCGTTGTCGAACTGGACGAGGCCGAACCAGAACGGCGGATCGGGGGTGAAGTTCAGCCGGTCGGCGGTGGCCGAGACAATTCGCGCCGTCTCGTCGGCGAGCCGAACGTCTTGCATGGGTTCGAGCCCGTCCGCGTCCGGCCGCACGGGTACGCGGCTCTTGGGAAACTGGACGTTGCCTTTCGCATCGCGCCCGCCGACGAAGCCGATCATGTCGCGGCCGTAACGCTCGAGCACGGTCGCCTGGGCCTTCTGCGCGAACTCGGAACGGACGCCCCAATCGAGATCCAACTCACCGGTCAGGCTGAGGAAGCGGACGTAGTCGTCGAACGCCACGCCGGAGCGGAACATGGCGGCGGCCTCGTTCGCGCCCGGCATGGCGCCGATCAATTCCAACACGAGCGCGTCGCAACCGCTGCCGAACCCCGCGAGCAGGATATGGTCGCCCGGCTTCGCCTTCGCGCAGGCTATCGAAAAGGCGAAGAGCGCGTGCGCGGCGCCCAAATCGCCCAGGCTCTGCGTCAGGTCGCTCGCCAAATTCGGCGCGGTCATTCCCATTGCGCGCGCCATGTCGCGCCAGCATCCCGCGAGCGGTTCGTGCACCGCCGCGAAGGCGATTTTCGACGGGCCGACGCCGGCCATCGCGCAGGCCTTCTCGATGGTCGGGACCATGACGCGCGCGACGGCCGTCTCGCGCACGAACCGCTCCTCGGCGGCGTAAGGGTCGGGATGCTCGCGCGATGCATAGATGTCGACGAGGTCGTGCGATAAGCTCGCGTGGCCGATCAGTCTCGCCGCGCCGCGATCGGAGGCCAACGCCGCGGCGCCGCCGTCGCCAAACGCCAACTGCTGCGGGCTGCCGGGCTTGGCGGACCGCTTTTCACCGGCCGCGACCAGCGTCTCGCGCGCGCCGAGCAGCGCGTCGAGCAAGGCCGAGACCGCGCAGCGCCGCGAGCCCGAAACGTCGTTCGTGCGCGTTTCCCGATCGAGCGCCAAGGCGTCGACGAGCAACGTCGCGTGCGAGCGCTCGATGAACGGCGCCGAGGTCGATGCGAATACGACGGCGCGAGGCGCGCCCGTCAGGCTTCGAGCGGCTTCGACCGCCATCGTCAAAGCGTCTTCGTCCCATCCCGCCACGGCGCGCCGCCCGCCGGCTCGACCGCCGAGTCCGGAGAACTTCAGAGCCCTGCTCGCCGCGCTCCGCTCCAAGCGCAGCAACGGCGCGTAAGCGCCGACTCCAGCGACAAACCTCTCGTCGACCTTTTGCACATCGTTCCCCGACACGTACGCAGTCCTCGCGCGAAGACAGGTCTTGACAGCTTTCGGCAAAGTTGTAAATAGGATTACGATATGCCGGCGCACAATATCGTTGGGCGCGGCAATCGAGGGGTTTGCGTCGTTATGAGCATGGATATATTCCGTATCGACGCGCTGGCTGGAAAGTCCATTCTCGTCACCGGCGGCGGCACAGGTCTCGGCAAGGAAATCGGCAAGGCCTTGGCGGCCAGAGGCGCCGCGGTCCACATTTGCGGCCGCCGGGCCGGCGTGCTCGAGGCCGCTGCGAAGGAGATCGCCGCGTGCGGGCCGGCGCCGGCGCGCAGTCACGTCTGCGACATTCGCGACGCCGATCAAGTCGAACGCATGATGGACGCGATCTGGGAGAGCGGGCCGCTCACCGGGCTCGTCAATAACGCGGCCGCCAATTTCATCGCGCCGACCAAGGATATCAGCCCTCGCGGCTTTCGCGCCATCACCTCGACGGTGATGGACGGAAGCTTCCACGTCACCTTGGCGACGGGCAAGCGTTGGATCGCCGGCGGATTGAAGGGCTCCGTGGTCAGCAATCTGGTGACCTGGGTCTGGACGGGATCGGCCTTCGTCGTGCCCTCCGCCATGGCGAAAACCGCCCTGCACGCCATGACGATGTCGCTCGCCGTGGAATGGGGGCCTTACGGCATTCGGCTCAACGCCACCGCGCCGGGGCCGTTCCCGACGGAAAGCGCCTGGGAAAAGCTCAATCCGATCCCCGATACGAAGTCGAGCGCGACGAACGCCGATACGGTGCCGTTGCGGCGCTACGGCCAGATCAAGGAATTGCAGAACCTGATCGTCTTCCTGCTTTCCGACGGCTGCGATTACCTGACGGGTCAGACGATCGCGATCGACGGCGGCCAGCATTTGGCCGGGCCCGGGACCTTCGCCGATCTCAGCGCGCTGACCGACGAGCAATGGCGCGCCGCGCGCGAGGCGATCCAGAAATCGACCCAACGTGAGAAGGCGCAACGGACGCAGGGATCATGATGAGGTCGCAAGGGCGGGTGACGTCATGATCGAGCGATCGCTGTTCCGCGAAGAGCACGAAATATGGCGAACGACGGTTCGCCGCTTCGTCGAGAAGGAAATCGCGCCGTTCCACGCGCAATGGGAGCGCGACGGCATCGTCCCGCGCGAATTGTGGTTGAAGGCCGGCGCGCAGGGGATGCTCTGCTGCACCGTGCCCGAGCAATACGGCGGCCTCGGTCTCGACTATCTCTTCGACGTCGTCGTGTTCGAAGAGCTGTGGCGGGTCGGCGCGAGCGGTCCGGGTTTTCTCATTCACACCGATCTCGTCGCGACCTACATCCGGTCCTTCGGAACCGAGGATCAGAAGAAGCGCTGGCTTCCCAAGATGGTCAAGGGCGAGGCGATCGGATCGCTCGGCATGACCGAGCCGCACGCCGGCAGCGACTTGAAGGCGGTGCGCACGCAAGCGGTTCGCGACGGCGACGAATTCGTCATCAACGGCCAAAAGGTCTTCATTTCGAACGGCCAATTGTGCGACGTCGTGGTGCTGGCGACCAAGACCGACAACGGCGCCGGCGCCAAGGGCATCACCCTTTTTCTCGTCGAGTCCGATCGCCCGGGGTTCAACCGTGGGCGCAATCTCGAAAAGCTGGGCATGAAGGCGCAAGACACGTCCGAATTGTTCTTCGAGAACGTCCGCGTACCCGCCGGCAACATGCTCGGCGAGGAGGGTCGCGGCTTCGCGCACATGATGACGAAACTGGCGCAGGAGCGCCTGGCGCAAGCGATCCGCTCGGCCACCGTCACCGAAACCGTCATCGACTGGACGGTGGACTACACCTCCGAGCGCAAGGCGTTCGGCCAAACCATCGCCGACTTCCAGAACACGCAGTTCGTGCTGGCCGACCTCAAGGCGCGGGCGACCATGGCGCGCGTCTTCACCGACAAATGCATCGAGCTGTTCATGCAAGACAAGCTCGACGCGGTCGAGGCCGCGATGGCGAAAATGGTGACGTCCGAATTGCACTGCGAGACGGTCGATCGGTGCCTGCAGCTCTTCGGCGGCTGGGGCTACATGTGGGAATATCCGATCTGCCGCGCCTACGCCGACGCGCGCGTCGTGAAGATCGCCGGAGGGTCGATCGAGGTGATGAAGACGATCATCGCGAGGGATATGTTCAAGAATCGGCCGCTGATGAAGGGGAGGCGGGGATAATTTGGCGACGTTCGACGAAGCGGCCGAGGCCCGCGGTCCCGTTGGCGAGCGGCGCATTTTCGCTTCGCGGCCGCGCGGCCTTCGTTCGAGGAAATGGGCTTGGCGCGAGATCTGAACACTAGCCTTCGTTTCGGCTTCCTCATTCACGACGTCTCGCGTCTGCGCCGCGTCGTGGTGGACCGCTCGCTCAAGCCGCTGGGCATCACCCGATCGCAATGGTGGGTGCTGGCTTTTCTGTCGCGGCGCGACGGGATGACGCAAACGGCGCTCGCCGCCGACCTCGACCTCACCAAGGTCGCCATCGGCGGCCTGCTGGACCGAATGGAGACCGCTGGATTCGTCGAACGGCGCGCCGATCAAAGTGACGGCCGGGCGCGGCGCGTCTACCTCACGCAGGCAGGCGCGAAAACCGTCAGAGCAATTCGTGAGAGCGTGGAAACCATTGAACTTGAAATCCTAAGCCGCATTTCGGAAGACGCGCTTAATCAAGCCGCGGAAACGCTGACGACGCTCAAGGGCACATTGCTCGAGATGGCCGGGGCCGAGGCGGACGACGGGAACAGTTCGGACGTCGGTGCGGTCGGATGAAAGACAGGGAGAACTTAACGTGCGCGGATTGACGGACAAGGTCGCAATCGTAACCGGCGGCGGACAGGGGATCGGCCGCGCGCTGAGTCTCAGACTGGCTCAGGAGGGCTGCAAGGTCGCGATTTTCGACTTGAAGCTGGAAGCGGGCAAGGAAACGGAGCGCCTGGCCGGCGACGCCGTCGTCAAGACCTACGAGGTGGATGTCGGGGACTACGGCGCCGTGAAGTCCGCCGTCGAAAGCGTCGAGTCGGAGCTCGGGCCGATCTGGGCGCTGGTGAACAACGCCGGTTGGGATCGCCCGACGCCGTTCCTGGCGACCGATCAGGCGCTTTGGGACAAGATCATCCGCATCAACCTCTATGGGCCGCTCAACACGCACCATGTCGTCGCGCCGCTGATGGCGGGACGGCGCGCGGGCCGCATCATCAACATCGCCTCCGACGCGGCGCGCGTCGGCACCAGCAACGAAGCCGTCTATTCGGCATGCAAAGGGGGGCTGATCAGCTTCACCAAATCGATCGCGCGCGAACTCGCGAGCAAGGGCGTGTTGCTCAACGCCGTTTGTCCCGGCCCGACCAACACGCCGATGATGGCCGCGGTCCTGGGCGAGGGCGAGCAGGCGGTGAAGTGGAAGGATGCGATGGTGCGCGGCATTCCCTTGAAGCGTATGGGCGAGCCGGAAGACTACGCCGGCATCGTCGCCTTCCTGGCGTCGGACGACGCCGGTTTCATCACCGGTCAGACCATTTCCGTCGCCGGCGGGATGAACATGATCTGACGGAATTCTCGAAGATCGCAATTTATCGACGTTTGCGCGGCGGGCGGCCGACGCGCCTGGGAGACAAGCAATATGAGCGGTTCAATCGTTTTCGAAGACATCCTCTACGAGGTGCGCGAGCGCGCCGCATGGGTCATCATCAATCGCCCCAAACTGTACAACGCCTTTCGCGCCCGGACGATGGAAGAGCTGATCAAGGCGTTCCAGTTGGCCGGCGACGACAAGGGCGTATCGAGCATCGTCCTGACCGGCGCGGGCGACAAGGCCTTCTGCACCGGCGGCGACCAGAGCGCCCACGAAGGCCAGTACGACGGGCGCGGCATTGTCGGCCTGCCGATCGACGAATTCCAGTCGGCCATTCGCGACGTGCCGAAGCCCGTCATCGCCCGCGTCAACGGCTTCGCGATCGGCGGCGGCCACGTCTTCGCGACGCTGTGCGATCTCACCATCGCCGCCGACACCGCCAAGTTCGGCCAGGTCGGGCCGAAGGTCGGCTCGGTCGATCCGGGTTGGGGCACCGCCCTGCTCGCCCGCCACATCGGCGACAAACGCGCGCGCGAAATATGGTTCCTCAACCAACAGTACACGGCGCAGGAGGCCTACGAGATGGGCCTCGTCAACAAAGTCGTGCCGCTGGCCGAACTCGACGCGGCGGTGAAAGCCTGGACGGACATTCTCGCCGAGCGCTCGCCGACCGCGCTGGCGCTGGCCAAGCGCTCGTTCAACGCCGACAGCGAGAACATCCGCGGCATCAGCCTCGCCATGCTCAGCGCCGTGAAGCTGTTCTACGAAACCGAGGAATCGAAGGAAGGCGTGCGCGCCTTCAAGGAGAAGCGCAAGCCCGACTTCCACAAATACGTGAAGTGACGGAGCCGGCGAGACACCATGACTCCCGCGCGCTTCGATCCGGCGGACTTGGCGAGCGTGCTGCCGCAGGGGGGACGCACGCTGGTGCTCGGCTCTTCCGGCGAATCGTTGCTTCTCGCCGACGCGGTCATGCGGGCGGGCGGCGCGTTGGGCGCGATGACCTTCACCGGAGTCTTCATTCCCGGTCTGAACACCCGTACGTATCTCGCCAATCCTTCGTGCCGCGTCGAAACGTTCTTCATGACGCCCGAGCTGAAAGCCGCCGGAGCGGCGGTGACCTTTCTGCCGCTCTGTTACGGCGACATTCTCGCGCGGTTGCGGACGGTCCCGATCGACGCCGCGCTGTTCATGGCGTCGCCGCCCGACGGCGATGGTCGCTGCGGCTTCGGCCCGGTCGTCGATTTTCTCGCCGAGCTCTGGCCGAGAATCCCGCTGCGCATCGCTCATCTCAATCCCGCGATGCCGCGCACGCATGGAGAGGCGGGCGTTCCATTTTCTGAGATCGCCGCCTTCGCCGAACAGGACCAGCCTCTGCTGGGGTTTTCCGAGGCGGGCGCGGATGCGGTCGCCGAGGCGATCGCGACGCAGGTCGCTCGCTGGATTCCCGACGGAGCGACGCTGCAGACGGGATTGGGAAAGATCCCCGCCGCGGTCCTTCGCGCCTTGACGGGACATCGCGAATTGCGGGTTCACTCCGGGCTGATCGCGGAGGCGGTCGTGGATCTCGAGGAGGCCGGCGCGCTCGCCGGGGGGACGGCGGTGACGGGCGGGGTCGCGATCGGTTCGAAGCGGCTCTACGACGCGGTCGCGCGGCCGACCTATCGCTTCCGGCCCGTCTCGTTCACCCACTCGCCGCGCGTGATTGCGGACATCGACACGTTCGTCGCGATCAATTCGGCGCTCGAGGTCGATTTGCTGGGTCAGGCCTACGCGGAGGTCGGACCGGGCGGCTTGATGTCCGGCCCGGGCGGCGCGTCGGATTTCGCCCGCGGGGCCTGGTGCGCGGGAGGCCTTCGCATCATCGCGCTGCCGGCGTCCGCCGCCAAGGGGACGGTAAGCCGAATCGTCGCGCCGAACGCGGGCGCCGGACCGATCTCGCTGGGTCGGATGGACACCGACGTCGTCGTGACCGAATTCGGCGCCGCCGATCTGCGCGGGCGAAGCCATGGCGCGCGCGCGCAAAGCCTGATCGCGATCGCTCCGCCGAGCCACCGGGCGGGGCTCGAGCAATCCTGGGCCGCGTTCGCGGCGAGATTCTAACAAAACGGGGAGATGAAATGGCCAAGCGTAAAGTCATCATCAGTTGCGCCGTCACAGGCTCGATTCACACGCCCACCATGTCGCCTCACCTGCCGGTGACGCCGACGGAGATCGCGGAGTCGGCGCTGGGGGCGGCCGAGGCGGGCGCGGCGATCGTCCATCTGCACGCGCGCAACCCGGTCGACGGCCGACCGGACCAGAGCCCCGAGGCGTTCGAGCCGTTTCTGCGATTGATCAAGCAATCCTCGAACGTCGTCGTCAATCTGACCACCGGCGGCTCGCCCTACATGACCGTCGAGGAGCGCGTGCGGCCGGCCGCCAAATGGCGCCCCGAGATCGCCTCGCTCAATATGGGTTCGATGAACTTCGGCCTGTTTCCGATGCTCAAGCGCTACAAGGAGTTCAAGCACGACTGGGAGCCGAAAATGCTCGAGGGCTCCCACGACCTCGTCTTCCGAAACAGCTACAAGGACATCCGCTACGCACTGGATACGCTGAACGTGACGGGCGCGCGTTACGAGTTCGAGTGCTACGACACGAGCCACCTCTACAACCTGCACTACTTCCTGAGCGAGGGGCTGGTGAAGCCGCCCCTGTTCATCCAGACCTGTTTCGGCCTGCTCGGCGGCATCGGCGCGCATCCCGAAGACGTCATGCACATGAAACGCACCGCCGACCGATTGTTCGGCGACGCGTACCGCTGGTCGGTCCTGGGCGCCGGACGCAACCAGATGCCGGTCGCGGCGATGGCCGCCTCGATGGGCGGCAATGTCCGCGTCGGGCTGGAGGACAGCCTCTGGCTGGGGGCCGGGCAGCTCGCGCCGTCGAACGCATCTCAGGTTCGCCAGGTTCGGCAGATCATCGAGGGCCTCGGGCTCGAGGCGGCGACGCCCGACGAAGCTCGCGAGATCCTGGCGCTCAAGGGCGGCGACCGCGTCGAATTCTGATCGCCCGCCCGCCGCCGCTGCGCGAAAGACGTCCGCGGTCGCCGACCGTTCGGCCGACCGCGGTTCGCGACGACGCCGGTCGGGCGCGCCAGGCCTCTTCCATCACCGCCCGCACTCCCGAGAGAACGCAGCCATGACGCCGCAGCTCCGACAGTTTCGCCTCGAATTCAAAGACAACGGCCTCGTCCACCTGGTTTTCGACGCGCCGGGGCTGACGATGAACGTCTTCTCCGACGACGCGATCGTGGAGCTCGGCGTCTTCGCGCACTGGCTCGCGGTCAGCGACGCGCGCGGCGCGTTGATCCGCTCGGGCAAGCAAAGCGGATTCTGCGCCGGCGCGAACCTGCCCGAAATCTGGGCGTCCTACGACATGGTCACGAGGACGCCGCCGCACCTGCGCTTCACCGTCGCCTTCGACCATTTCTTTCGTATGAGCCTGGCGATGCGCGCGCTGGAGACCTGCGGCAAGCCGGTCGCCGCGGCTCTCGCCGGCCTCGCGCTCGGGGGCGGCTGCGAACTCGCCCTCGCCGCGCACTACCGGGTGTTGGTCGACGATCCGCGCGCTACGCTCGGCCTGCCCGAATCGTTGGTCGGCCTGTTGCCGGGCGCGGGCGGCACCCAACGCCTGCCGCGATTGATCGGCGTCGAGGCGGCGATGCCGATCCTGCTGGATGGCGCGCGACTGTCCGGCCGAGCCGCGCTCGAGGCCGGACTGGTCGACGCGCTGGTTGCTCCCGGCGAGGAGATCGCAGCGGCGGAGGCCTGGCTGCTGTCGGCGCCGGCGCCGACCCAGCCATGGGATCGCGTCGATTGGATTGCGCCGGCGCCGGCCGTGGCGAGCGCCGCACTGGCGCCCGTGCGGCGCGAGGTTCTCGCCAAGTCCTTGGGTCATTATCCCGCCCTGTTCGGCATCCTGGACTGCGTCGAGTTCGGCCTGCCGCAAGGCTTCGAAGGCGCGATCCGCAGCGAGATGGCGGTCTTTGCCCACCTGATCATGCGGCCCGAGCCGCGCAATATGATCCAGACGCACTTCCTGGGACGGGTCGATTACGACCGCCTCGTGCGGATGGGGCAATTGCCGGCGTTCGTCGGGGAGGTCGTGGCGAAGGTTCGCGCGATTCTCGATCAGGCGAAGCCCGACGCCGAGGCGCTCGCGGCCGCCGGCTTCACCGGCCTCGGCCGCGAGGTCGCCCCCGTCCGCACGCGCGTGGCTCCGGGATATTGGGTCGAAGGCGCGGACGGCGATCCTCGCGCGGCGCGCGCGCTCGCTGTCCTCGACCGGATCAGCGAAGCGGTTTCGCCTTGGGCCGCGACTCGTTCGCACGAAGACTTGCGGATCGCCGATTACGCGGTGATCCGAGAAACCGGATACCCTGCTTATCTCGGCGGCCCGTTCGCATTCGGCGCGCGCAACGCTGGGAAGGACTCGTCTCGATCATGAAGATTCTCGTGCCCGTGAAACGGGTGGTCGACTACAACGTGAAGATCCGGATCAAGTCGGACGGGTCCGGCGTCGAGCTGGCCAACGTGAAGATGTCGATGAATCCGTTCGACGAGATCGCGGTGGAGGAGGCGCTTCGGATCAAGGAGGCGGGCAAGGCGAGCGAGGTGATCGTCGTCTCGATCGGCCTGGCGCAGGCGGCCGAAACGCTGCGCACGGCGCTGGCG
>Ga0181524_10000318_pt1 | contig 58385 bp, 62 predicted proteins | sample PEATcosm2014_Bin_34_FD_119761 | JGI IMG/M metagenome (GOLD analysis project Ga0181524, IMG submission 119761) | Peatland microbial communities from MTU Mesocosm Facility, Houghton, MI, USA - PEATcosm2014_Bin05_60_metaG | ecosystem: Environmental > Terrestrial > Soil > Wetlands > Peat | place... | reverse complement strand
GAGAGCTTAGTCGCGCGGATGCAGAAACTCTCGCGGCGAATCCTCTTTGAAACAGTGCCCGGAGTGCGGCGCCGCAAGTCCTTGAGCAAGAAGGTTTTGGGCCTTATCTAAGCGCCATTCGGGGCTGACACCATTTGTCGAGCGGGAGTTGCAGCGGGCTTACGGCGACAAGTCGGCCGCCACGGTGCAACAAATGCTCGGCGGGGCGAAGCCGGCGCGGGGCGAGAAGAGCGGCCCGCACGAGTGGGACACGGCGGCGCTCCTGAAAGTGATGTGGGAAAGCTGGAACGACGTCTTTGCCACCACCCTCGGCAGGGCCGAGCGCAGCTTGGTCAGCGAGTTACTCGAGGTCCGGAACAAGTGGGCGCACCAGAAGCCGTTCAGCACCGATGACGCCTACCGGGCCTTCGATAGCCTGCAACGGATGTTGGTCGCCGTAAGCGCGGCCAAGGAGGCGGAGGAGTTGGAGCGGCAAAAGGCCGAGTTGCTCCGCCTCAAGTTCGACGAGCAGGTGCGGCACGAGAAGCGGAAGGCGGCCAGCATCGCAATCGAGAGCCAGGCAGCGGCCGGCCTGAAACCCTGGCGCGAGGTCGTGACCCCTCATCCCGACGTGGCTTCCGGCCGGTATCAACAGGCCGAGTTTGCGGCCGACTTGTGGCAGGTCTATAAAGGGCTGGGCAGCGAGGAGTATCGCAACCCGGTGGAGTTCTTCCGGCGCACATACTTGACGGTCGGGCTGAAGGATCTGCTCGCTCGCTCGCTGCTGCGCATGGCCGGCAAGGGCGGCGACCCGGTAGTGGAGCTGCAAACCAACTTCGGCGGCGGCAAGACTCACTCGATGCTGGCGCTGTATCACCTATTCTCCGGCACGTCGAAGGAGGACATGGTCGGCCTGGAGCCGGTGTTCACCGAGGCCAAGTTCTCTCCGCCGGCCGGAATCCGGCGTGTGGTCATCGTGGGCAATCGGCTTTCGCCGGGGCAACCGGAGCGGAAGGACGACGGTACCATGGTGCGGACCCTGTGGGGGGAATTGGCATGGCAGCTCGGCGGCAAGGAGGGCTACGCCATGGTCCGCCAGGCTGACGAGACGGCCACGAACCCGGGCGATGCCATGGGCAGACTACTCCGGAAATACTCGCCGTGCCTGATTCTGATCGACGAGTGGGTGGCCTACGCGCGGCAATTGCACGACACCGGCGACCTGCCGGGGGGTGATTTCGAGACTCAGTTCACGTTTTCCCAGACCCTGAGCGAGGAGATGAAGTCGGCGAAGGAGGCACTGCTCGTGGTCAGCATCCCGGCGTCCTCAGAGGGGGCAGGGGCGTCCCCGACGGCCGGCGTGCATGACGAGGAGGTTGGCGGAGCCCGAGGCCGGGAGGCGCTGGCGCGACTGCGCAACGTTTTCCAGCGGGTGGCGACGCAGTGGCGCCCGGCCAGCTCGGAGGAGAGCTATGAGATTGTGCGACGCCGACTCTTCCAGCCAATTACCGATCCCCAGCTCTTTGTCGCGCGGGACCGGGTGGCCAAAGAGTTTTGCGACCTTTACCGGGCACAGCACCAGGAATTCCCGGCGGAGTGCCGCGAGGGTGATTACGAGAGAAAACTCAAGGCAGCCTATCCGATTCATCCGGAGATCTTTGACCGGCTCTACCAGGATTGGGCGGGGTTGGTGAAATTCCAGCGCACGCGCGGGGTCCTGCGGCTGATGGCCTCGGTCATCCACACATTGTGGGAACGGGATGACCGCAGTGTCTTGATCCTCCCCGCCAACCTGCCGGTGGACGAGTTGCGGGTCCAATGTGAACTGACCCGCTACCTGCCCGACGGCTGGGACACGGTGATTGAAAAGGACGTGGATGGGGAGAACTCGCTGCCGTTGAAGGTGGACCGCGAGAAGCCGAATCTGGGGCGCTATTCCGCGAGCCGCCGGGTGGCGCGCAGCGTGTTTCTCGGTTCGGCGCCGACGCCGCACGCGGCGAACAAAGGGATCGAAGACAGGCGGATTAAGCTCGGCTGCGTGCAACCGGGAGAGTCGCCGGCGGTGTTCGGGGATGCCCTCCGGCACTTGGCCCATAGCGCGACCTATCTTTACCAGGACGGGAATCGTTACTGGTATTCAACCCAGCCGACGGTGACCAAACTGGCGGACGACCGAGCCGAGCAGTTGAACCGGGAGCCGGACAAGGTGGCCGAGGAAATTCGGCGCCGGGTCCGGGAGGAGCTGCGCAACCGGGGCGATTTTGCCAAGGTCCATCCCTTTGCCAGGAGCGGTGAGGTGCCGGATGAGATGGAGACGCGGTTGGTGGTCTTGGACCCGGAGCATCATTACGCCAAGGACCCCACGAATCCTGCCCTGGTCGATGCGGAAGCGATTCTGACTAGCCGGGGCAACAGCCCGCGCCTTTACCGCAACACGCTGGTCTTTCTGGCGGCGGACCGCGCCCGGCTGGAGGAGTTGATGCAGGCCACGCGCTACTTCATCGCCTGGCAGTCAATCGAGAAGGACCGCGAAAAGCTGAATTTGGATAACCACCAGTGGCAGCAGGCCACGACCCAAAGGGGGACTTGGGAGGGGACGGTCGAGGCGCGGATTTACGAGACGTTTCATTGGCTGCTGGTGCCCGTGCAGCCGAGTCCCGAGGCGAAATTGGACTGGTTGTCCCTCAAACTGAATGGGCAGGATGCGCTGGCGGTGCGCGCTTCAAAGAAGCTGCGGAACGAGAGCCAGATGGTCTCACAGTACGCTCCCAGCCTATTGCGGGGCGACATGGACAAGATTCCCCTCTGGCGCGGCGCTCACGTGGCCGTGACTCAGCTCCTGGAGGATTATGCCCGGTATCCCTATCTGCAACGCGTCCGCAGTCCGGAGGTGATCCTGGCCACCATCCGTGATGGACTCGCCTTGATGACCTGGGCTACGGACAGCTTCGGCTACGCCGATTCATGGGACGAGGCGAAGAAGCGGTACGTGGGGCTCCAGGGTGGGAGAATCATTTCTGTCACGGCCGACAGCACAGGGCTGCTGGTCAAACCGGAGCTTGCGGCCAGGCAACTCGACGCGGAGAGGCCAACAGCCCAGCGCCCGCCAGGTCCGGCCAGCCAGGAGGGCATGGCCGCCGGCCAAGCCCACGGGACGGCTGGTGGAGCCACGGCTGTCTCCAAGACGTCTCCAGCTCCGCCGAAGCTTAAGCGCTTTCACGCCAGTGTTCACCTGGACCCGTCCCGAATCGGACGGGATGCCGGCCGCATTGCCGAGGAGGTAGTGCAGCACCTTTCTCTCTTGCCCGACGCCAAGGTCGAAGTGGTGATGGAAATTCAGGCGGAGATCCCGGACGGCGCACCAGACAACGTCGTTCGCACCGTCACAGAGAATTGCCGGACTCTCAAGTTCAAGAATCAGGGCTTCGAGCCGGAATGATGCACGGCGCTTTCCGAGTGGATTTTCAAATCGTCGAGCTGATAAGTATGGCGAGACGCGCCTTGCACCTTGTCAAACAATGGAAACTACAGACTTGATTTGCCCGCCCTTCTCGCTTTCGCCCATCTTGCCTTCATCGCCTCTGAGAGTGCCTTGCTCCACGCCGCACTTCTCTTCCTCTTTGGCTTTTCCAACGACTGCTCGGGTTCGGCTGCCACCGTCACGCTCTTTTTCCCCATTCTCCTTGCCGCCCATCTTGCCTTCGCAGCAGCACTGATGTTGGCACGGCCCTCCGCGCTGACCTTCTTTCTCCTCTTCCTCCTCCCATTCTTCGGCCTCCCAGGTTCTTCCGGGCCGACAGGAGTGGGTGTCACTCCGCCGCCAAGAATGGCGTTCAGTTGTTCCTGCAGCGCGTCGATATTCTCTTTGAGGTCGGCTGCCTTTCGGAGTTGCCGCGGTGTCAAGGTCGTAATGTTCATAGGGAAGGCTTCGAGTTACTTGGTGCCCAAAATCGCGTCCTTGGCTGCCTTGGCGACACGGAACTTCACAACCCGCTTGGCCGGGATTTTGATTGTTGCGCCCGTTGCAGGATTTCGGCCCATGCGGGCTTTGCGATTCACCAGCACCAGCTTGCCTAAACCGGGGATTGTGAACTTGTTCTTGGCGTTCTTGTATGCCAGGGCCACGAGAGCTTCCAGCGCCTCAATGGCTTGTTTTTTGGTGACTCCGACTGTCTCAGCCAGAGAGACTGCAATGTCAGATTTGGTTAATGCTTTTGCCATAATGCAGAGAGGGGTAATCGGAAAACCCAGCATTTGCAATGGTGAAACGACGGCAAACAAACGGTCAGCTTATTGTGGCGCCGCGACATGCTCGGCCGGGGTGGCCTTCCACTGGTCAATCAGAACCGCTTTCACCCCTGTCTTGAAAGCAACTGCCACCCCTGCGCCTCACGGCGAGCGCACGCGCTAGAAGCGACCAGAACCAGAATAATCTGTCCAAGGAGGATCATTGGAATGGGAGGAGCCGCCGCTGAGGATAGTGGTTTGCAGGGGCGGCCAGGTGTGGTTGGCGAGATCCGCGCAGACCTCCTCGCTTTGCTCCCCGGACGTCACATTGGGGAGGCGGAAGGCGAGAGCACCGTTCTCCTGACGGGTCAGTCGTGTCCCCATCCCAAGCGATACTCTTTCCCGTCGATTCTCGTCAGCCGTAACCCATGTCTGCGGGGTCCCTCGTGCTGCACACACAGAACGAGACACCCGCAGCGGGGTAGTCGGGGCCAGCACAGCGCGAGTTCGGGCTGCTCCCCGCCCGAGCCCTGGCGCGTGTGGCGTCGCCTGGCCGGGGCTCCCTCGGGTCGGTGCGAGGTCCCCAGCCCGCCGGCCGTGTCGGAGTGCCCGTTTCGGTTGCGCCACAGGGCAACCGGCATCCGGTTATCACCTTCGCGATCCACTTCAATACATTGTACGATCTCGAAGCGATACAGCCATTTGCAGCGCCTTCCACGCTCTATCTTGCCCAGTTGATTTGATGGGACGTAGGCGACTACTTGAAACTGGAGGCGAAGCAGGTGAGGCAGCCTGAATGGTTTGCCGGACCAGCGAGCCTCCAGGAATTCGTCCACGTGCCAGGTCAACTCGGCGGCTTCGGGGTCATACCAGCGTGCAAGGAAGTCCTTGCCGGTGATTACGTCTCGGAAGCGTCCCTCGTAAGCCCACACGGAAGAGCCGTCCCGCCGAGCCATATCTCGTGCGCCAGGCTCGATTGAAGAGTCCGTCCACTTCCATTGTTCCGGTTGTTCGGGCGGCAAGCCCGCCGCTTTTGCTTGGCTCGGCGGAACCCTGCCGCCTTTGCCGGAAAGCTGGGTCACGTGCAACAATTCGGCTGCTTCGACGTACAGCCCCGGGCACGGGTTTCCGCGCCCGAACGGCGCCAGCCCTTCAAAGGACTGCGCCCATTGCTTCGGTTGCAGGATGGAGGCAGGCGCCACCACGTCCGCCACTGGGACCAAACGGTCTTCGGTGAGTTGGCAACTGCGGTTGAGGAATTCGTGGAGGCGCTCTCGGGTTTCCTCGCGAAATGAAAGTCCGCCGGCCATCTCATGTCCGCCGCCCTCGGTGATGAGGCCTTCAACCGCCGCGGCATGGAAGTGTCGGCCCATGTCCCAACCCTCGACGCTGCGGCCCGACCCTTTCCAAAGATTGCCCGGGTTCAGGGAGCAGAGGATGGCAGGCCGGTTGTACGCCTCCCGGATCCGCGCGGCCACGATGCCGAGTACCCCTGGGTGCCAGTCCGCTTGACAGAGAAGGAGGACCTTGGGCTTCCCACATCGGCTCTGGGCCCGTGCCTGCCGGTGGGCCGACTCCAGGATAGCCCTTTCCGTACGCCGATGTTGCGCCGACGCTGGCCAAAGCGCTCGGCATCAGCAGCCGTGATGCACAAGATCCCCTCGCCGAGCGAATCATCGAGGAGGCGCTGGCCGGCGGACCCGATGCTCCCGCCAAGCCCCTCATCCCTGACCCTCGCAAGTCCGATCATCTGAACGGGGTCGAAACCTGGCTGAGATGGCAAAAGTTCGACGGCCACTGCTATTACGACCCCGGCGGCTTCGAAGGGCACACGCTCGGGCTCAAAGGCCGCCCGTAGGCCCCGACCTTCCAACGCAGCCCCTGCTTACCGGGCGGCGACTACCGGCACGCTTGGCCGCGCACCTCCGCAAAACCGAGAGGCACGAAGCCGCAAGCCGATTCTTGGCAGACTACGAGGCACGGCTTAGAATCTCACCAAACGAAATCAAAAAGAAAGGAAACCGAGATATGGGTTGCGACATGAGAGCGATGATGGAGCGGCGGAACAAGGAGCAGGATGCCGCTTGGTTGGGCCAGTGGTTCGGCGCCGGCGAGCTGGACATCCAGCGGGACTACGAGTTGTTCAGGGTCCTGGCGGGGGTGCGCGACGATTTCCCCGCGCCGCCCATATCCGCTAAGCCGCGCGGCATGCCAAAGGACGCGAGCTCCGCGTTCCGGGGGTTTGCGCGGCAGATGGGCAAGGAGCTACCGGGTGCGCTGCACTCGCACTCCTGGGTCACGCTGGCGGAGCTGCTGGCGTACGACCTCGACCAGGAGTTTTTCGACCCGTCGCTCGTGATCGAGCGCGACGCCGACGGGAATATAGTCAACACGACCAACTCCGCGAACACCAGCATGGCCGACTCCGGCCCGGTGGGCATGAGAAAGGTGTTCTCGCTCCCGACCTCGCGCCATTGGGGCAGGGAGCAGTGGGACATGATCATCCGCGAGCTCAAGCATGTTAAGGAGCACTGGGGGCTGACGAGCGACGAGGACGTGAGGCTAAGCTTCTTCTTCTATGCGTGAGGTAAGTCATTGGATGCAGCAAGTCCCCCTCTCACAAAGTTCGGCTCCGTGAAGCGCCGGCGGCGCACGAGGCCCTCCTCGCGGCCTCCCTTTCCCTCAGCTTGCGCCTTGAGCGCGTGAAGGCCGGGCTGCCGCGCAAGGCGCGGGTGAAGCTCGCACGCGTCAGCGACCTGGTGTTGGGCCTCGTCGGAGGGCGGGGATGCCGTGACCTCGCCGGAGATGTCATCAGCGGTCTCGGAGCCGTTGCCCCTGGCACTTTGCGCATCTCCAGCGACATCAAATGGGAGGGGCAGGGAGCAGCTGCTTCGTGAGCCTGTCCAGGGTGATCGAGAAGACGTGCCGGGGGCAGGAGGCGAACTTGGCCTGATTGGCGCGAACCTCACGCAGGGTTTTGTCCGCGTCGATCACGCGAACGAATCCGGGCCGAGGCGTGCCGATTAAGCCCGCTGTTGTCAACGCGGGGAATCACGGTGGCCACGAGAATCAAGATGACGCTGACGACGGCGATCAGTTCCATGTCGGTGAACGCCTTGTCCATTGATCTGAGGTTCTTCATATATGTTGGCGGGGAGCTTGTTTCAAGCCCTCAACGGATTCCAATGCCCTCTGTGTCTTCCTCGTCGGCCCGAACATCGTTTAGCGCTTGAAGCCGCGGGCGTTACTTCGCCGCCTTGCTTTCCAAGCCCCCGCTTGTCGTATTCCATCTGGATATCTCCGGCGAAAAGTTTTGCGGCCGAGACGACAGCAGCCACGAGGGGACTATCGAGAACCCAATCATCCGGCGTCATTTAGAGCCGGAGTTAGGGAGCCCCGGAGAACGGTCAAGCTGATTTCTTCTTAGGCATCCAGGCGGCCGTGCCAAGTTCCGCGCCAAACGAAAGTCGTGAAAACGAATCTCACGACTACAGTCGGGCTTCCTGCGTGGGGCAGCGCATCCAGCGCGGCTGGCCTGGTGGCGGCGTTGACCTCAGAGCAACGGCAGGACCTCCACAATTTCGCAGCCAAGCGTTTGCGCGAAAGCGAAGGGGAGAAGGAGGGCCGCCTGCCCATCGTGGCCGTCCTGGCGACCGGGGCCAACGGGGAGCCCGACTGGCGCCGGGGCTGCGGGGTCCTGATCGGACCGAACGTCAGCGAGGAGGCCTGCCCGCAGCAGGGCAAGGTGCCCGTCTTCGACTGCATGGTCAAGGCGGTCTGCGAAGCGGAGAAGCACGGGATCATGGCGGCCAACGCCGCCGATGATGCCAAGCACGAAATCGCCGGCCTCGCTGCCATCCGGAACTGACACGGGAGCTGAGCATGGAAGCCAACTCCAGCCGCACTTACCAGCGCATCTACTGGAACATCGTGAGCCCGGACGAGCTTGAATCAGCACGAGTCCTGGCGAAGCGGCGTGTCCTGCAATCCCTGCCGCTGTTCCTGCTGACGCTGATGCGCAACCCGCCGCAAGCGGGCGGCCTGCTCCCGACGGGCGGGACCGCCCCGGCGGGCGCTGTCGCCACCGGCACCGCCGGGGAGCGGTGGATCGAGGGGGACTTGGCGTATCCGAAACGCCTCGGAGCCTCGAGGCCCGACGTCCTGATCGATGCGCTCCGATTGGCGGCGCTGGAGGACCTGATCTCCGTGGACGAGGCCACCCGCTTGCGGCGGCGGAGCTGTGGCGCATGGACGAGATGAGAAGATGATCTTCCAGCTGATAGTGCATCCCCACGACGAGGCGGGGCGGTGGGCGCCGCTGTGGGTCATGATCCACGGGCGCTTGCGGGGCCGCGGCGACGCTGCCTCCGCGCTAGCGGTGACGGCGAATGGTGAAGACATGGCGGCCTGGTGGGACGGCGATACCCTGCGGTTCGAGCGGTCCGTCGTGTTCGAGTTTGGGATGGATACGATACGAATCTTGAACGAACTGGACAAAGAAGAAATGCCGCCGTCCATGATCGCGGCCCTCGACGCCCTGCGGAGCGCGGGTTCCGAAGCTCAGGTCGAAACCTGCGACATCTGCGGCTTGATCATGCCTGCGTCCTTGGCGAAACCCTTCACTGGCAAGGCGTGTCCGAAGTGTATCGAAGGGGCGCACGTCAGGAAGTATCGCAAGCTGATGGCGCGGCCCGAGGATGATCCGGACCCGGGCGAGTGCGAACCGCCCGAGGCGCCGCCGGACAACGAGAATGAGGCGCCATTTTAACACAACGGTTAGCTTGGCCCGGCCAAGTGACGATCCGGCGGGGCGGCTGAAGGTGCGGCGGCAGGCGGGAAAGAGGCACTTCCTTTTCCACCGGTAGAAACAGCGGCGGGCACGTTCCAAGCGCCTGCGTGATCGGTACCTCCACCGTCTCCAGTCGAGAGGCCCGAGCCTTCATCCCGAGAAGAAACAAGGCCAAACACGATGAGAATTGGATCCCTGATGACCGCGCGTACGCAGCTCCTCTCTCGTCCGGCAGTAGGCAGTCCGACTGCTCCACCTCGACCTCGACCGCCTCAAGGCGACGCGATACACCATGCTGGTGCCTGCCTGGTTCGCCGCGGAGATGTTGCCGATCTTGGCTCACGGACAAGGGCAAGTGCACAGGATCCCAAGGGTTGGTCGCGCAATACGCGCCCAGCCTGTTGCGGGGCGACATGGACAAAATCCCGCCCTGGCGCGGCGACCACGTGGCCGTAACCCAACTCCCGCAGGATTATGCCCGCTATCTCTACCTGCAACGCGTCCGCAGCCCAGAGGTGATCCTGGCCGGCATCCGCGACGGGCTGGCCTTGATGACCTGGGCCAGGGACAGCTTCGGCTACGCGGTTTCATGGGATGCGGCGAAGAAGCGACATGTCGGCCTTCAGGGCGGAAAGATCGTTTCTGTCACGGCCGACAGCCCGGGACTACTGGTCAAACCGGAAGTGGCGGCCGGGTAGCTCGAAGCTGAGAGGCCGGCAGGTCGGCCTTCCCCGAGTCCGGCCGGCCCGGAAGGCGCGGCCACGGACTAGGCGCGGGGGACAGCGGCGGGGACCAAGTCAGCATCCAAACCCCCTGCGGCCCCGTCGAAGCTCAGGAGCTTTCACGCCACGGTTCACTTGGACCCATCCCGCATCGGGCCAGACACCGGCCGAATTGCCGAGGAGGTCGTGCAGCGCTAGGCCCGGTTGCCCGACGCCAAGGTCGAAGTGGTGATGGAAATTCAGGCGGAGATCCCGGACGGCGCACCAGGCAACGTCGTTCGCACCGTCACGGAGAATTGCCGGACTCTCAAGTTCAAGAATCAGGGCTTCGAGCCGGACTGAGGTGCGGCGGTTTCTGACCGGACCCACAAGCCCGTCGAACCGACATCCATGACGAGACGTTCCCGGCGCGAGGTCTCCCAATGCACCATCCCCCTCGTCATGGATGTGATGCTCGTGTCCTGAAAAGGTCCGAAGTGCTCTCGGGTCGGCAGGGGGCGATCCTCTTTCGCAACCGAGTTCCGACCGGACAGGCGCGCCGGCCCAGGCCATTGTGCGCTCTCAGGTGCGCGATCAGACTCAGTCCGGCATGAGCTCCAGCTGGGCCGCGTGCGCGCATGGCACCTGGCGGGGGATGTGCCCGCGCCAGCGTTCTTGGCTCTTGCGCCAGTAGGCTACAGGCATACGACGCGCCGCGCCGGGAGCCAGCTCGATGCATCGAACGACTTCGAAGCCATACTCCCAGCCGGGCCGCTCTCCGAGCTTCACGTCGAGCCATTGCTTTGCCGGGACGTGCGCCCGCACCTGAAGCTGCAGGCGGAAGAGACAGGGCGGTCTGAAATCTGTGCGGGAGCGACGCGCCTCCATGAACTCGCTCACATGCCAGCCCAGTTCGGCGGCATCGAGGTCCGTCCAGAGGGCGAAGAGGGCCCTCTGGGTGATCAGATCGTTGAAAATCCCGACGTAGGCCCAAACGGTAGGTTCCGGCCGGTCCTGCTCTCGCGCCCTCCCTCGCTTCGCCGAGAGCCCCATCGCAGCTCTTTGCTCCGGCGAGATGGCCGCCTTGTCCGCCTGATATTCCAGCTTCACATGCCGGCTTAACTTCGTGCGTGGGCGCACGCCCATCAGCTCGGCCGCCTCCACATAGAGTCCCGGGCACAGGTTCCCACGCCCGAAGGGCGCCAGTTGCGCGAATACCTCTCCCCATTCGCCGGCCGTGAGTACGGACGCGGGAGCGACCACTTCGACCACTGGCACCATGTGAGCCCGGTCCAGCCCACAACCGTCGTCTAGGAATTTGCCGAGCTTCTCGCGGTTTTCCTCGCTAAAGGAAAGTCCGCCGGCCATCTCGTGCCCGCCACCTGCTGCGAGGCGCTCCCTCCCGGCGGAATGGAAGAGGCGGCCCATGTGGCATTCCTCGACGCTACGCCCCGACCCCTTCCAGCCACCGTCGGGGTGCATCGAACAAAGGACGGCAGGCCGCTGGTAGGCCTCCCGGATGTCCGCGGCGACGATGCCGACCACGCCGGGGTGCCAATGCGGCTGGCAGAGCAGCAACACCTTGGGATCCTGCCGCCACACCTGGAACCGCGCCTCGCGCTCGGCCAATTCCTGAATGGTCAGCTCGGTGGCCTTGCGCAGGGTGTTGAGCTCAGTGCATCGGCACCCCCAGAAGCGGGCCTCCGCGATATTGGGCGCGGCCAGAAGCTCGAGCGCCGGCTTGGCCCGGTCCATGCGCCCTGGCGCGTTGACGCAGGGCCCCCATAGGTAACCATATGTATCCTCATTCACGACTTCATTCTCATCGGGTCCGACACGGTCTCTGAGGTCGGCCAAGCCCGGCACCAGCGCAAGTTTATCCGGCTGGTTGGCCAGGGCCAGAGAGCACTTGAGCAGGGCGCGGTTGATGCCAAGGAGCGGGACAACGTCCACGAGGGTGGCAAGCCCAGCCAGGAGCAGTGCCCTCTCCCTGCTCCAGGCACCTAAGCCACCCGAACCAAGGACAAATGCCTCGACCAATAGAAAGGCGAGCCCGGCGGCGCACATGTTCCCTAACTTGCGTGCCTCCTTGGCATTGGGGCCGGACAGCCAGAACTTTGGGTTTATGTGGAGGAAGCGAGTGTCCTCAGGCAGGTGGACGTCAGGGTCGGGTTCGTGGTGGTCGACGACGATGATCTCCAGATCCTCCGCCAGCGCGCATTCCACCTCGCGGGCCGCCGTAGTGCCACAATCCAGGCAGACCAGGAGATTCGCTGGCTCCCCATGGTCCTCTTCAATCCTGCGCAGATTCTCCTGGACCAAGGTCCATTTCAGGCCGTAGCCGTCATACAGGCGGTGAGGGGTGACGCAGTGGATCCGGTTTGGCAACAGGCCTCGGGCCAACAGGGCATCGCGCATCAAGGTAATGGAGACCACCCCATCACAGTCGTAGTCCCCATAAAGGATGACATGTTCGTGCGTTTGGCAGGCCATCGTCAACCGATCGCAGGCCAGATGGCACTCGGGGAATTTCACCAGGGGATTTCCTGGATCCGGGCAGGGATCGAAGAATTGGTCCACTCCTTCGGGGTCTCGGGTGTTAGCCACTGTGTCTCGAATCTGGTCAACCGTGGAGCCGGGATTCTTGGCCAACCATGACAAATGGGTCCTCGACAGGTTGTAGGGCGCAGCCAGGAAGGCCCAACTCCTGGGTATTCTGTGCGGTTTCTCTGGCTCAGTGCTCTCAGGGGCGCCTTGCATGGCAAGGAGTGTGCTTAAAGCGGGCCAGCATGCAACACGCGCAACAGAATCGTCTCACAAGCCCCTGCTATACCCTGCCCTTCCATGCTGAGGGCGTTGCAGAGCGATGGCTGGCCAAGTGGCTCCAAGCCCAATCCCTCTTGGTCATCGGCAGGCAAATCCCCATGTTCGGCGGGCCCAAACGCCTCGATCTGCTGGCCATAGACGAGCAAGCCGTTCCGTGGGTCATCGAACTCAAGCGCGATGTCGCTGATGCAGAGGCGGTCGGCCAGTTGCTGATGTACGGCAGTATGGCCGCCCGTCTCTCCAGGATGGGCTTGGCCCAGCAATACAAGCAGTTGCACAGTGGCGCATGCCTCGAGGATGCCTGCCAGGGGCGCTTCGGCACCAAGTTTCCGGGGCAACTGAACCGGCAGGTCAATCTCGTCCTCGCCGCGTACTCTTTTTCGGTGGCATGCGAACAGATGATCGAGTTCCTGCGGCTCACCGGCGGCATAGTGATCGGCCGACTGGAACTGCAACAGTTGACGGACCGGAAACCAGGGCATGTTCACAGCCACAAGCCAAGCCGCGTGGAATGCAGGTTCCTGGCGAAACCTGTGCCGACCAAGCCATTGGAACCCGAGTCGCCCGAGCGGCGCGATCCGGACCGTTACCTCGTCATCTCCGTGAGTGGGGAGGATGATGTGCTTTCATTGGAGGACTGTCGGAAGAACGAGGTGGCGGTCCTGCCGCCAGACGGGGACCAGCGATACGGGCCGATCCAGCGCGGAACAGGGATCTTTTTGTACGCCCACGACGGAACCGGAGAACCGGATACCGCCCGATGCGGCCTCGTGGGTTACGGCGTCGTCCGCCATTCACCCGCCGACGCCGCAGGGAGCCCAGGCTCGCTACGGCTTTCCGCTGACGCCAAAGAGAAGTTCGAGAGCCGGGGCAAGTCGCGCAGGTTGCTCCCCGTAACATGGCTTGCGATGAGCGTCGGCCGGCCGGTTTCCTGCTCCCTTGCTCCGCCCTCCGCCGGCATCACGGAGATGCAGGACTACGTGCAGGTCATCGAATGCAGGGCCGCGCTGGGGGTGCCCCTCCCGGATGACTCTTTCAGCATCTGCCCTCGCGGCTTGGCTGAACCATCGCAGGAATAAAAAAGCCAGATGGTTGGCCCCCCCACACAGCTTAAACGCGATTTTGAAGCCCTCCGCCAGAGGCGCATCAAGGCCGCCGACTGCTTCGCTCAGGGGCTGAGTCCGGCCGAGGTGGCCCGGGAACTCAGCGTTAGCATCCAATCGGCGGTTCGCTGGCGTGATACCTACGAGAGTGGAGGAGCGGACGCGCTGGCCAAACGGACGAAGCCCGGCCCCCACTTCAAGTTGGGTCCTCGCCAGACCGTCAAACTGCAACAGGCGTTCGAAAGCGTGCCCCCGCGGTGGTGCGATCCTCATCTCCGCCAGCGGTGGACACCGCGGGTCACGCAGGATTACGTCATGGAACGTTTCCGTGTCGGATATCACCGCTCCCACTGCTGGCGGCTGCACGGGCAGCTTCGTCCGGTGGCGTCCGTGGCCAGCTAATCCCAACCCAACCAAGCGGGCGGCCGCCTTTCGCTTCGGCAGATCGGAAGCAAGCCACTCCTCCCAATCCCACCCGCACCGAAGCTCAAACCCCTTCCCACACTCACGCAGACGACTCACTCGATTATGAGACTAAGAGTGCCCGCCAGCGCTCCGATGCGAGGACGTTGCCAGAAAAGCCGCCCTCGCCGCGAATGGCCCCGGCCAGGGGACCTTCGGCACACCGGGCCTGCCTTGCTCGCACAAGGGAACAGGCCATCCAAGGGGGGGGCCCCCCGGCACACCCCCCCCACGACGTTGTTGCCTGCTTGGGCGGCAGTTCCGTCGAGCTACGGAAGCATTCGCCGCACTGGCAGGAGGTTTCTCCTCCTGCTCGAGCCTCGTGTCGGTCTCCGTGTCGCTTTCTGTCCGCGTGGGCCCTTAAATTCTGCGCGGGCTCCCGATAACCTGAATTGTCACCCAACAAGAGGCAACCCAACTTTTCGCGATGCGTCACGATAGAGCATGAGTTGCCCCCGCTTGCGGCAAAGCCCTGAACAGCCCTGTGCATCTCGGGACCCTATGGGGTGCTCCGGGCGCGGTGGCCGTCTTCATGCAGATCCGAATGCGAGCGTGCGATCGCCTTGCGACTCACTCAATTATGAGACTGAAAATCGTCCCTTCTCCCGTGCTTCGCACAAAAGCTTAGCAGGATTCTCCGAGAAGTCAACTACAAAATGAACCGCCGTTTGTAATGACCTGCGAGGACGCGGGCCCTTCTCGTCTTTTTCCAGGGCTCCGCCCAAGAACCCTCCCAGACGACAACAGAGGTCAGCAGCCAACCGCCTGACGCCGGCTTGGTAGGGCTGAAACCGCCGGGAAGGCCGGTGGTCGCCGTTTAACCAGCAACCACGTTATGGACAAACCCATCACAATCAGCGAAATCAGCGACTGCTCAGCAGCCATGAGGAGCGGGGCCGAGAAGTGCGGCGCCGAAGGCACCATTTTTTCAACGAGATCGTCCACCCCGCCGACTGCAACCGGAGGGCCAGACCCCACCAGTTCGGCGCGCCCCTTCTATCCTGGCTCCTCGTCGACGCGCATGGCGACCCGATATGGGACTGGGATGGAGACGTTTTCTCGGACACCCTCCGCGAGTACGGCATCGACCTTCGCCACTACACCGTGACGTTGCTCCTGCGCGACGACCAACAGAGGGCGATGGCCGACGCCGTGGACCTTCTCACCGAGGACGAGGGCCTCTTCTGCACGGGCGATTGGGACGCCCTCTGCGCTCCGGATCACCCGGCCTGGCCAACCGCCAAGGACCTCGGCACTTGCGAGGTCACGGCTCAGGACTGCCCCGGCGTATACATCCACGGCGACGACGCGCACGCATGGCTGCTTTACCCCGACATGTGCCTCACCACCTTGCGCCGCCACTTGCAGGCGAGCGCTCCCCAACTAGGAGGGTTCTGAAGGCCCTGCACAAAGCCAAGGAATAACGATAAGCCTAACCGATAACCGGGCCAAACGAAGAAGCATGAAAGCCAAAATTGCCATCGGGACCGAGACTTTCGCAGTGGTGAGCCTCGACATAGTCCAGGGCCACGTCGACCAGAAGGAGGTCGCCTGGCAGGCGCACCGCCGCGGCAGGAACTGGGCCGCCACGGTCCGGTTCGATCCCTCAGCCCCGAACTGCCTTGCGAGAAACTTCTGGAAGCGCGCCAGCGGCAGCTACGTGGCCGTCCCACCCTCACTCGCACCCGGCGACCTTCTCGAGTTCGGAGCCGACTACTACACGGCCGCAGGCCATCGCCACGAGCATCGCGAATACCGTCGGGTGCTCGCGGTCGCGCCGGAGCGCATCGTCCTCCGGGAGTCGGGGAAGCCTGGCCGGCGCCCTCTCCGGCCCCTCGCCTTGGACATCGCGGCGGCGGAGATCGGAGACGTTCACCCCGCCCCCGGCCCGCTGGCCGATGCCTCCACCGCCGATCTCATCGCCGAACTCAAGCGCCGCGGAGTCAACATGCAGGCTCCCGAGGTCCTTTCCGCGCCCGGCTCCTCGAGCCTGCCCCAGGGGAGCACGCGCGGCCAAGGCGATCCCACCGCAATCCCCGGTGACCCCAGACCACCGGCCCCCGTCCTATAACACTCCCTGCACTTAACTAGAGCCTCTCCACGTATAGCGGGCTCGTGTACGTCGGCACACCTCCATCTATCCAGGCTCACGCGCCGCCGCAAGGTTCCACCAAGATGCCCGGCTGGCCGCGCATACCCGAACCGCGCCCCGCCGGGCGCAAATGGCTGATGCCGCCCGCGCCCACGGATCCGCATTGAGGCCGCGAGCCTCCCCGCCAACCTACGCTCCCTTCCGAACCGCGCCAACCGGGCCCTGCCGAACCCGTGACCGAGGCCGCTGCGCCGGCGCGCGCCCTCCCGGCAAAAAGAACTCCGCCCCTCGCGACCTCCTGCGCGATCAGCGCCGGAGGTCCTCTTTTGTATGCCCCCGGCCCCGGCGGCATGGGGGGTCCTTTTTTTCTTTTTTTTGTACGCCGAACGACCCCGAAAGCAGAAATCCGCTTCGCGCAAGACTCCCGGGAAAACACGGCAAAAAACAGAAAAGCGCACCCAAGACGAGCACCGCTTTTGTCAGCTAAGCGTTCTGATTCATGTATCACAGAAGATTAGGCATTGAGATATACGAAGCCGGCCTGCCCGATGCCCGAACCCGCCCTCCGGCCGGAATCGCCGAACCGGCGGACCCCTGCCGGCCCGCCAGAAACCGGAAGGGGAGAACCTCGCCAAACACGCCCGCCTTTCTTGAAAGCGCCGTCACCGGAGGGGGACGGCCGGAACCGCGCCAAACGAAGTTCGTATGGATGACACCGCCGCGCGTGCCCGGGGAGGGGCGAGATCCGTGCCAAACGAAAGTTGTATGAGTCATACTAATGCACAAGACGAGCTTCCCTCCGCTGAGCGGGCGCCCTCGCGGCACGCCTCCCCGAACGACCCCGCCCCGCCCGGCGCGGCCGGTGAAACCCCGGAGACCGGCGCGCCGCGCCAGCCCTGCGCGGGACAACCCCGGGGCGATGCCGGCCAGGCGGGCGGACCCGAGTGCGAACCGACGCTCCAGCAGGAGATCCTGGCCATGCTCCTGCACCACGGCGACCTGTACGTCCGATCAGGGGCGCTGAAAAAGTACTTCGCGAACAGTCGGGACCTGGTCCGGGACTGCAAGGCGGCGGGGTGGCTTGTCACCAAGGTGGACGGCAACCGGCGCGTGGCCTACCACCTCACCGACATCGTGGCCTGCCTCCGCCGGATCCGCAGGGAGGGGCCGCCGCCGCCTTCGAAGCAGAGACCCGCGTCACCGACGAAACCAAGGCCTGCCAAAGCCAAGCGGAGGAGCGACGGAACCCGCTAATCCCCGCCGGAGAGCCGCCCTCGAGTGGGCCCTTCTGCATTGGCTGCCGCGATTGGATGAGCCGGTCAGCCCGCCGGAGGAGCTGACGCGCGGGGCGGAGGCTCGCCCCGCGCCCATGCAGGACCAGCAGCCCCCGGACCCGGACGTACCAGAACAGCCGCACCGATGAAACTCAAACCGATCAGATACAGCCGCGGAAGGCAGGCGTACTGGGTCGTGCGCGTGGGCAAGCGGCTCTCCGGCAGGCGGGCGCGGAAGCACTACTTCAAGAGCCGGAACAAGGCCACCGGCTTCGTCGCCAACCTCGCGGACGCGCGCGAGCGCCTGGGCCAGTCGGCCTTCGCCCTCACGCTCGACCAGCAGGCCGAGGCGATGCGCGCATTCGAGCGACTGAAACCGCTGGAGATTTCTCTAACATCCGTCGTTGACCATTACCTCTCGACCAACGGGAACGGCAAGCCCTGCCCGCTGTTCAAGGATTTCGCGGAGTCGTTCCTGGCCGCCCGCCGCAAGACCTGCACCCGCCACACGCTGGCGAGCTACCGCAGCGAGCTCAAGCCCGCGATCAAGGAGTTCGGGAAGGTGCCGCTCAATCACATCCACCAGTCCGACATAGAGGAATGGGCGCCCGACCTGGATTTCGCGCCGCGCACGATCGGCAACATTCTCGACACGCTCACGACTGTTCTCAACGACGCGATCCGCAAGGAGCTCTTGACCCGCAACCCTGCCGCCTTCGTTCCGCGCCCGAAACCCGACCCGAGTCCGCCCGGAATCCTGAAACCCGAGCAGGCGGACAGCCTCCTGCGGGCCGCGAAGCGGCTTCGGCCGAGGCTGGTTCGCCCGCTGGCCATCGCCCTGTTTGCGGGACTGCGCCGGTCTGAAGTCTGCTCCCTCACCGGCCGAAACCTGCTCCTCAAGGAGGGCCTGATCGAGGTGCCCGCCGCCATCGCCAAGACGAGGCAGCGCCGGCTGGTGACGATCCGGGAGAACCTCGCGCTCTGGCTCGCCGGCGCGCCCCGTGACGAAGCTCCCCTGGCCGTCACGACCAACCCGGACGTGTTCGGCGCCTGGGTCCATGAGCTGGCGCTCGAGGCGGGGGTACTGGACTGGCCGCACAACTGCATGCGCCACTCCTTCGCGAGTTACTTGCTCGCGCTCATCCACCACGAGGGATTGGTCGCCGCGGAGATGGGCAACACGCCCGGCGTGGTGATCCGCCACTACCGCGCGGTCGTGCGGCCGGCGGCCGCGCGGGCCTACTTCGGGATCGTGCCCCCTGGCTCCCCCCGGCGTCCCAAGGGAAGGCGGCGTGCATGACTGTTCTGGCAGATTTCGGGCCCCAGGGCTCCCCCCGGACCCCCCCGGCCGTGCGGCCGCGCCGGGCCCGGATCGCCATGCGGATCCAAGGGGCGCCAAGAGTCACGGCGAGGCCCCTCACCGGGAAGCGTCGCTCCGCGCATAGACAACTGCCTGGTCGTGCCTGGTGTTGGGAAGGCCGAAAGAGGCAATGCGCCGCCTCGTCAAGCGCCTCGAAGTTCAATCCAAGAATCCCGACCCACTTCTCGATTTCCGCCAAACCACCCACCTGCGCGCTATGATCGAGAAGCACATCCCTCAGGGCCAAGCACAGACGCACAAGAAGTCCTCAGCACTATGTGATTTTCGCTATGGCTTACATATTCCTTCTGCCCCTAGCAAAAAAAGTGGTTCGTAAATGACTCCCCTCACGACATCACCTGCGCTGCTAGCCGAGGGCTAACAAGTGTGCTTAAGGGACCCCGGGGGTCCGCCCGGCACTCCAGCAACCTGGATCAATTGAATTCCGGCCAAACATAAAAACAAGAAAGGCATCAGGCACAAACAAGAGCAACGCATGTATATGAACACTAGCAATAATAAAGCACATAATTCTAAGATCGACGATCTGCTGAAGGACGCTACCGAACTGGCCCAGGACTCAATGCGGAGCCGCGACAGGGTGCCACCCACGTTTGTAGCGCACGCACCGTCGGGTGTGGTGATAATCACTCCACCAAAGTTCTCAGAGGATTTCGCCCGGACGAACTACCCGTCAACCATCCGAAACTGCTGCGTATTAGTCGGGGCTGTCGCTGGCGTGCTCACAATGCCGGTTTCGTGGACCACTCCCGGGGGTGAGAACCCCCTGGACGGGACTGCCTCCGTCGATCTCCGTGGCAATGTCAGCAATGCTCTGTTTCTCTCGGCCGAGATCGCCGGAGGCGCCTCTGTCCAGAGAATTCTGCCGATTCTGAGGGATAAAAAAGGCCGCTTCCAAGGCTTCGGCCATGCGGAGACCGTTTCCCACCAGGCCATCGAGGGAGGCAAATACAGCTGCCTTCTCCCACCCCGGCCCCCCACCGACCAGGAGCGCAGAAAGGCCATGGAGGCCATGGAGGCCCATGCACGCCGCGCCATCGCGGCAGGTCACTGCAAGCCTCGATAGCTCCCAGTCAACTCGGTAAGAAAACCCAAGGCCGCGCGCCCCGCGCCATAATGGACCCGCAATGCGTCAGATCGGCGCGAAACAAAAAAGTACCAGACAGCGCACGAAAGCGCCCATGAGCAAAAGAGCCAATCGCTGGCACACCAGGGGCGGCCCGAAGAAACGCCATCCCTAATAAATCACACGCCAAACCAATTCATTAGGTTCAGCAAACAAACACCAAACACAGGACATGAGACCAAACAACCCTCCCGACGACTCGTCAGAGATGCGCTACCAAATGCACGTCCAGGCTTTCGACCTTATGGAAGCCGGAGAAATTGAGCGGAGCACCGAGATTCTGCAGGAACTGCTGCGCCTGGACCCACGGGACCCCCACGTGGATCACATCAAAGGCTTTTGCCTGAGCGGGCTCGGCCTCCAGGATCAAGCTATCCCCCTTTTGCGCCGGGCGGCGCGCCTGCTGCCGGGGAGGTCGGAGCCACAGGTCACACTCGGCATAGCCCTGATGCGAAAGGGAGAACTCGCTGAGGCTCAGACGATCCTCGAGGGGGCGCTCGGCACAGATCCCGATTGCTTCTACAGTTTGACGAATCTGGCGGCGTGCCTTCTGGCTGCAGAAAAGGCGCCTGAACGAGCAGAGCGGTTGCTCAGGAAAGCTGACCTGCTGATGCCGCACGATCAAGCCGTGTGGGCCAACCTGGGCCGGGCCCTCGCGCTCCAGGGCAAAGCTGCAGAGGCCGACGCGGCGTTCCTGCACGCCATCGAACTCGATCCCGACGCCGAAGCGGTCAAGCAGATCATCGCGTTCTATCCCCACCTTGGCGGCAGCAAACGCCCGGTTGACCCACCTTCGCACTGGCCAATGGGCTCCAGACCCGAACGCACAGGCGCGAACCTGGCCGCCACGCCCGATCACCGCCGGAGAGCGTTCCAGGGCGCAAACGGCTGTCCGGGGGCTATCCCGCAGTTTCCAGTCCCCGGGAACAACCACAAACGAGCAAGGACCTGACCATGAATAACAGCGACGACCAACGACCCCCCAGCCCAGTCCATACCCTGCGCCACCCCTTGAGCAGCCTCCGCGAACTGGAAGGCGCCCCGCCTTCCTCCGCGGCTCCTGCCGACGTGGAACTTCAGCTCACCCGGCGCTACGCCTTCCTGTCGCCGAAGGTCGTCGCCCGGATAGAGGGCGAGGATGTCGTCGTCACCTGGCCTGCAGAACCTGAGAGCGCCCAGGCGGCGGCGACGGACCTCTTCCGCCAGGCCACCGAGCCCGTCCTGCGCGGCGACCACGAGGCCGCCGCCGCCCTCTGGCGCCAGGTCCTCCAGCAACAGCCGTCCCACCACAAGGCCCGCCACAACCTGGCCAGGGCTTGCCTCACGCTCGGCAAGCTCGACGAGGCCAAACGCCTCCTGCTCAACGTCCTGTGGGAGGACCCGCAGGACGGCTGGGCGCTCCACGCCCTGGCCGAGATCTACATCCTCCGCAGACAGATCCAAAACGCCAGAGGCCTCAGTCGCCTGGCCCTCGTCTTCCACACCGGCGACGCCGTGCTCCTCAACAACCTGGCCGCGCTATTCACCAGAGCGAAGTTAGACGAGGAAGCCGTCCCGCTCTTCCGCGCCGCCATCCAAGCCGATCCCGCTCTGCCCAACCCGCGCCTGGGCCTGGCCGAATCGCTGGCCTTCCGCAGGGAATTCCAGGAGTCCGCCGCGGCCATCGAGCAATTCCTCGCCACGCCTCGCGCCGAAGATGCGGACGCCGCCTTCTTTCTCACGAGGGCCAGACAGCTCTATGCCATCTGCCAATCAGACCTTGCCGATCAGATGCAGCCGGCGGCCGAGCGAGAGCTCGAGCAACTCCTCGCACACACCCAGAGGCTCGCCGGCTGCCCCGTTCACATCGTTCATCGCCCCGACGCGCCACCCCCGCACGGGGTGCAAATCCGGACGGCCTGGGAGACCGGACGCAACTATCACGTGGTCGAATGCTCGGGCCTCTGCGAAGAGCCAACCAGGCTGCACGCCTTCAGCCAAGGTCTCCTTCGCGTCCAGGCCGAATGCCAGGCCCGCCAAGCCGGCAACGGGGGCCAGTTCGCCTTCCCTGCGGACTTCCAGCACAAGATCCTGGGGCTCTTTGATGAGCGACCGCCAGGAGCCCTCCTCGGGGAAGCCTTCCCGCTCGACGAGGCATCCGCCCGCGTGGAGGCGAGCGCCCACCTGGTCGCCAGCGTCCTGGCCATGCCGTCCGTCCTCTTCGCCGACGCCCGCCTGAGACAGATGGCGCGGGCGCTCAGACCGCCCCAGTTTCTCACGCTCTGCGCGACCTTGCATTCCAACTTCAGGGACCGCGACAGATCCCAGCGCCTGCTGCCGCCGCTCCTGGCCCGGGCGGACGCCGGCCTCCTCGGGGTGCAGGCGCTGTTCATCGACTGGCTGTTCCCTCGAGTCACCGACTTCGTGGAACGATCCCGAGATCTGGACGGCTTCAACCTCGCCTTGCAGCTCTGGGAGTGCTGGCAGGCCCGGTTCGAGAAGCTCGCGCCCGGCGACGAATACCACATGGGTGCCGACTTCGGCGCCATAGCAGGGCTGCAGGGGCTCTACGAGATCCACTTCGCGGGTCCCGCATAGCGAGGCACGAACACCCATCCCCTAACCCCCTCACCGCCATGGTCAGCGCCCATGCCGAAAACGCTCGTCACCGATTCCGGAGTGCCCGGTTGGAGGCCGTGCGGCCTCCGGGCCCCCCGACCAGAAGAACAAAACCGACAAACAACAAACAAATAGACGCATGAAAAAGAGTTCCATAAAACCCTCCACTCCGCTCTCCACCCTGGCAAAGGCATTCCTTGCCTGGAAGGTCCGGCTCGGCGCCTCGCGCGCATATCTGAGCATCGTGTCGAACTCCCTCCGGGCCCTCATTCGGGAAACCGGGGATGTCTCGATCGAGGAGGTGACACCGGCCGGCGTTCAGCACGCGTTGGCCTTCTATGCCCCCGCCACCGCGAACCGGGCGTTCCAGGTTTACAAGTGCTTCTTCGACTGGTCCCAGGGCCGCGGCCTGCAGCCCAACCCGATGAGGGGATTGGCCCGCCCACCGGGGCCGCCACCCACGCCGACGGGTCCTTACACCGCGGCCGAAGTGCGCGGGATTCTCGGCGCGCTCCGGGAGCCCCTCGACGGCGTTGTGGCCGCCCTGGCGGCATTCGCCGACCTCCGGCCAGGTGAAATCCTCCACATCAACCGCGATGTCCAGTTGCTCGACCGATCAATCACGGTTCGCTCCCGAAAAGACCGCTCCATCCGCAGGATAGAAATAACCCCGGTGCTCCAAAGCTGGCTGGCTCTCCTGCGCGCCCGCCCGGGGCCCGTCCTGGCCAAGCTCCCCACTCCTGCCGCCGTTGTGAGGCGCGCGATGCTGCAGGGGCTGCGTGTCCGGTTCCATCGGCTTCGCCTAGCCTTCATGGCCTACCGGTTCGCGATTACGGGGAGCCAGGCCCGCGTGGCGCAGGAGGCGGGCATCGCCCACCCCGTGCATCGCTACATCGCGTGCCCCGGCGTGGCCAAAGCGAAAACGTTCTGGCGCCTCACCCCGGAACGCTGCGGCCGCAAGGACTGGAATGCGTAATTGCGCGAACACACTCATGAAACCCAAGAAGACCCTGGCGAATCAGCCATCCAAAGGAGACAGCCCATGAGGAGTGCAAGCAAGACCAGGCAGGTCAGGGGCGGATGCAGCCCCACGGCCCTCGACCCCTCAGCCAATGCCAACAACGGCGACCAAAGGCAACGGGGCCATGGGAGCGCGGGGGAACAAGCCGCCAAGACCACGGCACTTCGCCCGCCACCCGTGGTGCCTAAATATATCCGCGTGCCACGGAACAGCGAGAGGTGCCCCTTTACCGGCCTGGCTCGATCGACCCTCCTTCGACTGATCCGCCCCTGCAGGGAGAATGACTACGCGCCCCCGGTCCGGTCGATCGCGGCGAGGCTGCCGGGGAAGAAACGCGGGACCCGGCTCATCGACTTTGCAAGCCTGGTCCTCTACCTCGAGGGGGGCGATGGGGCAGTGCTCCTCGCCTCGGCGGAACCCACCCCTCCGGCGCCCGAGAGGACGGCGAACACGGGTGCGGTCCCGCTGATCCAGCCTGTACTGCAGGAGCCGGCCGGACCCGCCGCGCCCGATACGTCCGCGGCAGGGAGGTCCGCATGACCGCACCACCCCCTCCGGCACCCCGGCGGACCCGGCTGGGGACTCAGAATCGACCCGCTTGGGACCACTCCATTCCCATGCGCCGCCATGCCGCGCCAAGCCCCCGCGGACCAGATCGGAACGCTCCGGCTTTTCGCGGCACTTCGCGGCCCACCGTTCTCGCAACCCCCCACCTACGCTCGGCGCATGACTTTGACTCCTTTTCTCCGCCGCCTGACATACGACAAGTGCTTGGTAATAAACATCTTACAGCGGACACACCCTTGCGGAACCCTAAGCCGAACGCTCGGATTGGGGACGCCCTGGGGATTTAAAACGACGCCAAACACAAGCTTATGAAAGGACACAAGCCGGAGACGATTGCCAGTCCAGACGCACTACGAGCAGAGGCTGCCCTCGCCATGCCCGTCCCCCAGCCTCCAGGCGGAGGTGCCGAGCCGGACGGGAAGGCTCCGGGGCCCAGTTCACTGGGGCCGGCGAATAAGCCGGCCACACATAAAAGCATGGAACAACAACCAAAAACAGAAGCCTCAGCCGGCAAGGCGACCAAAGCCGGGTATCCCTGGCACTACCCCTTCAAGGGCATCACCGTGACCGTGCTCAAGGAGGTCAAGCCCGGGAAGCTGAGCTACCGGGTTCGCTGGAACCTGGCCGATGGCCACGAGGACAAGACCTTCCCCACCTCGGGCAAGGCCAAGGATTACGCGCGCCACAAGGCGATAGATCTGGCCAACAACTGGCTCCCCTCCAAGGAGGAACTCGCACAGCTCCGGCAAAAGAGCTGCCTCTTCGACCGATGCGCCCAGTTACTCGAGCCGTTCCAATGGGACCCCATCCGCGCGGTCTACGCGATGGGGCAACTGCTGGACAATATGGGACCGGACGGCGTGGGAAAGTACATCGCGGTCTACGGCCCCAAGCTCGCCAAGGTCATCCCGCACACGGCCGCCGAGGCGCTCCGCAAGTACCTCGCCCACCTGGACGAGCGAAACGAAGTCTCTCCCCGCCACATTCAGAACATCAAGCCCTGCCTGAACGGCTTCGCCGAGGAATTTGACGGCGAGTGCCTCCACACCATCCCCTGCGGCCAGATCCAGGACTGGCTGCTCGACAGGGAAATCAAAGGCACCACTCTGGACAAGTGGATCTACGCCCTCCGGCGGATGTTCGGCTTCGCGCAGCGGTTCCTGAAGGCCCTCCCTCAAGGCATCCCTACGGAGGCCGAACTGGTCCAAAGGGTCAAGAGCGAAAGCGCCGAGCCCGAGGTATTCGACCTGCCGGACTTGGAGCGCGTGGCCAGGGCGCTGCCGGACAAGGAGACCATACTGGCCCTGTGCCTGGTCCTGTTCGGCCATGTTCGTCCTAACGAAGCTGTCCAGCTCGGCGCCGAGCACTTCCGGCCCGGCCCGGATGGCGCCACTCCGGCCGAGATTGTGGTCCCCAGGACGGTTGCCAAGGGCAGGAAGGGCCAGCGCAGGGCCCGGACGATTCCGATCCGGCCCAATCTGGCGGAAATCCTGAAGGTGACGCTGCCGGCGCAGGGCCCGTTGTTCCAGAGCAAGGATGTCTTCGCCCGCATCCGCCGCGTCGCCAGGGCCATCGGCGTCGACTGGAAACACAACGCCTTGAGGCACTGCTGCGACAGTTACGCGGTGGCCGCCGGCACGCCCAAGGCCAAGGTCGTGAAGTGGTCGGGCCACACCCAACCGGTCCTGGACGAGCACTACCTCGTGCCCGTAGTGCCGGCCGAGGCAAAGAAGTATTGGAAGCTCACCTTTGACTGCCAGCGGATCGCGCGGCTGCCCGCCTTCCAGAAGTCCAAGCTGGAGCCGCCCGCCACCAAACCCGCCGAACAGCAGCCCGCCACCCCGAATGACCAACCCGGTCAGTTGCACCTCTTCGATCCGGCGGAACTCGATCGGGAGGTCGCGGCCTGAACCGAACATGGAACGGAGACCCTCACTGGACATCGCCGTGCTCGATCACGTGGCCGGCAGCAAAAGCACGTTGCGCGTGCTGGCGAAGCCATGCCGCAACCTCGGCACGCGCTACTGGGTTGTGCTGCCGCCGGGAAAGTCGCGGCGCCAGCGGTGGCTGATCGAGCCCAGCGTCGAGCAAGCGGTCCGGCGCGCGGCCGCCTGGCTCCTCGAGCAGGCCCACGCCTGCTTCGGCGCCGCCGGAGACATCGAGGCCCCTCAGGATTTCCCAGACCAGCCGGCGCCGCCCCTCCAGGCTGCGCCAATTCAACCACACCAACAACACCAAACACAATGAAAGACGCAACATACATCGGCATCGACGGCGGGATCACCGGAGCCATGGCTGCCCACCACCCGGATGGGACGTGGCAGCTCAGGCCCGTTACGGTCATCGACGCGGGAAAGGACCCGCTCCTCGACGTCTGGGCCAACTTCCAATTCATCCGCGAGGTCTCAGAGCGCGCCGGCGGCCTCGAGAACATCGTCGTGGTCTTCGAGCACGCCAAAAAGAACCCCATTTTCGGGGCCAAGGGGAACTTCGCGAACGGGAGGCACACGGAGTTCTGGCGCGTGCTGCTCACCTTCGCGCGCATCCCCTTTGCCTGCGTCGATCCCAACACCTGGCAGAGCCACGTCTTCCGCGGGCTCGCCGGCACGGACACCAAGACGAAGGCGAGGCTCTACGTCGAGCAACGCTATCCGGCCGCACCACTCGATCAGTTCAAGAAGCGCTCCGACCTCGAAGGCGTGCGCGACGCCATGTGCATCGCCGCATGGGCCCGCGCCAGCCTCCCGTAGCAGGGGTGGGCACCATGCAATGAAGCGCTACCCGCCCTCGGAGGGACCAGAGATGCACCCAAACCAACCAATGCCCCGCGGGCGCATGGCGAGGCCCGTACGGCGGGGCGCCCTTGGCGGGGCCTATGCGCGCCAAACGACAAAAACGAACTGGCGCGGCTTCGCGAGCGGGAGGCCGTACGCCGGGGGGAGCCCTGCAGCGGCCAGGCCGCCGCAACATAATAGCAATATGCAGAGTGATAAAACGACAGTGAACAAGAAGACAAGGCAGGCACGAGGAGGAGCCGCAACCTCTTCCCAAGCCCTGAAGCACGACATCAACATGTCCCCCGTCCCCATCGCCCGCCTCAACATCAGCACCGCCCGGTCCAGCAAAAGCACCCGGGATGAGGTGTGCCTCGCCTTGCGGGCCCGCACTGGCAGCCGGTGGGAATAGAGATTCCATCCAAACAAGAAGCAAGCCTGATATGAACAACAGACCGTTCGAATACATACCGAAAAACCCGCAGCCGGGAAACGACCCCCGCCTTGCCCGTATCTGCACGACGCTGTCGCACCTCCGCGCCCTCGAAGGGGATGACCCGTCGCCATCGGCGGATCGCTGGGTCCAGTCCCTCTACGACTTCCTCGGCAGGGTCCGCGTCGGGATCGACGGCGACGCCGTCACCGTGGAATTCGACCGGGAGCCCTCCCGCCGCGAGGCGGAGGCTGCGGGGCTCGCTGCCCGGGCGGCGGCCGCCCTCGAGGCGGATGACGCGCCGCGCGCCGCCCGCCTCTACAATCGCGCGCTCGAGCTCCAGCCCTACCTCGCCAGCGCCTGGTTCGGGCTTGGCCAGGCATTCGGGGCGTGCGGTGCGCCCGGGATGGCCCGCGCCGGCCTGCTCGTCGCCGCCCGCCTCTGCCCGGACCACGTGGACTGCCTCGCCAAGCTGGCGGACATGGCCACGGACGCCCAGGACCCCGCGACAGCCGAGCGACTGGCGCGCCTCGTCCTGCGGCTGGATCCCAATCACCACCTCGCCTGCAACGTACTGTGCTGGGCGCTCCTCGCCACCGAACGCGCAAGGGAGGCGGTGGCCGAACTGCGCCGCGCAATGCGGGCGCGCCGGGAGGATCCGGCGCCGGCGTTCGGCCTCGCCGTGCTCCTCCTCACGATCGGCCGCCCGAGGGCGGCGCTGAAGCTCGTTCGCTGCGTGGAGGACATCGAATCCCGCAGCCCCAGCCCCGTCGTGGGCGCGGAGAACATCGCCGGCCTGCGCTCCAAGATCCAGGCCGCGCTGGCGCAGCACAGTTAAGCCCCAACATCCACCCAAAGATCCACCCAGAGATATGAGCAAGAACCAAGACAACGTGAATCACCCGATTAAGCAATCGCCCCCAGCCCCAGCCCCGAACCGGGGGGACCCGGAAAGCTCCTCCAGCCGCGCCATCCGCGCCAAAGGCGGCCCCGACGAAAGGGACTGGGCCAAGTGCTCGACCCTGGCCTTTATCCTGGATCTCTCCGAAGACACGATCGGGCGCAAAACCATCCCTGAGGACGACGACACCGGCTACGTGCCTTACAAGCTCAGGTACAAAGATACAGTCCTGCTCGAGGGAGCCAAACCGAGGAGCTGCTATTACATCCCCGACGGCTTCGCCCTCCTTCGCAACCCGCCCAAGCGCAGCAGGGGCATCCAATTCCAGCCGGCTTTTCGGAGGCCCCAAGGCGAGGAGGCCGGCAGACATAGAAACAAAGCAGCATAAACCCATACAGATTCCTTATGACAAATCAGAACCCTCGCGATGCCGTCGCGCTCGCAATCAAGGCCGGCCGGTGCCTGGAAGAAAACGACTACACCGGCGCAGAGCGCTTCGTCGACCAGGCGCTGGCCATAGACCCGGATTGCTGCCTCGCGCTCAACAACCGCGGCCGTCTCCTGCTCCGCACCGATCGCGAGCTCCAGGGCCTGGACGCCTACCGCCGCGCCATCGCCCTTCACCCCGCCGACCCCAACGCCGGCTTCAACCTGGCCAGCGCGCACTACTCCGGCGGCAGATTCGACGAGGCGTGGGCGGCCCTGGTGCAGCTCTTCGCGAAGGCCAGGTTCGCGTCCCACGCCGAACTCGAAGTCCGGACCCGCGCCTACACCCTCTGCCACCAGACTCAAGAGGCCTTCGCCGCCAGGAACCACGAGGCTGCGCGCCAAGCCGTCGATGCCCTCCGCCGGTCCGTCGAGGCGCTCACCGACTGCCCCATCCTCGTGCGCCCCGAGGAGTTGCCGCACGGTCGGCAGGCGAAAATCGCCTGGGAGGCCGGGACGCGCGAGCATGTCATCCGGCTCAGCCCCTCCTATCCCCGCCTGCTCCAGCCGCACCTCCTCGCTGACCAACTCACCCGCATGCAGATGGGCGCGCAGGCCCGCAAGGCCGGCAAGACCTCGATCTTCACCGTCCCCTCCCCGGCGCCCGAACCACTCTTCACCAGCCTCCTCCGCATGGACAGACGCTATATCAGGCGGCTCTGCGCCCGGGGAGCGGATCCCGCCGCCGTCGCTCTCGAGGCCAGGGACGGGCTGCTGAGGCTCATTGCCCATCTCTATTCCTGCCCCATCGACCTCATCGTCGAGAGCAGGATCCACGACCGCCTGCCCGACCTGGCCCCGGCGCAGTTCCTCGCCATGGCACGGTATCTCTCCGACTCGCCGGACCCCGCCGACGGTCTCAACCACCAGCACATCACCCCGCCCAACCTCATCCGAATCGGGGCAGCCCTCAACAGCCTCCTGGCCAGGCTGCACGGCTCCCTCTTTGCCGGCACGTCCCCGTTCCCCTTGCTCTACCTCGGGACCGAGGTCGAGCCCCTCGCATCCCAGCTCTGGACCCGCTGGGAGGCCGCCGCTCCCTCCCTCGGCCCCGGAGATGAGCGTCGCCTGATTGACGCCTTCGCAGACCTCGTCGGCCTCCGCAAGACCTACGAGTGGACCTTCGTGGTTCCCGGAGAACAGGAGCCGCCCAACCCATAGGGGCCGCCTCTGCCCATCGAACCAGCACACCCCATCCCGCCGATGAGAATGCACATCCAGAGCCAGACCTTGGCACCCGCCAAGACTTTGAGCGGCGGGTCGGCAGGCCTGCCCAAAAGCGGCCGGACTAAAAAAGTGCAGCTTCGCTCAGGAATGACAAAGGCAAGAACCTCACTGTTTAACCGTGTTTAACCGAACCAACTTATGAAGAAACACAACACCACTGCCTCCATGCGCATGGCACGGGAAGCGGCCAGCCGCATCCGTCACCACGACTACCCCGCCGCCGAGCGCCTCCTCGACCAGGCGCTGGCACTCGACCCCAACTGCTGCGCCGCGCTCAACGCCCGGTGCCTGCTCCTGGCCTCCACCGGCCGGACGCCGGAGGCCATTGAGCTCTGCACGAAGACCATCGCCGCCCACCCTGCCGACCCCCAGGCCTACTACGATCTGGCCGAATTGCACCGCCGCGACGGCAGGCTCGAGCAGGCGCTGTCGTTCATCGAGCAGCTTTTCGCCAAGGCCACCGTCCGCTCCCATGCCTCAGACACCACACGGTCCCGCGCCTACGCCCTCTGCCGCGAAGTCCAGGAAGCCCGGGCCACCAGGGACCACGAGGCCACGGTCGAGATGGTCGAAGGCTTCCGCCGTTCCACCGAGACGCTCACCGGCTTCCGCATCGTCGTGAGTCCGGGTGACATCCCGGAGGGCCTCTGGGTCGGCGTCAGGACCGACTGGAAGCTCGGCCACCACGTCATTCGCTACAGCGATTCCTTCCCCAGCCTGCTCCTGCCGCACCTCCTCGCCGGCTGGTTCCTCCGCTTTGAGTGGACGGTGCAAGCGCTCCGGGCCGGCAAGAGCCGATTCCTCACCACGACTTCCGCGACCCAGCCGTTCCTCAACGGTCTCCTCCGCCTGGGCCGGCCCTACATAAAACGGCTGATCCGCCAGGGACACGATCCGGCTGCTATCGCACGCGCCGCCGCGACCGACATGGCGAACCTGCTCCAAACCCTCTACCGCTGCCCCATCGAGCTCATCGTCGAATCCAAGCTCCGTGAGCGCCTGCCGGCACTCGCCCCCGCGCAGTTCCTCGCGATGGAGCGCGACCTCTCGGCGGCGCTGAACCCGGTGGAGCAACTCCGGCGGGAGCAGGTCCGCCCGCGCGAGCTCCTCCGCGCCGGCCTGGCCTTCGACTGCGTCCGCGTGCTCCTCCACGCCTCCCTCTCCGCCAGCACGACGAAGCTGCCCCAGCGCTACATTGCAACCGAGGTTTACCCGCTGGCATCGCAGCTCTGGGCCGCTTGGTCCGCCCTCGGCCCCTCGCTCGGACCGGGAGACCAGGATCGCCTGGTCGACGCGTTCGCCGAGCTCACCGGCCTTCGCCAGGGCTACGAGTGGACCACCAGCTTTCCGCCGGGCTGGCCGGGCGCGCCAAACCCATAAGACCGCCCACGGGTATCCGACACGCTCCCAGAAAAATCAAAACTGATTCCTTATGACGAACGACCCTCCTCTCGATGTGCGCCTGGCGCTCAGCGCAGGCCACTGCCTGCAAGAGCAGGACTACCCTGGCGCCGAGCGCTTCATCAACCGGGCGCTGGCGATCAACCCGAACTGCGGCCTCGCACTCAACGCGCATGGCCTGCTCTTAGTCCGCACCGGCCGGGAAACGGAGGCCACGGAGGTCTATCTCCGCGCGATCGCCCTCCACCCCGCCGAGCCCAACGCCTATTTCAACCTGGCCAGCATGCACTACTGCGGCGGCAGGCTCGAGGAAACGCTGGCGGTTATCGAGCAACTCTTCGCCAAGGCCACCTGCAGCTCCCCAGTCTCAGCCAAGATCCGGTCCCTTGCCTACCGTCTTTGCCACCAAGTCCAAGAGGGCCTGGCGGCCAAGCACCACGATGCTGCATGCGGGGCGGTCGAAGGCTTCCGCCGGTCCATCGAGGACCTCACCGGCTGCCCCGTCGTCGTGCGCTCCGAGGACCTGCCAGAGGATCGGGCAGCAGTCACGCAGATCGCTTTGGGGTGCGGACGCCGCCAGCACGTAATCCGGTGCAGCCCCTCCTTCCCCAGCTTGCTCCAGCCCCACCTCCTGGCCCAGCAGCTCATGCGCCTGGAGCTGGCCGCGCGGGCGTCCAAAACCGGCAAGGCCCGGGCGTTCACCACCACCCCGGCGACCCAACCGTTTCTGACCCGCCTCGTCCGCCTGCGCCGGCCCCACATCAGGCGGCTGCTCGACCAGGGGTACGACGAGAGGGCCATCGCCCGCACCGCCTGGGACGAGGTCAGGGCACTGCTCCTCGCCCTCCATAGCTGCCCGCTTGAGCTCCTGGTTGAAACCAGGCTCCGCGAGCGGCTGCCGGCGCTGGCGTCGGCACAATTCCTCGGCATGGCGCGGGACTTCGCTGAGGCGCGCGACCCTTCCGAGGTCCTCGAGGATGAACACATCATCCCGCGCAACCTCGTCCGCATCGGGCTCGCGTTCGATTGCGTTCGCGCCATGCATCACGGTTCCCTCTTTGCCAACACCTCCCCGCTTCCCCTGGCCTACATGAGGACGGAGGTCTACCCGCTCGCATCGAAGCTCTGGAACTGCTGGCAGGCCGCCGCCCCTTCGCTCGGCCCCGGAGATGTGAATCGCCTCGTCGATGCGTTCGCCGAAGTCGTCCGCCTCCGCCAGGCCTACGAGTGGATCGCTCCCCCCGCCGCATGGCCCGACCCACCAAACCCATGAGGCGGCTCACGACTCTCAAGCCGCCACCCCACATCCAACTCATGAGAATCTCCCCTCAAAGCCAGCCCCTCCTGCCAGCGACGGCCTGGGCCCCGACCCGCGCAGGAATCCCGCGGGCCGGCGGGCCTGCCCAAACACGGCCCGACAAGAAAACTGCAGCTCCGCTCCGGGACGATGAGAAGCCAGGGAGAGCCGCAGCGAATTCCACGGAAATCAAGACAGGCGCCCGCCAGATATGAAACCCCTGCTCCATTACACGCTCAACACAGGCCACACGCGCAAATCACCTCGTAAGGAGGTCCGCGACGAGGTGATACGCGCGCTGGAGCCACTTGTCTCGCAGGGTGGTCCGGTCCCTGGCCCGCATGGTCTGGATCTCACAGTGACCAGAGCCGACGGCGGCGCATTATTCACCATTTGGAAGGGCCTGCCCATAGTCGACTGCGCCGTCGCCTGGACGCAGAAGGCCCAGGAGGAGCTCTGGCCGGGGCTGGCCGCAGCCTACGAGGACCAGTGGGGCGGATGCCCCACGATGAAACCCGCCCACAGGCCGCCCCGCCTGCCCTGGCTGGGCGTTCATCTGCTGCCCCCTAGCGCCCGGGTGGCCAACGACGTCCTTTCGATGCTGGGCGACCTGGAACGGTGCGTCGCCTGGGCGCTGTTCGAGGCGGAAAACTGCCCCCGCAAGAGGAGGCGCCTCGCCAAGCTCCTGAAGCAGACGGGCGAAGTCATTCCCATCGAGCCGGCCAACGGCAGGACCTTCACGCCCGCCGAGTTGCGGGCCTTTGTTGGGGGCCCCATCCAAATCATCACGCCTCCGGGAAGACTTGGAGCCATCATGGTGGTCAACGAGAACGGCAAGCTCGGCCAGGGCGCCCTCAGGAACGATCTTGCCTCCGATATCTGGCAGCAGTCCGCCCACCCGGAGAGCCTTCGCGCGCGCGATGACGTCGCGGGCGACGTCGTGCTCTGCCACACGAGCCAGGTTCTGTGACGCCCCCTGAACCAGGAACAATCAGAAATTTGAACATCCACCCACCCACGCGAAGCCCCCGCCTGATCGAGCAAGCTCATGAACCCGAAAACTGACAGGCCATCATCGACCGCGCCGCGGATATCCCCGGGAGGGCCGCTCTATGCGGCTGGCGCCCTCACGGGTCCAGCCGGCATCCCGGCATAGCCCGTGGAAGGCCGGCTTCCGGGAGGAGATTTTTCCGGCCAACGCAAAACAGACAAAACTAACAAGTCGTATCCTTATGGGCACAACCGCACTCACCGTTTTTCGCACGCGCGAATTCGACGGGACAAACACCGCCAACGTTTCCCTCATCTGGAGGAAGTTCGACGGACACCCGACCAGCCACGGCCGAGACCTGCTGCAAGCACTGGCCGCCAGGGAGTTCAGCTCGATTTCCCAACTGGTAACTGCCACCTGGCAGGGTCTCCTCGAGCTTCAGGCCAGGCCGGAGTTCGACTGGCAGTTTTGTCCGGTGCTTCACTCGCAGCGGCCCGCTGCCGAGTGGTGGTATTCGCTCTCGCTCCGGGACGGAGACGATGAGATGCCCCGCGGCGGGCCGTGCATGGCCGGACCTTTCGCCGTCTGGCTGGAGGTGAGGCACAACCGCAGGACGCTCTACGACGGACCGATCTCCAAATATATCCCGAACGATGATCCGAGCCAGGACGAGCAGGATCCCGAGCCCAAACCGCCACCGCAGCAACTCGCCGAACCCGATGACCCCAGCCAGCTGCGGCTGGGCTTTGGCCGAGCCTGCCCGGAAGCCTCATCCACCCCTGCTCCATCGGATGGCCTCGCGGCAGGCGCCACGCCCCCGTCGCATCAGGAGGCCGCCGGCCGCAAGAGAATCCAGCCGAACACAAGTCATAACCAAACCGGATCAAATCGCCCACCTCAGCTATGAACGAAATCGACATTCCCCTGGAAGCCCTCGCCGCAATGGCCGCCCTCGAAGGCCACCCACTGGCACAGGACGCAAGCATCGACGCGCTCACAGGCGATATCCGTTCGCGCTTCGAGTCTCTCCCTCAGCCTCCTTCGGTCCGGCTCGAGAACGGATTGATCCACCTGCAGTTCGCCGACCCACCTGAGGAAGACAAGGCCCAGGCCGCCCGGCTCTTGGAGCGCGCCAGGCGACGCGCGAGCGAGCGGGAGTACGGGCGAGTGGTCGCCCTCTGCCAGCAGGCTCTCCGGCTCCAGCCTTTGCTCCAGGCCGCCCGGCGGGAGTTGGCCCGCGCGTACGTAGAAACTGGGGATGCGCGCAAGGCCGAAGCTACGCTTTGGCAGGCGCTGCGCCTGGACCCGCGCGACGCGTGGTCGCTCGTGACCCTGGGCAGGCTGCTGCTGCGGGATGCCGGGCGGGGAGTCGCGGCAGGTGCCGCCCGCATGGCCCTGGAGATCGAGCCGGCCAATCCTGAGGCCCTGGACCTCCTGGGCCAAACCCTGCTCCGGGCCGGCCGTCACGCGGAGGCCCTGGGCGTTTTTGACCGAGCGGTGCTGCTCAGTCCACACCTCCTTGGGCCGCGCCTCGGCGCGGCGAGGGCCCTCCTCCAGCAGGGTCGAGCGCAGGAATCGCAGTCCCAGCTCCAAGAACTGTTCCGACAGGCGGCGCACGCGGGCAATCCGGCCGTGGATCTCGCGCCGGCGAGGGAGTTCTTCGCCGAGCTCCAGGAGCACCTGGCGCAGCGCGACCTCCAGCCGATGCGCCATGCCTTGGAGGACCTTCGCCGGCGGCTCGAGGAGCAGTGCGGGGTTCCCATCCGCCTGACGGATGTCGAACCGAGAGAGACTGGTTTGGTTGAACTCGCCTGGACCGAGGGCCGGGACCATCACCTGATCGGCACCCCAACCTCCCTCCCGGAGCCGGTGCGCCTCCAATTCCTCGCGCAGGCATTGCTGCGAGTGCAGGTGGAGGTGGACGCTTACCGCGCCGGCAGACTCCGGACCTTTAGCGCGAGTACACCCAACGAACCCAGATGGCGGGGGCTCCTCTCCGACGCCGCCTATGGCCTGCGCCGCCAGGGGGTCGCGCCGGCGGTTATCGACCCCATGATAGAATGCGCCCTGGCGTATGTGCGCCAGACCCTGTGCCACATGCCGATAGAGATGCTGCTCGAGCGCCGCCTGCGCGCGGAGCTCCCCATCGTGGCGCCCGCGCAGTTCGTTTCCATCCGCCGCTTTATGGCCACGCCGGGGATCGAGGACATGGCCGAGCTGCGGCGAGTCCTGCCTCGGCCCCTGTGGCGGGCGGCGCTGGCGATGGACACCGCCCACCGCATCTTTTTCGACGAGCTCCTGGGCGGGGCCACCGACTTTGCGGCGCGGTGTCGAACGCAGCCCACGTACGACCTCTCCCTCAAGCTCCTGCGCCAGTGGGAGGCGAGTTCGGCCGAGCTGCGTCCCGGGGATCACTACGGACTGGTGGACGGATTTGCCGCGCTCCTGGGCCTCGAGGGCCTCTACGAGGTGCGCGAGTGCATGCCACCCTCCCGCCAAGGGCCCGGCGAGCAAGCCTTCCCCACGTAAGATCGAGGATTTCGCCCTCAGCCACACATCACTCATCACTGCGCAACAAACCACACGTATGGGACTCTCCATTGGATACACGCTCACCTTTGCAGGCTCCGACGAGGAAGCCCGCCTGGTCATGCAGGCCCTTCACAGCACGGCGCTGGACCTGCCGCTGGAGCATGTGACCGAGCTGCGCCAACTCAGCGGCGACGCCTGCAGCCCCGAACATCACCCGCCCATGGACCCCGTCCGCGACCTGCTGGCAGGCCCAGGGGAACGCATATACTATGTGACCGGCGAGCGTTGGCCCGACGAGCTCCTATTCCAGTACCAAACCCACATCGTCCAGCCCGAGCACGTGATAGGCTTCTCCACCTCCCCTGGTTCCGGATGCGAGGAGGCCGACTTCGCCCTGTGCCGTTATCCGGCGCTGGCGCCCACCCCCCACGGCACCCTGAGGACCGCACTCCCCGGCTGGCGCTGGCATGCCTTCTGCAAGACCCAGTACGCCAGCAACCCCAAGTTTGGCGGCAGGGCCAATTTCCTGCGGTGCCACCTCTCCGTCATCGCGCTCCTGGACAAGGCGAAGGAGTTGGGGTGCAGGGTGGAGGTGGATGACGACGGAGATTTCTGGGACGCGCGGGATCTCGGGCAGTTACTGCGAGAGGTCGCCGCCTACAACGGGCTCGTCGCAGCCTGGACAGGGCGCCTGAAGGATGAGGTCGACCTCACCTCCCCGATCCTGGAATACCCGGACTACGAGCACTGGGAAGCGCTCGGGGAAGGGCTCGCCCCACTGCAACCGCTCCTCGAGCGCGTCCGAACCCGGCGCCCCGAGGAGAATCCTGACACCTCACGGGGTGAGGCGAGGGTCTCCAAGCCGCCCAGCGGTTCAGACAAAGCGGTGAGACGTGGGCAACCGCCGCCGGAGAAGGCGACGCTTGATCTCGCGCAACAGCCACATCAAGAGACGCCTGGTGCCCCGCCTCCTGCTTCGGCACCCCAGCCCCCTCACGCCCCCGCGGTAACGGCAACCCAGTCCAGCCCCTCAAAATGCCCCACGTTCAAGAACAAGGCGGAAGGGGCCGCCAGCCTCATTGCCGCGATGGAAGGCCCGCATTCGCTGCACGATGCAGTGGACCTGATCGGCGGACTTCTGGAGCGCGGGGCGGATCCTCTGGCCCCGCCGGAGCCCGATGAGCAGAGCCCCCTCGAAATCGCAGTGAAAGTCCACCCCTGCGAGTTCGCCGAGGCGATGTTGGACCATCTCCACGACCGTGGCTTTGACCTCTGGAAGTCCGCGAGAGTATCGGCACTCCTGACCTCGGCGGCCATGGATTGCAACGACCTTATGGTTGAGCTTCTGTTAAGATACAATGCGAACCCCAACTTGCCCCACCAAGGGTACTACTCTCCGCTGGTGCAGGTGATGCTGCGCCGGCAGGAGCTGCTGGAGTCCGCAGAACCGAATCCGGAGATCGATCACGAAGAACAAGAGGACTCGGATGACGAGGAATGGCAGCCGGACAAGGATCCTGAATTTGCCGCCCACCTGGAGGCGATGATGATCGAGGCCGGAGGGGATCGCCAACGGGCGCTGGACACGGTCCTCGCCGCGGAGGCCTGCTGGATCGATCGCGAGCGCGCCCGGATGCGCCTTGCCCAAGGAGCCGATCCGGCGGCGGCCCTGCGCCGGCTGGTGCGCTGCCATCCGGCGTGCGCCTCCCGCGAGGCCGCCGAGATCCTGTTTGAGTTGGGAGCGGATGCCCGATGCGTGACCGCCGCCGACGTCCGTCCACTGTTCAGGCAAGGAGACGGCGCGGCCCTCCCCTCCAGGATTCTTGAGCTCGCCCGGCTCCTCATCGAGCAGGGCAACGCGGCCGCCTTCCCGCCGGAGCTGCGCAAGGTAATCATCGAGGCACTCCGGGGTGAAGGGCCTCTCTTTTGGGAGCAGAACGATCCCTTTGTGCGCCGCTGGATAGCGCCGAGGTTTCGGGCGGGGCGGAGGTTTGGCTAGCCCATCCACGGGAGGATGCCCCTGCCCGCACGCCGGAGGGTGTAGGTCATCGAGACCTGGGGCAACGGCCAGGGAGCGGATTAACGGGGCAGCAGCATGAGCAAGGTCATCAATAAAGTGAGGCGCCTATGAAAGATAAAAACTCGAAACGAGCTGAACGCCTCCAGGAAACCCCTCGGCCAGAGGGGCGCCAGGGGGGCCGAAGGTACCGCCGGGACCCGCCCACACCCGGCGAAACCTCCGCCGCCCCAGCCTCCTGAGAATGCAGCCACAAAAGTTTGCAGATAGGAAAACTAACCCTCCGCAGCAATTGAAAGGGGCCCGAGCGCGCTGCGCTGGAGCGGCTCCTGGGGGCGGAGAAGGCCAACACCCGCCGGGGGCGGCCGGCGCTCCTCCTTCTGGCCATCGGCGCCGCCGGCGAAATCGCCAAGGCCAGGATCTTGCCCAAGCCGCACCACGATCTCCAGACCCCGTATTGGCTCGCCCTGGAGACCGGAGATCCGGGGCGAGCGCGCTGGAAGCTCCTTCCGACCGCGGAGCAGGCCATCGATTCCGCGTCAACGTGGATCCGCCAGCGCGCCTTGGCCCTCTTTCCCCCCGGAACCAACTCCAACGGCCCGGCGGCATCAACCCAGAAAAACGACATACCAAAAGACATCATGAAAACAATCGTTGGCATCGACGGCAGAGTGACCGGAGCGCTCGCCGCAGTTTATCCGGACGAAACCTGGCAGGTGACGCCGGCTCATATCATCGACTGCGGCCGGGACAAACTCCTGGACGTCCAGGGCAACCTGCAATTCCTCAACGCCGTCGCCGAGCGCGCGGGCGGCATGGGCCAGATGGTCGTGGCCTGCGAGATGCAGAAGAAAAACCCAATCTTTGGGGCCAAGGGCGAGTTCTGGCGGGTGCTGCTCAGCCTGGGGGGATTCTCCTTTTGCCTGGTGAACCCGCAGACCTGGCAGCGGGATGTGCTCAAGGGCATCCCGGGCACGGACGCCAAGAGGATGGCCCGCATCTGCGTCGAACGGCGATTCCCGGGCATCGACCTGGGCGCCTACAACCGGTCCCAGCGGGAGGGAATACGCGACGCGATCTGCATCGCGGCGTGGGCCAGGAGCAACAGCCGGTGAGCCCAGCCAGACGCGCCCCGGCCGCGTTTTTCCAGGAAACACAAAACCAACAGAAACCGACACATTATGAATGCTAACAATAATGATCAATCCGGGTCGCCCCCCGGCTCGCCGGGCAGGAACCAGTGCCGCGCCCATCCTGCAGGCTCAAGAATTTTGCGGTTTGTCTAACCAGGTGTGCGCCGCGCGGCGTCGGGGCCTTCGGATCGCGCAAGCAAAGTCGGTAAACCCTCAAATAAAACACAAGTATGAAGATGAAAATCAGCAACCCTTCGAATCCGCTCTCCACCATGGCGAAGGCGTTTCTCGCCTGGAAAGGCAAGCTCAGCGTTACCCGCGCCTATCTGGCCTTCCTGTGTAGCTCGCTCCGGCTCCTGATTCGCCAGGCCGGCGATGTCCCGATAAGGAGCCTGACGCCGGCCATCATTCGGCGTGCGCTGGCGGCGTCCCCCTCGGTCCACACCGCGCGGCATCGCTTCTACGCCTACAAGTCATTCTTCCAATGGGCCGCTGGCCGCCACTATCTGCAACGCCACCCGATGAGCGGGTTGGTTCCGCCGGTGCCGCCACCCACGCAGCGCATAAGCCCCTACACTTCCGGCGAAGTGCGGCAGATTCTCTGCACGCTGAAGAATCCCCTCGACGTCGTTGCAGCCGCGCTTGCGGCATTCGCCGGGCTGCGAACCGGCGAGCTCATCCAGTTCAACGCTGCACAGGATCTGGGGGATGACCGCATCCTCATCAACCGAGGCAAGGGCCGTCAGCTCCGTTCTGTCCCAATATCTCCGGCGCTCAACCAATGGCTCGCGCCCTTGCGGGCGTCGCCAGGGGCTCCGCCCCGCCGGTTGCCTGCCCCTTCTGCGGTCAGGCGACACGGGAAACTCCGCGGATTGCCGATCGAGTTCCACCGCCTCCGGCTGACCTTCCTCGCCTATCGCTTCGCCATCACCGGCGACCTCGGCCTCACTGCGCACGAGGCGGGAATCGTGTCTCCCCTATATCGGAACATTCTGCACCGGGATGTGGCCGAGGCAAAGAGGTTCTGGGACCTGACCCCGGAAAACTGCGGCCGCGCAGACTGGGGAGAAGAAGTGAGCGAGTAGCTTGCCGCGCTCGGCCGTTCTAGGGTCGCGGCCGTGCGCTTCCACCGCTCCGAGTGAACGCCCGCTTCTGCGCAATTCCCGGGGCCATCGACCTGTGGTCGGGCGGCCCGGGAGATCGGAGAAAAGATGCGGCCGGGCTCAAGCCTTGTCGTTCTTGGACATCGCAGGCCCCGGGCCGGTCGCCGCACGATCCCCCGGGCAGGACACCCCGGCTTCATCACCCTCGTCCACACGACGCATCCGATATTGATGAAAAGGATGGACACCTGGTTGCGTGCGGCCCCAAGGCCATCGACCGAGAATTCCCCGGCATGCCCCCCGTGATCTGCCTGCGGGCATGGTCCACCCGCTAATTGAGCATCGGCATCTGCTTGAGGGCAGGGCGGCCAATTTCCCTAGCCGCCGCCATCTGGCCCAATTCCGCGCCGTCGGCGCCCGATCCGTCCCGCCGCACCCAAAACCACGCAAAACCGACGGTACTAATCATCCTTTACAGCCGCGGGCCCGTCGCTCTTACTGGGGGGATGACGCTCAGAAGCCGCAACGCCGCCGCAACCGCCATCGGCAAGCCGTGCGTGCTTTCGTCCCCCCTGGATGCCGACGAGCGCCGCTCGCTCAAGCGCTGCGAGCGCGTCATCGCCAGGGGCAGCAAAGCCTTCATCGCGGTCGGGTTGGCCCTCAGCGAGATTAAAGAAAGGCGTCTCTACCGGGAAGAATTCCCTACCTTCGAGGCGTACTGCCAGGCTCGCCTCAACTGCAGCCGGTCCCTGGGATACCGCCTAATCACGCATGCTGCGATGGTCATCGAGATGGGAGTGTCGCCAATTGGCGACAAATTGGGCACCGAATCCCAGGCACGGGAGCTGGCGCGGGTGCCACGGGAGATGCGCAAGGAGGTGCTTCGACTCGCCGATGAGATGGCCGAGGGAGGACCCCTAACCGCCCGGCTGATCCGCCAGGCGGCCATCGAGCTTGGCGTCGACGGCAACCCGCTGTTGCCCAACGGCGGCAGCGACGACGTCCAGACGCCCGCCGAGCTGGCGAAGGCCATCGTGGCCCACTTCCTGCCTTCCGGGAGGGTGCTGGAACCGTGCAGGGGAGGCGGCGCATTCGTCAGGGCCCTCCCCGGCTGCGACTGGTGCGACCTCGCCGTTGGCCGGGACTTCCTGGCCGCCGAAGGGCACTGGGACTGGATCGTCAGCAACCCCCCGTATTCGCAGTTCCGCGCGTTCCTGCAGAAGGCCATGCAAGTGGCCGACAACATCGTGTTCATCTCGCTGGTCGGCGCGTGGTTCGTGCGAAGCCGCCAGGACGATATGCGCAAGGCCGGGTTTGCCCTGGTCGAGCTGGCCGAGCTCCCCATCCCACCCGACTGGCCCCAGTTCGGCCTGGAGCTGTCCGCCGGCTGGGCACGCCGAGGCTGGCAGGGGAGCATCGCCCACACCCGGCTGGACACCCGTCCAAACCCTTGACCAGCAGGCAGGGCAAGGAAAGGGGAATACCCTGGGCGTGGTATGTGATTGGCCAGGGCCTCCGGCTGCCATGGACGCGAGTCGCTCCTGGGCCGCGGCCAAGCCGTCGGCCAAACGCACCACACCCGCCCCGCGAGGCGGGGGCGCGAACTCCTGCCCGGCACCGCCATAGATCGAATGGGGCGGCGGTTTCGTAAACCTAAGAACACGGGGGGCAGATCACTGGCCAAACAGGGCGTACCTCAACGGAAGCACGGTGAAACAAGGGGATTTTGATGATCCAGCCTCAAAGAAATGTCCCGCCGGGACGGGTCCGTAAAGGGTGCAACAATGGGGTTGACATTGTCACCTCGTGACCTGTGCGACGCCGACGCTGCCCCGTGGTGGCCTGGCGACGGGGGGCTGATCCCCATTCCGCACTATAGCGCAGCCGAAGGGGAGAAGGAGGATATGGAGATATGAGGTCAGAAAGACGCTGAACAACCTGCCCGCCCCACCCCAAGTAACCCATTCGGGCAGGAACACTCGGAGGTTTTCATTTGCAAGGGAGCTTCTCTCCGTGATAGAAAGCCCATCGACACCGCAAGATTCCTGAGACGCTAATTGCAGCGCGTCGTTGCGCTGGCGCTGGAATGGAGGGCCATGTGATCTCAGGGTAGGGGAGGGTGGTGGCTCTTTAGTCCAGCGGAGAAACCCATGCCCTCTGGGCATGGTCAGAACGGAAACTATGCTGGAAGGGAACTCCACCTGGGCCACCTTCGTGGGCAGGGATGTCGCTGGGCGCCGAGTAGTGGAAGGATGCCCCTCTGGGATTCTGGAGAGGCCCGAATGCTTCAAGCCGACCGGATCAGTAGGCGCGTCGAAAGCAGCCAGGGCGTCGCTGGCCCCTTCGAGGGGCCATCAGGCAATACCACCCCCTCTGGGGGTGGATCTTTATCTTGCGGCAAACTATGGCAGATCTTCACGTTCGGGGAATCCGCTGGCTGGCCAAGCAGGGGAGCGGGAGAAATTGTGGCCATCGCGAGTCGCACAAGCGAATGGCCTCGCCGCCGCGTCTTCGCGAATCCGACTGCCACTTGGAACGCGTAAACCCGCGTACCGGCTCATGCTTGCCCTATGAATGACGCCGAGGACAGAACTCCTGCGCCGGGAGGTGGCCCATAAAGCCGAGGTCGATGCCAAAGACAACGCCGACGCAACGCCTTTGCACTGGGCAGCGATGTGTAGTCAAAAGGACGCGGCCTGGGGATGCTGCCTGACACTCGAGGACCTCACCAACCCCGCTCCCTGTGTGCAGGCGGCGGCGGCACCAATCAATAGGTTTGCTGCTGGCAGGTAAAATCCATCCTAATCGTTGGTTTGGATACCTTGCCTTTAAAACGGCACAAACAACATTCAAAAGTAATATCGGCTTCGCCTAAATATCTACTGCTTTCCAACTGGTCGGTGGGGCGAATACAGGCTCGGATGGCTAACCCATGCCTCGGTTTGTCGGTGGATTAAGTCATGGTGGGCGTCTTGAACGAGCCCATCTGCACGGGAAAGCCCCTTCAACTATTGCGCCTGGCGCGCAATTGAAGTCATTGAAACCGAACGACTTTTTCAGTCAATCCACAGCAGAATCCCCAAGGATTTCGGGCCAATTGTCAACTTCCCTTTCAGGATGAAGAAGTTAATCAAAATGATGCCTGCTAACAGGAAATGACAGGAAAGCTTAGTCACTTCATTTCCCTGTTCCGGTCACCGGACATCCTCGCGCGGCTCGTCCGGCGTCAGGTCGGTGATTCCCGGCTCCTGGGCCACGGACCATCGCCTGTCCGGGTTGTACTCCTTCATCATGGCGGCCGTCCTTGCGGTCTTTTCACCCAAACTCCGCTGATATACGACTCCGTCTTGATTCACGATGAATGTCATGATCCCCGACTCTCCCCAACGGACGGGATATGCGACCAACGCAAAACCGCCGGTCATTTCGCCATGCCGGACGTAATTCACCCTGCCACCCGGAGCGGCAGGTCCTTGCTGCGTCAGAATCTTGAACAAATACCCGTGAAATGAACGCGGACCTTTGCCGCTGGTCCAGTTGTATCCTTCCAAAGAGGCTGCCGCCACGAACGACGATAAAGGACTGGGGATCCCCCCAGTCTCCGTCGGCCAATACAAACCGTCCGTCTTTCCGGGAACGCTCTTGAATCTCTGGGCGTATTCTGGCGCCTCGGCCCTGTCGGCAAATCGGTGGGCGTATTCACGCTGCGCCTTCACATAAACGCGGCAAACTCCAATAGCGTGATATTCGTCCCGGCCGATGTGCCGGTTGATGATCTCATCCTCCCCCGCAATCGTGTCAAAGATCCACGCCCCGTTGGTTTGGATTAGCGGAATCGGAAACGGCCACTGCTCTCCTCCGATTTCCAGAATCACCTTGCGACTCCCCTCCGGCACGACGTCGCACCGCTTCTCCAGATCACTGGCGAAGGCCTCAAAATGTTTCTCGTCCAACGGCTTATCGCCGGTCCATAAATTGGTGACTTCGGGGCCGAACATCTCACAAATCGCCTGCCGGTCGTGCGCTTTGGCCGCTTTGACCAGCTCCTTTGTAGCCTCCGCCGGCGAGGTGAAGGTGCGTTGTGACACGGCTGACTGATCTCCACCTCGAACCTGCCCAAGCCATGTCACAGATAAGAGCCCTAATGCCAAGGCCGGGAATTTGATCGTCTTCAAGTTCATAAGATTTCAGTGTTCGGACCGTCATCTGCCATGACCGCCTCCTCCTCCATGACTGCCGCCGCCGTGACCAAATCCGCCCCCTCCGTGAAATCCCCCATGGAACCCACCCGCTGCGCCGCGGCTCGCGGAGCCTCGCCGGCCAAAATCGCGATCGTGACCGAAGATGCCATGATCGTGATGCCTGAACACATAACCATCCGGCCCCCAGAAGCCCCCATAATAGTCTAGGCCATAATCGCCATAATCAGGCCCATACCAACCGGGTCCGTCGTAGCCATAGTAACCGGCACCTGCGCAACCTGTCAGAATCCCGACCAGCACCAGGCCTATTCCCAGCCTCCATGTGCGACCTAACCTCTTGTTTCTGTTCATTCCAACCTTCCTCCGCGTTCGGACTTCACTTTCCAGACCTAGCCAACGCCCATTCCATCCGCCGTCGGGGAATCGCTAAACGACTCCTCGTATTGCCCTATCTCAGTCAAGTCCGGTGCATACAGTTTTTTGGCGTTTAGGGCGGTGCCCTTATATTTGTTTCCGCGCGGTTGCCCAAGTGCTTAGCGAACGGCCAGCCATCCTGCGATTTCACCGTTCGGCAACCGCACTACTTCGTTGTCGGTGTAGCGGTGATGCGGTTTCCAACCGCCCGCCAGATGGACCGCGGTCGTTCGTCCCGCTTGAATGACGACCGGAACCTTCACCTCGACCGTGCGGGCGTAATCTTCCGCTTGAGCCTGGATGTCGTAGAGGCCTGGCGGAAGCGGGACGAGAGCCGGCTCGCCGTCGTCTGGGTTGCGGGCGTTGCGCACCCGTTTGAGGAGCGCGCCTCCTTGGCTGTAAATGGTGTAGTCGGTGTGGGCGGGGTCATATTGGAACTCATTTTTCCCGAAGTCATTATCCCACAGCCGCTCCGCCATGTTTGGGTCGATATCGGCTTTCTGCCTGGCGGAGCACACTTGGAGATAGCCCTCGCCCCCGTTTTGAGGGCGGCCCGTCGGTGCCGGCCCTATTGGTTCAAGGACCGCGACTTTCGTGGGCGAGGCGCACCCAACCAACCAAAGCAAGGCGCCGGCTAGGACAATTGTGTTTGTTTGCTTCATAACTGCTTTCCTTTCGTTTTATATCAAGGTTTGGAGAGGCTTTCTGTGTTGGCGCGCCAGCCGGCGATTTCTCCGTTAGGCAGGCGCACGGGATTGGACCGGAGGAGGGCTGCGTTGTCTGGCCACAAGGCGCTGCCGTCCAGACACACCGTCGTCAGCCGGTCGGCCAGGATGACCGCCGGTACGGTGACGGTCTTGTAACCATTGGCGCGAGCGACGACACGGTACTTGCCCACCGGCAGTTCGACCGTCTGAGGACCTTCCTCGACGCTGCCATTACTGTTATGCACAACCTGCAGCAGCCTTCCTTCTTCGGAGAGGATCCTGTAATCCGTGTATTGACGAAGTAAAGGCATGTCGTTGAAATCGGCGTTGGGAGCCCAAGCCGTGTACACCACCAACGCCCCCTTCGGGCCGGCAGCCGCCGGCTTGAGCCAAGACGGTCCGACCGCATCGAGAACGACCGCCTGTTTGTGAAAGGCGCAACCCGACAAGAGAGCGACGCCGCCGAGAAACATAACCGCCAGGAGAGACTTCATAACTTTTTCCAGTTCTGTTCACCTCAGCGATGGCCGCCACCACCGAAGCCGCCTCCATGGAATCCACCCCCGAAGGAACCGCCACCGCCGTGGAATCCGCCGCTGAAACCGCCTGCGTGAAAGCCACTACCGAGAGAGCCTCCGCGATACCCACCAAGAGACCCGAAAGAGCCAGCACCGTGGAATCCTCCGGAATAGGGGGCTTGGTGGTACCCGCCGAAGGCGCCTCCGCCTGGCGTCGCCCAATGCGGCGCTGCATAGACTTGGGCGCGGTAAGTCGGCACGGCCCGATAAGTGCCGAACGCGCCGGCGCCGGGTGATGCCGTGCGCGGGGCCGCGTAACTGGGGCTGTAATCAGGTCGACCGGCCCCACTCGGACGGGTGGGGGAGGTCGAACCTCGCTCGCCGGCGCCACTCCACCAGTGCGAGGCGGTGTCCGCGGTTGTCAGAGCCGCAGGGCCCTGCGAACCCTGGTGAGCCCACTGCGTCACCGAACCGCTCGGCCGGGCCGGTGTCCCAAAAAAGTTGTCGCCACCGTGCGCACCCTGGTGCCAGACTCCCGGATTACCTCCAGGACCAAAGGTTCCATTGTGGCCCCAATGGTCGCCGTGCCCGAAGCGGCCTCCACGACCAAAATCGCCAAACAGGCACGCCGCCTCCAACGGGAAAAAACCGCATCCGCCCCAGAAGCCGCAGGGCTCCCACCAGCACCCTGGCGCGGGCGCAATCCAGCCTGGGCCCCAATCATCACAGAAATCGGGCGCCCAGCCATAGGACGAATCGGAATAGTCCGGATAGTAAGCGGGCGGGGCCGCAGGGGCCGCGTAGCCCATGGGTGCGATCAGGTCACCCTGCAACGCGGCTTGGGGCGCCGGCGGAGCCCCGGGAGGCGCCGGGACCGGTGGCGGACCCGGGATTTGCTGGGCGGGCGCATATTGCCCCGGCGCAGCTTGGGCCGGTTGCGGTTCCGCCTTGGCTTGGGCCTGGTAGGCCTTGCAGGCCGTGTCGTAAGCTCCGGTGAAAGCGGTTTGTTTGGCCAACAAAGCCCGGATCTTGGTCAGGCCCTGCTTCGCATTTTCGGGGAATCTCGTCTTGTCTGCCTCGAGGTCGTACCAGGCGACCAACTCACCGGCCGTATGCGCGACGAACTTGTTCTCGGGAGCAAACTGGCCCGCCAAATTGATGGCCAAGATGGCATCTGCCATCTGCCCGCGGCGGGCATCCACGTGAGCGATCACGCCCCAAGCTAAGCCGTTGCTGGATTGCAGAGTCGTAAGCATTCGGGCCTGGTGATACGCCAATTCCGGAAGGCCAAAATCCACCATCCGGGCAACGTAGGCCTCGTAAAGTTTGGGGTCGTTGCGGTCAAAGGCGATGCCGTTAGCGTAAGCCGTTACGGCGGCTGAGGGATCGGGAGCTTGCTGGATGGCTTGTATCGGGGCGGCGTCCGCGGGAGCGGGCGTTTGTTCCGCCCACACCGCCCGCGCTGCCGCCGACACACAACAGAAAATCAACCAAACACTTGCGGCTTTCGGATAGGTTTTCATAGCTCTATGCCTTTCACATTATCCACTGGTCATGGCGACTTCCTCGGGTGTTATCCTGCTGAGCCTGGCGACAGTGCTTTTTGCTACTCTTGGAAACAGCTTTCGGATCGCCGCCGGCAATTGCGTGAACATCTGCTGCTTTCCCACAAAGCCGTCGGTGCCGGCTGCGCTGGCTGCGGCACGGCATTCCGGAGTATCGTCTCCCGTGACCATTATAACCGCCGGAGCCGGCGAGCGCGCTTTGATCCGGCGGGTCGCGTCAAACCCGTTCATTCCCGGCAACCGCAAATCCATCAATACCAAGTCGGGCTGTAGCTCAATTACCCGGCGCACACCGTGGTAGCCGTCCGTAGCGGTGCCGACGAGTTGGAAGCCGTTCTCCCGTTCGAGCAGCAGGCTAAGGGTTTTCAGAATAATCGGCGAATCGTCCACCACCACGGTGCGAACAGGCCAACTATCGCGCCCGCCTTCGTCGGGACCGTGTTCAGCCTCTGCTCGGCCCGTATGCGTCTTGTCTTGCATCGGATCCTCGCGGTTGGCTTTCCAGCCGTGATCAGGAGATTTCATGCCATACATAGGTTCAACCTCGGGAGTGTGTTGGTTGTAGCCGGGTTCTGCTTGAGGGGCCTGACCTTGCGCACGTGCAATTCGAGAACGCTCTCCTTAAAGACAGAGTTGATCTCCACTCTGTTGGCGTCATCCGGTAGCGCGAAACGGCGTTCGAAATACCCGTGCGGGCGTTCGACCCGCAGACACTTCTTGTTCTCCTGCCACGGGTTTGGACGTTCTCCGGAGATGAACAGCCCGTCTCCTTCCACGGCCACCCGTATATCCTCCGGTTTCATCTCGGGCAGGTCGATTTTGAACAGGTACTCCTCAGCGTCTTCCAGGATGTCCACAGGCGGAAACCAATCGGCCTCTCCATTGGACCTTTGGCACGCAGGGATCGTCGCCAGTGGGGCAAACGGGCGATGGTAGCTGTCCGGCGTCATGATATTCATAGTCATTGCATCCCGAACACAGTCTGATTGTCCGGTCAATGCACTTTCAGCTTTGGGTATGCCAAACGCGAGGGAAACCCCAGTTTCACTAATTCTTGAGGCTTTCTTGATCGTTTGAAACGAGGGGGACTTCCACATGTGGCACATCCGGTTTCACGAATGGTCTGCAACGAACCACTTGACGGTTTCTTCCGTTCCCTGGCGCTCCGGCCAGCGGCCGTGGCTCAGCGCAGGCTCAGTCGGCCGAAAAGCCACACCTTGAGCCAGTCCAGGCAGGCGAAGTAAACGATCCCTGCGCCTGCCACGCCTAAGAGAAACCCCGCGCTGAGCGCGGGCATGAGGATGCCGCCCAGTACGAGGGCGGCGGTGACGCCCAGGCCCAAAACCGAACTGCCCACGAGGAAACGGCTGGGCCGCGACTGCCAGAAGTGCCCCCGCTCCCGCAGGAGATAGACCCCGGCCTGCGAGCTGAGTATCAAGGTCGCAAACATCAAGGTTTGAAGATGCGGCATGTCCAGGCGGAGCAGATGGTAGCCATACAGGAAAACACCGAGTGAGAACACCAGCTTGCAGGCGGCCAGGAACGTGGCAGCCAGGAGGATGCCGCGAGTGTTCCAGCGGTTCGGGCGCCGCGAGTACTGCATCCGGTCGGTCGAGAGGGACATCGTCAGGAAGTCATTGAGGAAGAGGAACAGCACCATCAGCAGCGGCGTCAGCGGCTTATGCCTGGTCAATAGAAAACCGATGACCAACAGCGCCATGACCTCCATCTTCTTGATCAGCATGTTCAGGGTGTAGGTGATGATGCGCTGGAATACGAGCCTGCTCGTTTGGATCGCGGGCACCACACCGCCCAGTCCGGGGCGGGTCAACACCATGGCCGCAGCGGCTTTCGCCACGTCCGTCGCGTTGGCCACGGCTATGCCGGCTTCAGCCTGACGTAGCGCAGGAGCATCGTTCACGCCGTCCCCGCTCATCCCGACTACCTCGCCACGACGCTGGAACGCCCGGACCAGCCGGAACTTGTCTTCCGGAAACACGCCGGCGAAAACTCCGCACTCGAGGGTGTCTCCGCAAAGATCGCCATGGAGCCTTTCAGGCGTGCAAACGTTGCCGGTAATCCCCACCTGTTCGGCCACACTGCGCGCAGTGATGGCGTTGTCGCCCGTGACCATAACGGTGCGAACGCCTGCGTCGCGGATCGCACCCACAAAGGCCCTCGAATCTTCGCGCACGGCATCCTCGAGCCCCAGCAGACCCACGAGGCGCATTTCGCCCGGGGTTCCTTCGGCCACCCCAAGCACGCGTTGCCCGCGCTCGACAATGATTTCAGCCTGATGCTGCCAAACAGTGTCGGCCGCGCCGCTCAGTTCCGCGACAACCGCAGGGGCGCCTTTCATGAAACGACGCGAGCTTTGTTTATCACGATACACAGCCTCAGCGCGTTTGGTGGCTGGGTCGAAAGGCTTGAAGTCAATTCGCTCCATTTCGCCGTCCTTCCAGCCGCGGTCGGCGGCGGCCTTGACGATCGCGCCGTCGACGGGGTCTTGACCGGCTGGGTCGCTGGCCAGCGCTGCGGCCCTCAAGAGATCCATTTCGGATGCGCCAGGGGCAGGCCACAGGGCGTTTACGGCGGCCTGGTTGCGAGTCAGGGTCCCGGTCTTGTCGCTGCACAGGACGGTCATGGAGGCGATATCGTGAAGAGCGCTCAGGCGCGTGATGAGCACACCGCGTTTGGAAAGTTCCACCGAGCCCAGCGCGGCCGCCAGCGTGAAGGTGGCCGGCAAGGCGACTGGAATGGAAGCGAGCAAAATGGTCAGCAACAACGGCAGAATAAACTCGAGGGACATCCCGATGTGGTGGGCGTATCCGATCACGACCACCACCATCGCCGCGTTGACGACGAAGAGGTTTTTTACCACGCCCACAATCTCGTGCTCCTGGCGGTTGGCCGAACCGGCAGTACGGACGAGTTCGGCGGTCTTGCCGAAGAAAGTGCGCGCCCCAGTGGCGGTAACTTCACCCGTGGCCTCGCCGCCGCGCACCATTGACCCCGCGTAGGCCGTCTTCCCGGACTCGAGGGAAGCGGCGGCGGATTCACCGGTGAGCGCCGATTGGTCCACGAGGAGTGAGCCTTCCTCCAGCTTCACGTCGGCAGGCACAATGCTGCCTTGGCGCAGATGAATGACATCACCCGGCACCAGGTCCTCGGCTGGCACCGTGGCCCACGCGCCGTCGCGGCGAACGCGGGCCAGCACACGCAGTTGTTGACGCAGGAGCGCCAGCGCCTTTTGCGCGCGGCCTTCCTGTAGCAGGCTCAACGTCGCATTCAACACGAGGAGTCCGCCGATCACGGCCGCTTCTACTTCCTCACCGAGAAAGAGTTGGATGATGATGGTCGCTTCCAGCAACCAAGGGATGGGCGCCCAGAACCGTTTGATGAAGGCCTTCAGCGGGTGGGCTTTTTCCTCTACCACCGCATTGGGGCCGAATTGCTTCAACCGGGCTTGCGCGTCGGCGGTGCTCAGGCCACGGTGGTTATGATTGGCGATGCGGGGAGCCGTCGTGCTGCTAACGCGACTGGTGGCGATGTTTGGCATTCCATTACGCGGCAATGGGGCGCTGTGGTGCCTCATTCAGCCCACTGCCCCTTGGCCAGACTGCCGGTTGCCGAATCAGGAAACACTTGGGCGATCCCGCGAGGAAGTTCCTGGTAAAGCCGGCGTTTGGAAATGAATCCGTTAGCCCCTTGGGCCAGACAGGTTGCCCTCACGTCGTCCGAGTCGTCGCCGGTGATTATGATCACCCGGGTTGCGGGATGGTACTCGCGGATGAGCGCCATGCTTTGGAGGCCGTTGAGGCCGCGCAGTTGGAGGTCCAGAAGGACGAGCTGGGGCCGTCGCGCGGCCACCATTTCCAGCGCCTGGCAGCCATCGCCGACACTGCCCAAGACTTCCAGACCTGGAAAAGCCTCGATGACCATTGTGAGCATTTCCCGATAGACCTCGCTATCGTCCGCGATCACGATGCTGATCGGCGTGCCGGATTGTGACGTTCCTTCTGGCTGGTTTTCCGTCAGATCCTCGCGGCCGGCTTTCCGGGCGTGGCCAAGAGAGTTCATGACGCGAAACCGGGGTCCGACCTCGGGAGAGCGTTGGCTGTGGCCGGGTTCTGCACGAGCGGCCTGACCTTGCGCACGCGCAATTCGAGAACAGACTCCTTAAAGGCAGTATCGATCTCCCCTCTGCTGGCATCATCCGGCAGCGCAAAACGGCGCTCGAAATGGCCGTGTGGGCGCTCGACTCGCAAACACTTCTTGTTCTCCTGCCCTGGCTCTGGACGTTCGCCGGTGATGAACAGCCCGTCTCTTTCCACGACCACTCGGATTTCATCCGATTTCACTTCGGGCAGGTCGATTTTGAAAAGGTACTCCTCAGCATCTTCCAGGATGTCCACAGGCGGAAACCAATCGGCGTCTTCGTTGGACCTTTGGCACGCTGGAATCGTCGCCAGAGGGGCCAGCCGGCGATGAGAACTGTCCGTCGTCATTGCATTCATAGTCGCTGCACGCGAACCAAGCGTCGATCGTTCGCTCCGCCCCTTCTTAGCTGGCCGTGTGCCAAGCGCGAGAGAAAGCGCACTTTCACTCATTTTCCGGGGTTTCTTGATCGTTTGAAACGAGGGGGTCTTTTGCTTGTGGCACATCCGGTTCCACCAATGGTTCATAGCGAACCACTTTCATCGTCTTTATCCATCAAAAAACCCTGCAAATCGAGGGGAATCACCACCCCAGCCGCGTTGGCACGGAACAGGCTTTGAGCACTCTCGCAAGAATCGGACCGCGCATGACAGGCGATGGCCATAATATGAAACAACGTGTGCTCATCATTGACGATGATACGTCGGTTCGCGAATCGCTAAGAAAAGTGCTGGCAGGGGCCGGGTATGAAGTCACGACAGCCGCTGACGGTGAAGAGGCGGTGACTCAATTCGTTCCCGGGCAAATTGACGTGGTGCTTCTGGACCTGAATTTGCCGTTCCGGAGCGGGTGGGACGTCTTTGAACATCTGACGACGCAGCATCCAACGATGCCGCTGATCATCATCACTGGGATGCCCAACCAATACCCAACCGCCCTGGCCGCCGGGGTGGGCGCCCTGATGGAAAAACCGATCGATGCGCCAGCCTTGCTCCGAACCATGGATGAACTGCTTGCCGAACCGGCGGAACGGCGGCTCCGCCGGATGTGTGGTTACCACCAAGATACGAGACACTTCCGGCCGCCAAGTGCCAGTGCGGCCGGGCACTTGCACCCGGCCCCGATAAGGTCTCGCCAGCGACGCGGGGTGCTGCGGTGGAGCGAAGAATGAAGCAGAAATAACTTATGCCAGCCAGAATGGAATTGCCGGTCAAAGCTCGGGTGTTGGTGTTGGGCAGCGATTCAACCCTTCAAAAGGACATGGTTGCGGCACTCCCGTCCGAGAGATGCGAAATCCTTGTGGCCGCCGACTGCCGCCAAGCCCTCGACATAGCTCGCACCGGCCATGTGGATGTTCTCGTGGTGGACTTCGACAGCCACTCCCGAGAGCTCTCGCAACTTGCGTCGATATTCAACTTTGCGGAGCGGCGTTGCCCGACACTCGTCCTTGCCGCTTCCCTCGAACAGTTGACCCTTGCCAGCGAGACCGGAGTGGATGGGGTATTGATGAAGCCACTCGACCCCGAACAGGGACGGACGGTGATTCACAACCTCCTCGCTGGCGCGCGCATGCAGGCTCTGGCCGAAAGATGGCGTCCCGGGACGGCTTCCTGTTCGGAAGCGATACCCTCTCGGCGTGACTGGGAAATCAACAATTGAGAGAAAGCGAGTTTAGCCATGAAAATCAACACGACGTTCCTCCTGCTAGGCGTCATTCCACTGTTGGCATCCTGTGCGTCGCCGCCAATCGCCTTGGCGCCCGTGGGGCCGGGACCGCTCGCGGGCCGCTTTCCTTCTAACAGAACAGGACGCTTGCAGGTCTTCTCCAGTTTGGCTGAGCAGAGTGACGATCAGAATCAAGGCGGCAGTGGCGCTAGTCCACTATGGTATCAACACACCGACTATAACGTTTATGATGCGAGGGGAAAACTGGTTGAGCATGTGGATAATACGGTTGGGCACTACTCGACTTCTCCGCGCCTAGTCTCTCTGCGACCCGGGAACTACACCGTAAGAGCTCGAGATGAAGAGTGGCTGTCGGTCAACGTTCCGGTGGTTATTGAGCGTGGTCGAACGACCAAAGTCCATCTGGATGAAAACTGGGAACCTCCCGCAGGCACGCAGAAAACGCAAGTCGTAAGCGCCCCCGACGGTAATCCGGTGGGGTGGCGCGCCGATTTGCCACCGGAACAATGAAAGGGGAGCTATGGGATTCCAGCAAGCGATGGAGGAATTGAGCTGTCGGTCAGCGCATTCCGCGCCGGAGTCAATCTCCATGAGAGGCGTGGAAGTTCCAAGGCGGCAGCCTTTCCAAGAGGATGTTTCCCGGCCCAAGGTGAATGATATCCTGGTGCCGACAAACTTTTCATCCGCCTCCTTGGGTCTGGTGCGTTATGCCGCGGCGGTCGGCGAGTTGTTTGGCGCATCAGTGTCCCTCCTTCATGTCGTGCCCGGTGACTCCTTCAGGCAAAGCCTTCGTTGCTTCGGGTTGATCCGCTCGCACGAGAGGGCTCTCAGCATGGGGGCGCGGCGGTTGGTAGCCCTGACCCGCGCCGAGATCGCCCCGGGCCTTCGAGGGGGGACATGGCTGCGCGTTGGAGACCCAGTGCAGGAGATCATCACAGCCGCCAAAACATCGGGCACGGATTTACTAATCCTGTCGATTCAAGGTGATTCAGGGTTCGGGCAACCGCTTTCCCCAGGGATTGCCGAGCGGGTGGTGCGTCGGCAACCTTGTCCGATTCTCACCCTCCGCCGGGAGTTGCTGCCCCGGGAGAGAGTGTCTTGGCCGCCGCTTGCCTTCCGGAACATTTTAGTGCCGGTCGATTTCACGGAATCCTCGCGTTCGACTGTGAAATGGGCTGCGGGATTGGCCAGGGAGTTGCGCGCGAAGCTCAGCATACGCTACGCGCCAGGCCTGGTCGCAGAGGAGCCGATCGCTAAACCGGCCCGGCAGTCTCCTCTCCACACGACGGAATCAAGAGCGAGCGCGTCCCAGTTGGCTGAGTGGAGCCACCTGGGAGCCTTTGGTTCAGTCGAGGTGGACCTCTTGCCTGAGATGCAAAAGGCCGACGCCCACGTGGTCGGTCAGATGCTCCGGCGTGCTGGCGCCGACGTGATTGTGACGGGAAGCCGCCGGTATTCCTGGTGGCGCAACCTGGCACATGACGGCGCCGCTGAGCAAATCCGCCAGGTAGCCCCCTGTCCAGTTCTGAGCGTGCCTGAGAGGGACCTGGAGCATTATGCAGATGAAATCACCGTTTAGAAAGGATCAACATGCCACAGTTAGCTGAACATCGAAAATCCAAAGCGAATGGGGCTCCCATCGCCCCGAAACTCATTGAAGTGACTTTCTCACTGGATAGACCTGGGGCACAGGAGGTTTATTTGTGCGGGGACTTCAACCAGTGGTCGGCGACCTCGCTTCGGATGATCCGTCATGGCGCTAGCGACCGCTGGGAGAAGCGGCTCACCCTGGCGCCCGGCCGTTACCAGTACAAGTTCGTTGTGGACGGGGAGTGGATCCACGACCCCGAAGCATCCGAGAACGTTCCCAATCACCATGGGTCGCTAAACTCAGTCATGGAGGTTCACCCATGATCTCGTTCCCCGAGAGTATTTGCCCCTTGTGTTCGCGCGTCTTCGCTAATGAACTGCTCCACAACCACATTGCTTCAGAGTACCCGCGCGTGCGCCAGAGCACCATCGAGGTTATCCTGGCCTATCATCCGGGTTGGGTTGAAGACGATGGGGCCTGCGGGCGGTGCTGGAGATTATACCGCAACGCGGGCCGGATTCTTGACCAAATGAAGAACGCCAAGTCGCAAAATGTCGCCGGTTACCGGAACCCGGTCGCGCTGGCGGCGCAAGGCCACGACCAGGACCAAACCAGCCGCCGCGACGCCTACTGACGAATTTCCCATGGACATCGTGCATGAGCATCCCATCAGCGCCTGCTATTCGGCCAGGAACATGGCCAAACCGTTCAATTTCTATTGTGCTGCATCCAGAGCGAAATCCGTAAATCTTGTGGGCGATTTCAATGGATGGGATCCCGCCTCCCATCCCATGAAGCGGCGGGTGGACGGTTGGTGGTTCCTCCAGGTGCCGCTGACGCACGGTCACCATCAGTATCGATTCCTCGTGGACGGAAAGCCGGTGCTTGATCCACACGGAGCTGGCGTTGCCCGCAATGAACGCAACGAGGAGGTCTCGCTGGTCGCCGTGAGTTGAACGACGAACGAAGACTCGCAACATGCCGCCTTGGCGATCCAATATGTATGACTGAAGTTGATGAATATGCGAAATAGCGTCGGCAGGCACCTGGCTCATATCAACAGCCGTCCGAGGCACAGCGACCAACCCCTTCGGGTTCGCCAAGCTGAACCGGAGCGCTTGGCCGTTGCCATTTCTCCCCAGACAGGCTCGGGAGCCCTCCAAGTGGCTGAGAGGCTTGCGCAATATCTCCACGCGTACTACCCCGCCGGCGAACCGCCGTGGCGGGTGTTTGACCGCAACCTGATGGCGAAGGTTCTCGAAGACCATCATCTTCCCGCCCGCCTCCTCAAGTTCCTGCCGGAAGACGCCCGCAACGCGGTCGATGACGTCCTGGATGAATTGTTGGGTCTGCATCCGCCGGCCTGGGTCGTTGCCCACAAGTCCATCGAGACCATCCTGAACCTGGTCCGAGCCGGCAACGTCATCCTTGGGGGCTGGGGCGCCAACGGCGTCGCCAGCAAACTGCCCAACGTCTTCAATGTACGCTTGGTGGCTTCGCTGGAGCGGCGAATCGCCCGGATCCAGACCCGGGAACACCTGGGCCGCGACGAGGCTCTGGCTTTCATCGAGCGCAGCGACTGCGGTAGCGCAAGGTACGTGAAGCGGTACTTTCACCGGGAGGTTGCGGATGTGTTGCTCTACGGCCTGGTCATTAACACCGATCATTTCGCGGACGTTGAAGTGGTGCGTTTGGTTGGCGATGCGGTCTTGAATCGGCAGCGTTCGCTCCGCTTCGGAGTTCGAATTGTTCACGCAAGAGAAACTCTCATCTAATTGACTTATGGCCCATGTCGTCACAAGCAAATGCCACCTGCTCGACGGTGGAATCACCGATAACCTGGGACTGCGCGGTTCGATGGACAGGGACTACGGCTGGGATTCCAAAGAGCGCTCGCCCCGGTTCCGGGACCTGGTCGGGTCGATTGCGCGGGTGCCGATCAGCCGCTATTCGTTCGAGACGATTGAGTTGTTCAGGGATACGAGGGCCCCGCGCGAACCCGCAATTTCCCCCAGTTCAGGATGAATTAACCCAAACCCCCGAAAGGAACAACACATGGCACATGAAGACAGAGCATCAAAGAAATCCTCACTGAAATGCAGAACGACCCCACGCGCAGAAGCAAATGCGAACCGACTACGGACGCGGCTCATGCTCTTGGGCGCCGTTATCGCAATGGTCCTGTTAAGCGGTTGCGCGTCCGCCAGCGGCCGGTGGGATTCTGATCCATGGACATACAACCCCGGCACCGGCTACCCGGCCGTCGGCGGTCCCTTCCACATTGGCAGTTAGTTCACTTCAGGACACGGTGCCGGTGAGTGCCATCCCAGCGAGCAGGCCAAACGCCGCCACGCCGAGGGCCAGCAGGAGGGCGTGCAGGAGGCGCTCGCGCTCCTCCTGCACTTCCACCATCAACAATGCGATGCGGTTTTCACCGATGGTCAGTAGCCTTCGTACCAAACGCTTCGACGTCTCGACGAGCTACCCGGGACGAGTGAGGCGTGGTTCCATGGCGTGATCAGTCGCCCTTGCGCGAGTGCCGGCGCGCGAGCAGATAACCGATGAGCGCCCCGACACCGAAGGCGATGCCGATGGATTGATAAGGGTGCTCATGCACGGCCTGGTCCGTGGCTTTGGCTCCCTCGACCGCCTTCTCGCGGACGCAGCCATAGATTTCCTTGCCGCGTTCCAGTGCGGCGGCAAGACGCTTGCGGGCTTCCCCCACTTTTTCTCCGGCCACGTCGGCGGTGGCCGCCATCAAGGCGCGCGCGTCTTCGGCGAGCGTGCCCATGTCATTGCTGGTTGCTTGTGTTTCTTTGTTCATAGTATTTGGCCCTCCTCTCTTAGCCGGTGCCGGATGCGAATGTCGAGGAACCGGCTGACAACTGTGCAGGGGGCCGCTCCGGGGCCGGCGGAACTGCTGGCCGGAGCGCCGATGCCCCTGCGGCCGGCCACCGCTCGGTTGGATAACACCGCTCGTGCCACGCCTCGATTCCTCCCAGAATCGGCCTGACGCGGATGAGGCCCTGGCGATGGAGCCGCAGGGTAACGCTCGCGCTGCTCGCTTCGTTGGGGCAGGAACAGTAAACGATGATGTCGTGGT
>Ga0181524_10000317_pt1 | contig 58450 bp, 42 predicted proteins | sample PEATcosm2014_Bin_34_FD_119761 | JGI IMG/M metagenome (GOLD analysis project Ga0181524, IMG submission 119761) | Peatland microbial communities from MTU Mesocosm Facility, Houghton, MI, USA - PEATcosm2014_Bin05_60_metaG | ecosystem: Environmental > Terrestrial > Soil > Wetlands > Peat | place... | reverse complement strand
CGACAAACCAACGCCCATGCCCTGGTTTGGAGGCAAGTGCCTGATCATTGAATTCGCCTGAAGCGGCCGCCCTAAACCATGGAAATGTTAGTCGATTCCATTACCGTGGAAATCGAGGCTAGCCAAAGCGGTGTCGCCTTCCCGCCTTCGCTCGTCTTCCACCCTGCACGGACCTCGTGTGGAACTTGAGGTCCCGCCCCGGGTTTGGCCCCAATACCCGCGATAGGTCCGGCGTCAGCCCGTGTCCCGGAGGGACATCCTGAGAATAGCCCGGCGCTTCAGCGCCGGGTCGGGCGCCCCCAAGATCCTCCGTCCCGAAGGGACGGCTGAAGGGCAGTTGACCGGGATTTGTCCCGCTTATTCAGCCGTTCCTTCGGAACAACCGGAATGTAGGAGCCGACGTGAGGAGGCTCACTTGATAAAAAGAGCAAAGATCAGAGCCTCCTCACGCCGGCTCCTACAGAATCTTGAATCGGCCCTGCCGCCACCCCCGACCCCACTTTTCCCCTTGACACAATGTGTAGCCATGCTGTACAGTCGCCGCCATGGTATCAGGAAAAAACAGCATGAACGTTTATGGCGCAGGAGTTTTGACCGCTGGCAAGGCGCGAGCGAGGCGCATACCCAAGACGGTCTGTAACGAGCGAGCAACGCCGCCAGCGGCCAAAAGAACCAGCCGGAATTGTTCATGTTATTTTTCCGTGATGCCCATTAAACAATACCGTTCTGCCCGCCTCGCCCGGCCCCACGGAGACCGCCCGGCCTCTTCCAATTCACGATCACTCGTTAAAATGGCCCTGCGAGCGGATAAAACGCCGAAAAGTGCGGAAAAGTGCGGAAAAAAATAAACAAAAACGGTCCGGCCCGGCAAAAGTACGTCAGACAAAAAGAACCCACGCAGCCAATTCGACCAGTTTTAACCAATTATGAGCAATTTTAACCTCCTGCCAGGGCCTCGCCGGGCGCATCCGGGCACTGCCCCCGGAGCGCCGGCTTTAGCCGGCTTTGCGCGCCCCTGGACTCCTGCTGTGCCCCTATTGAACATTGGACGTCCAATGCCGGCTGAAGCCGGCGCTCCGGTCCTTCGGCCATGGGCGCGGGGGCAGTGTCCGGACGCGCCCGGCCTCGACCAGCCTGTAGAGCGAAGCGACATCCCGGCTCGTCCGCACAAAATCAACCTGCTACTGCCCCCCCGCCTGCGGACTGTGGACCTGCCTGCGCCAAGGCTCCGGCAGGCAGGCTGTGGACCGTGGACTGCGGACCATGGACTGCGGACCATGGACTGTGGACTGTGGACTGTGGGCTCTGGACTGTGGACTGTGGACTCTGGACTGTCGACTGTGATGAGGCTTGCTGCCCCGCCGGGGGCCGGCTACCATCTGCCCCGTTGAAGCCTAATCGACACCAGGCACAGGCCTCGCCAGGCCGAGGAGTCCCTCAAAGAAGCCCGTCGGCGGCGTATTCATGGGATGGCGCAGGCGACCGCGAAGCGTTTGGAGTGCGGGAGCTTGCTCCCGCTTTCGCGCGCGTCGAGACGTCCAAAAGCGCCGGCAAGCCGGACGCACTCCAAAGGCTTCGCCCTGCTGGAAGCCCCAACCGCATTCCGTGCGAGCGAGGAAACCTAACGGTGTCGAACTATATGCGCGCCTTTCGCATCGGGTTCTTCCTTTTTCCGGCCTGGCTTCTCGCGGTCGCCGGCGCCCAGACCTGGCAGGAGGCGCCCGGCTATCGCTTCATTCCCCTCAAGGTCCCGGCGACGGGCCATGCCGGCTTTACGCTGATGGACCCTCGGCAAACGGGCATTGACTTCACCAATACCTTGAGCGACCAGAACGCCGCCCAAAACCAAATCCGCCTCAATGGCTCGGGCGTCGCCCTCGGGGATGTCGATGGAGACGGTTTGTGCGACATCTTCGTCTGCTCCTATGAAGGGCATGTTGCCCTCTACAAGAACCTCGGCGGGTGGCGGTTCACGAATATTACCGCCACCGCCGGCCTCGATTTCCCCGGCAATTTCTCGACCGGCGCCACCTTCGCCGACGTGGACGGAAACGGCACTCTCGATCTCCTGATTAACGGCATCGGGACCGGCACCCGGCTTTTTTTGAATGACGGCCACGGCCATTTCACGGAGTCCAAAGATTCTGGCCTGGCCCACGAATATGGGGCCATGACTTGCGCGCTGGCGGACATCGATGGCCGTGGCGCGCTCGATTTGTATGTCGCCAATTATCGAACCACCACAATCCGCAGCACCGGGTTTTCTCTCTTCAACATCGACGGGCGCCGCATGATCCGGCCCGAGGACCGGGGCCGCCTCGAGCTGACCCCTCAAGGGCGCCTGCTCGAACATGGCGAGCCGCACCTGCTATACCGCAACGACGGCCACGGACATTTCACTCCGCTCTCCTGGACCGACGGAATGTTCCTCGACGAGGAGGGCCGCCCCCTTGCGGAGGCCCCGCATGATTGGGGATTGACCGCCGCATTTCGCGACCTCAACGGCGACGGGTTCCCCGACCTCTACGTCTGCAACGACTTCCACTCCCCCGACCGCATCTGGCTCAACGACGGCCACGGCCATTTTCGAGCCATCCCCCAACTGGCCATCCGCCACACGCCGACTTTCTCGATGGCGGTCGATTTTGCCGACGTCGACCGCGATGGCAAGGACGACATCCTGGTCTCGGACATGATGAGCCGCGACCATGGGCGCCGCTTGATGCAGATCGCTGCCATGACGCCTTACACCATCCGGCCCGGCGACTTTGCAGACCGCCCGCAACTGGACCGGACCGTGCTGCAATGGAATCGCGGCGACGGCACCTATGCCGAGATAGCCGCTTATGCCGGGCTGGATAACTGCGAATGGAATTGGTCGGTCATTTTCCTCGATGTGGACCTCGATGGTTTCGAGGACGTCCTGGCCAGCACCGGCCACATGTTCGACACCCAGGATAGTGATGCCCAGGCGCGCATCGCGGCAAACGGACCCTATCCCCCAGCAAAGGTCCCCGGCAAATTGCTCATGCTCCCGCCGCTCAAGCAGGCCAAACTGGCCTTCCGCAATCGGGGCGACCTCACTTTCTCGGAGTGCAGCGCGGCCTGGGGCTTTGACCAGGTCGGGGTCGCGCACGGCATGGCCTTGGCCGACCTGGACAACGACGGGGACCTGGACCTGGTGGTCAACAACCTCAACGGCGCGCTCGGGGTTTACCGCAACGACTCGGCCGCGCCGCGCCTGGCGGTGCGGCTCAAAGGCCGGCCGCCCAACACGGCCGGCATAGGCGCCCGCCTCACCGTCAGCGGCGGACCGGTCACACAGAGCCAGGAAATGATGTGCGGGGGCAGGTATTTGTCTTGCGACCAGGCCATGCGTGTCTTCGCGGCCGGCAATGTCACCAACCGGCTCCGCATTGAAGTCGCCTGGCGCAGCGGACGCCACAGCACGGTTGCCGCCGCCCGGCCCAATTGCCTCTACGAGATTCTCGAGCCGGCAGATGCCGGGCCGCAGCCAGCGGCGCAAAGCCAGGCCGCCTCCAGCGCCCCAACGGCCCCGCCCCCGGTATTCGAGGACGTCAGCGATCGGCTCGGGCATGTCCATCATGAGGACCCCTTCGACGATTTTGAGCGCCAACCGCTGCTGCCGCGGCGTTTGAGCCAACTCGGGCCGGGCGTAGCCTGGTTCGACGTGGATGGCGACGGATGGGAGGACCTGGTCATGGCCGGCGGCAAGGGGGGCCGTCTGGCCGTTTTCCGAAATGACGGCCAGGGCCATTTCCAACGCCTCGACCGACCTCCCTGGAACCAGGAGGCGCCGCGCGACCAAACCACCGTGCTGGGGTGGAACCGGCCCGACGGAAGCCGCTGCCTGCTCGTCGGCGCGGCCAATTACGAGGATGGTCTGGCGGCAGGCGCAGCCGTCCAAGAGTTCGCGACGGGGCAGGCGGAGGCGGCCGATGTCATCCCCGCCGGCAGCTCGAGCGTCGGGCCGTTGGCCATGGCGGACTACGAAGGCACCGGCCAGCTCGGCCTCTTCGTAGGCGGGCGCTGCGTGCCGGGCCGTTACCCGGAACCTGCGCAATCCCAATTCTGGCGCCGAGGCCGGAGCGGGTGGGAGTTGGATGGCCAGAACACCGCGCGCCTGGCAGGGGTCGGCATGGTGAGCGGGGTAGTCTGGAGCGACCTGGACGGCGACGGATGGCCGGAGTTGATTCTCGCCTGTGAATGGGGTCCTGTCCGGGTGTTTCACAACGACCATGGCCGCTTGCGGGAGATAACCTCCGAGCTGGGCCTGGCAGATTTCCTGGGCTGGTGGAACGGGGTGACGGTGGGTGATTTCGACGGCGATGGCAACCTGGACATCCTCGCAACCAACTGGGGACTGAACACCGTCCAACACGCCAGCCCGGAGTTCCCTTATGTGCTCTACGCCGGCGACTTTGACGGCAGCGGCGCCCTCAACCTCCTGGAAGCCACCCGTGACCCCGCCACGCGCCTCGAGGTGCCCGAGCGCGACCTCGACGCCCTCGCAGCCGCACTCCCCTTCTTGCGCGCCCGTTTCCCCACCTACGCCTCTTATGCCCGGGCGACCGTCGCCGACATCGCCGGCCCGGCCCTGGCCAAGGCCCGTCGTCTGGCCGTCACCACCCTCTCCTCGATGCTCTTCCTCAACCGCACCAACCATTTCCTCGCAGTGCCGCTGCCGCCCGAGGCCCAGTTCGCCCCGGCCTTCGCGGCCTGCGTGGCTGATTATGACGGCGATGGCAACGAGGACGTCTTCCTGAGCCAGAACTTCTTTGCGACCCAGCCCAAAATCCCGCGCTGCGACGCCGGACGCGGCCTGTGGTTGCAGGGCAATGGCCATGGAGGGTTCCGCGCCGTTCCCGGCTCGGAAAGCGGCGTCGTCGTCTATGGCGAACAACGCGGCGCGGCCGTCGGCGATTTCGATGGGGATGGCCGGGTGGACCTGGTGGTTGCCCAGAACGCGGCGAAAACCCGGCTTTTCCGCAATGTCCGCGGCCGGCCCGGCCTGCGCGTGCGCCTCCAGGGTCCCCCGGGCAATCCCCAGGGGGTCGGCGGCGTAATCCGTCTCAAGTTCGGCGGCCGTTTCGGGCCGGCCCGCGAGGTCCATGCCGGCTCCGGTTATTGGTCCCAGGACAGTTCGACGCAGGTGCTGGGCCGCCCGGAAGAGCCAAGACAGATCTGGGTCCGCTGGCCGGGAGGCCAAACAACCCTGGCCAAGCTGCCGGCGGGCGCCCTCGAGGTCTCGCTTAATCCTCGCGGCGAGCTCAAAGTCGTGCGTTGATAACTCGAAACGAATGCTCTCCTGAACCCATGAAAACACAAACCCGTTCCTCCAACGAAACTGCTCAAGGTTCACCCACTTCGCAACCGGTCTGCCCGGTCACGGGTCGGTCTCTGGAACCACCGCCGCGCCGGCTCGGGTTTCTCGGCTGGCTTTTTTCGGGCATGGGCCTGGCTTCATTGCTTTGGTTTCTCCTGCGCGTCGTCCCCAAGCCGAGCCGCGCAGCCTACCCGTGCCAGAGAATCGCTTTTCCGATGGCGAGCGGTTTTGTGGCCTGGGTGCTGGCGTTGGCAGGGACAGCTTTTGTCTGGCGCAAGGCCCGGAGCCGGGGAGCAAGGCTCTGGAAAGCGTGCCTGTGGGGAGCAGCCGCCGTCGCCGGGTGCGCCCTGGTGCTGGCCAGCCTGCCTGCGGCGCGGAGTTGGGCTGATGGTCCCCCGAACGCGCCAGTCGGGGTGGCCAGGGGTGTTTTCCCGGGCCGCGTTGCCTGGGTCTATGCGCCGGAAGCGGTAAGCTGGGCCGGCTACACTTCGGCGGAACACTGGTTTGAAACCAATCACACCGATATCTCGGTCGTCGAGCAGATGATGTCCAAGGCATTGCAATCAATCGGTGGAGGCGGCTCGGACGCGCCGGCCTGGCAGGCCATATTCACGTATTTCAACCAGACCCACGGCAAGGGCGCGCGCGGCTATCAGCCCGGCGAAAAGGTGGCCATCAAGATCAACCTGACAACCTGCAACGCGCGGTCGGGGTCCGACACGGTTAACATCGGCGGCACCTACGAAAAACAGAACGCTTACTCCGACGGCCACTGGCTCAACACCATCGACAATTCGCCGCAGATGCTGCTTAGCCTGCTCCGTCAACTTGTCTATACGGCGGGAGTCGACCAGACCAACATCTTTCTGGGCGACCCGACCGGCAACTTCCCTGCCTACCAGTGGAACAAGCTGCACCCCGAATTCCCGAACGTCCATTATTTCGACAATTTTGGCGGGTCAGGACGCATGCGAACCGAGTTTTCATCCGTCCCCTTCTACTGGAGCGTGACCAACGCCGTCGCCGGCCAACCTGTGGTTCAAGACTACGTGCCCGTGCCGTTGGCCCAGGCGGACTATCTCATTGATTTTGCGGTGCTAAAGGGGCATAGCGTCGGCGTGACTCTCTGCGCCAAGAACTTTCACGGCGCCTTGCTCCGCTGTCCCGACGGGTACTTCCGGGATGCATTCGGCCCAAACCAAGGGGGCGTCCTTAATTACGACAACATGCATACGAGCACGCCAGACCCGTCGCTGCCCGGAACGCCCGGTATGGGCCATTACCGCGCCCTGGTGGACCTGCTGGGCAGCCCGGCCTTGGGCGGCAAGACGCTGCTCTTCCTGGTGGACGGCCTCTTTGGCGGTTACTTCTGGGATTCGCATCCCAAGAAATGGACTACCGCGCCGTTTAACGGGAATTGGCCATCGAGCCTGTTCGCGTCGCAGGACCCGGTGGCGATTGATTCCGTGTGCTACGATTTCCTGCTCGCCGAGTGGCCCAATGTGGTGAACAACGGCAGCGACAGCCCTGGCTCGGCGCTACAAGGCGGGGCCGAGGATTACCTCTACGAATCGGCGCTGGCCAACAATCCCCCTTCGGGCACCTTCTATGATCCGGGCAAGACTGGCGCTCGCCTGTCGAGCCTCGGCGTACACGAGCACTGGAATAGCCCCGCCGCCAAACAGTACACCCGCAACCTCGACCCAATAAACGGAACCGGAATCGAGTTGGTTCAACTGACCGCCGCCAGACCCTTGGCGACGCTGGCCATTACCCAAGCCGCCGGCCAGGCAGTTGTCTGGTGGCGAACCTCGCTCTTGGAATATAAGCTGCAGTCCGCGACCAACCTGCTCTCACCGCAAGCCTGGTCAGACGTGGGCGCTTTGCCTGCTTTGGTGCAATGGTGGAACACCGTCACGAACAGTCCCACGGAACCCTTCCAGTTCTACCGGCTGAGCCAGTGAATCTTGCGAGAAAGGCTCACAGCGAGTTCTCCCCGAAGACATCGTTCTTGTTGTTCCGAAAGTCGAGGTACTTCCATACCTCGACATGGCCGTCCGCGAAGGTCACTCCTCCCCTCAGATTGTGCCGGCAGGCAGGTTGCTTCTGGGGCGTATCGAGCCTCCAGCCGGTCTGCGGGTCGGGTGCGAAAGTGACGATCTCCGTGAGGTAGCCGGCCTGGGGGACTTTGTCCGGGTTCTTTGGAATGCCGGTATCCCCCATGAGCCAGAGCTGACTTGGGCGGCGGAGGTCAGTCAGCCGCCGGCTGCCCAGCGGACCCACTCCTCCCGCATCCAGGAAGGCATAGCGGATGATGGTGCCTTCCACAGGGCCATACCCTTCCCAGCGCGCGCCGAAAATCACCTGGATGTCGGTCTCTTTTACCGCCGGGCACCGCCAGACGTTGTTCGAGATCGAGTTGGCGGTGATGTATCTGCCTTTCGAGAGCGTCTGGAACCACCAGTCTCCACCCGGTTCAGCGCCGGCGCCGGCGCCGAGCCAGGCCTTGGTATAGAGGTTCGGGAGGTGTTCCTCATTGTCTCCGGCGTAAAGGAGAAAGGCCAGGCCAAGTTGCCGGCTGTTGCTGACGCACCCGGTGGCCTTGGCCTTTTCCTTGGCCTTGGAGAGCGTGGGCAGGAGCAGCGCCGCCAGAATCGCGATAATCGCGATGACGACCAGCAACTCGATGAGCGTGAACCCGCTCGGCCGTAACCTTCGAGAATTTCCAGAAACCATAAACCCGGCGGGGGCGGTGTCAGCGCCCGCCCCCCGCTTCCACACTATGCTGCATGGGCAGGTTCAATCAAGCTTTTCCTGCGGGCTTCTGCAAGTCAGACAGTGGGGGAGGGAACCGACGGCGGGCCGGGGGTACCCCGGGACAAGTCCTGGAAAAAACTGAAGCTGCCAACCGGAAGGCGAGGGGGGCATGGAAGCGTGGGAGGAGCCGCCGCTCCTGAAGGCCCCAAGCCTCGCTGGTCACAGAGAAGTTCTGCCCGGGAGCCTCTGCCGAAACCGACAACAAAGGGGCCCCTGGTGTGCTGGACCGGTCCCCTTTGAGCCTAATTCCGCAAGGCCAAGGCTGGGGCCGTCACGGAGGAGCGCGCAGGTTTTCCAACGGCGTCAGGAAACTCTGCTCCAGTTGCCGCACTTTGATCACGCCTTTGCCGACCCGCTTCACGAATTGCTCCACCAGTTGGTAGAGGACCGGGCATTCATGTTTGTCCAGACTATGCGCGGCTGGATGGTTTCGTAATCTCGGGCGTCAATCTGCATTCGCTTCTGGCGCGCAACGAAGCAAAAGCCCACGCCCAGTTCGAGGAGAAAGGCCTCCATCTCGCGCAAGATTGCCGCCTCGATGTCCCTTTCCGCGTAGGTGTCCTTGAGTCCGAGGAAATCTAGGAAATAGGGGTCTCGGAAAACGAGGTCAGGGGTGAGCCTGTCCGCCTGACGCAACGCTGCCAGTTCCTGCTGGATGAGCTTGTCGGGTTTCTTGGAAAAAGCGGTGCGCTCGAAGAGCATGCCGCCGAGCTTCTTTGCCAGGGTGCGAGTGTTCCAACGCTCCAGGCGGCACATTTCCGCGTGGAAGTCACGTTTGAGCGGGTCGGTCAGCGGAATGAGCCGCAAGAAATGCGTCCAGGTCAATTGTCGTAGCAGCGATACGAGAATCTTCCAGTGTGGGAAGACCTCAGAAAACTGCACCATGCGCCGGAGATTCTTCTCGCCGAACCCTCGCCCGAACTCGCGCTCCATCTGCCGCCCCAGCGCGGAGACAATTCGCTCCCCGTACTGCGCTCGCTCCTCGTTCAGGAGGTCTGCCGGATGCGCCGGCCGATGTTCCAGTAAAGCGCCACCAAGCCGGACTCCACAGCGCGAGCCACTCCTGCGCGCGCCTGCAATATCATCTGTCGGACCTCTGCCAGCAGCAGTCGGCCGCCCTCCGGCTTCGCCGGTTTCGCGGCGGGGCGTTGTTCCAAGGCTCCGGAAGACTTCGCCCTCATGAGTGATTCAGGATGGGGGCGAGGCGGCTGTTTCTCACCACCAGGCCGATGGTGGCGCGGCAGTTGAAGTGCTCGATGATTTTGTCAACGTTCTTGGAGAAGCCACTGGAGCAGGCGGGGTCGGTTGGCGTGGAGGGCGGGAGCGTGGAGGGGTGGGGGCGCGGGGGAATTGATGATTTCAGATTCCAAATTCGCGTCGGGAGCATTACCGAACGCGGACCAGGACGGCGTCGTCGCCGGGGAGGGTCTCGGTCCCTTTGACGAGTTTTGAATCCAACGCGAGGGATCCTGTGCCCGCTGAGCCCGGCAAACTTATTTGGGTGTTCGAGCATGACGTGGACGCCACGGTTTTCGCCTTGTGCGCCAAGGACAAACGAACCGTCCGCTCCTAAGCCGGGTCCTTCTGGAAGTCGGTTTGCGAGACCCCCAACAATGGCTTTAATGCCCCGGAGCCGCCCGATGATACGCGGCGTGCAGACCTACGCTACAGGTCTGCGGTCACGATTTACTGCGCGAAGGCCGTTGCGCTGGAAATCGTCCGCGACTGTGTGGCAGAGAAGTCGATCAAGTTCACGGAGGGTGTGGAGAAGTTCTATTGCGCTGGCAGAGGGCAAGTGGCGGGTTGGCGGCCTGGACAGGGCGGGCGGAGTAGGCGATGGCCGATAGCCGAATGGGATGAATGGGAGGGATGGGAGAATTGGGGAGGATGGGGGGACCAGAAGGCTGAGGGGCAGGGGCGACAGACCAAGCGGACGGAGCGGACGAATCGGATTTGGGGGCGCGGTGGCCGAGGGGGCGTGCGGAGCGACACTTTTTTGGGTCCGAGCTATTGGGCTCATAGGACCTGTGGGACTCATGGGGCCTGAATAGCCTGAGGTCACAATAGCCGATAGCCGATAGACGATGGACGATGGCATAGGGCAGATGGGAAATGGCAGAGGGGCAATGCAATAGCCACGAAAGGGCACAGGAGCCGCAAAGTGTGCATATTTGAGATTTCGGATTTGGGAGGGGAGGAAGGGAGAGGAAGCCGCGGTGGGAAGTGTCGAAGATGGCGCGGCAGGCGGGGCTTTGGCGGAGGTCGTGGAAGGCTTTGGACATGGGGGGATCAGGATTCCACCAAGGCGGTTGCCAAGGCTTTGCCGCGGGTGTGGAGTGGGATGAGTTGGTCGCCACGCAACGCGAACTGCGCATAGGTTTCACCGCTGTCGTCGCAGAACTCGACTTCGTAGGCGTCGGGACCAAGCAATTCGACCACGGTGCCGACCTCTCCGGCCTGCAGTTTCCGTTCTGGCAAGTCGTCGATTAGCGCAACGGCTTCCAGCAGTTTGATCTTCGTTTTTTCATCGTATTCGTCTTCGCATTAAAACATAGCATGTTGTCAGCCGCGGAAAGTCCTCCCGCGCCCGCACGGTCCATCCGCTCCGCACCGATGCCTACCCGGCAGTTTCATTACTGGCCTACTCCAGGGCGGGTCCGGCGATTGGCTCGCCGCGCAACTGACGGGCCTGGCCAGCCGGGTCGAAGGTGCCGTAGAATAGAGCGTTGGCATCCATCCAGGTGGCGAACCGCTCCAGTTCGGCGTCGGACAGGGCAACCTGTTCATGGCCGCGGCGGAGCAAGGTCATGAGGGAGGAATTCCGAGCGCCGAAAAAGCCGGGCTGGGTGAGCGGTTCGCTATTGACGACGCGGAAATCCCCCGCTTTGCCTCCCCAGGCGGAGTGAGATACGCGCGGGGCCAGGGCCTGGTAGGAAACCGAAAAGCGGCCTTGCGGTTCCCCGGTCAGGACGATCCCGCCATCCGGCCGGCTGGAATTGTGGCAGCGGATGCAATGTTGATCGAGCACGGGTTGAATGAGGAGCGGGTAGCTCAGCGGGCGGCTCCCTTCAGGGCCTGGCTCGATACGAGAGGGCGGACGGAGCAGGGCCAGAGGTCTGCGCTTCTGGCTTGGGACCGACTGACGCGGCTCATGACAACCAACACATGAGGCGGTTTCACCCGGTTGCAGGTAAGTCACACTGCGCATCACCTGGACGGCCTCTCCCAGTTCGTCCAGGGCCTGAAAGGCGAGGGCGACCTTGGCCGGAGCACGGAAACAGGCCGAGCCGTCCGATTCGACGGGCACGGTGCCCAGAACCTGTTTTCCAGGTGAGGCGTTGGCCAGCCCGACGGGAGGCTCATTGATGTGCCAGGTGGTCTTGGGAAGGACTTGAACGATGCGCAGGCGCCTGACGGAGTTGGCCGGCAGCGGAGGCCAGCTCTGATGCACGTCCTGCAGAAAGAAGGTCCCTTCGCCCACCCCGTTTGTCTGAAGCTGGCAAGCGATCACGGGCGGACGGGGCCGCGCCCGGAGAGGGACGGGCCAGAGACTGGAGATTGCCGGGTCGCGATGGAGCAGTTCTTTGTTGCCAAAGCAATCAACGAGGTAAATGCCGAACATGTTCGCCGGATTCGGGTCCGGCTCGCCGATGAGCGAATCGAAGCTATAGGCGGCGAGGAAGTATTTTTCCGAGAGCGGGAAGGGTGTGCGGTAGCAGTGACCCGGCCATCGCGCCTGTTCCGGCGGCAGGGCTGGCGGCTGGCCGTCCAGGCGGGCACTCCAGGCGGCCGGGCTAGCGTGGTTGGCGATGGGGACTTCGCTTTCCGGAAACAAAGCGTCCGGGGTGAGCCGCGTGATGGGCGCGAGGCCATCACGGCCTCGGGCGATGTCCAGCAGGATGATGGAGCCGGCGGTCATGGCGTGGTGCGCCGCAGCGGTGGCCATGATGCGCGTGGAACCGGGCACGGGCCGCGCTTCCCACACCCCGACGGGATTGAAGGTGTTATTGCCGTAAAAGGCCCGCACCCCGCTGCCGTCGGGCCGGGTGGTCCACAACTGCTCGTAGAAAACCGCGTGCCGATCCACGTAGTCCCAGCGCGTGTAGAGAATCTGCCCGTCGGCGAGGACGACGGGGTCCCACTCGTGGGTTTCATGGAAGGAGATGGGGTGCGGGTCCGAACCGTCGGCCTGGGCTACAGCCAGAGTGTAAGTGGGGCAGGGGCCGCGCCCGCACCGGTGAAATCCGCCGCGCCGCGTCGAGACGAAAACGATGCGGCCATCCGGGAGGCAGCGGGGGGCGAAGTCATCGAAAGAACCGCTCGTCAACTGCCGCAGGCCGGCGCCGTCGGCCCCCATTTCGCAGAGGTGATAGAACCGGTCCAGGCAGCTCTCCCGGTCGGCGGGCGCGCTTTCAGCGTGACAGTAGGCAAAGAGGATGCGTTTGCCGTCGAAAGAAACCTCCGGATGCTGATAGCTGCCGGGAGGCAATGCGCCTGCGGCCAATTGGCGGCAGGCCAAGGATTGCCCCGGAGCATCGAGGACAAAGAGCCCTCCGCCCGGCCGGGCGCAACTGCCGTAGTACTGGGTGAGTTGATGGCTGAAAACACCGGGCGCCTGTTTGGCGAAGAGCAGCGGGCCGGTGAACGTCAGCGGGTTGGCGAAGGCAACCTCGCGCCGCAGCCGATGCACCCGCCGCCAGAGGTCCTGCCAGGCAGCTTCGGTTCCTGTGCCGCCGGCGGAGAGAGCGCGCCATTCTTCCCGGAACTGATGCCAGCGCGCCGCCTCCTCGCGCAACGGCAGGCCGCCCGACTGCAAGTCCCGCAGCAGGAGGTCGCCGCGATCGAGCGTTTGCCCGATGGCTGCGGCATAGCTCACCGAGGCCCGTTCTGTGCCGATGCCATCCTGCTTGCGCCAATCGTCCTCCAGGGCTGCCTCGTCCTCGGGCCTAATCGAGACCGCCGCGGCCGCCAGGGCGCAGGCGAAGACGGGCAGCATCAGCAACAGGCCGATGCTGAGAGGTAGTGACTCGAACGGCAGAATATGCCCGCGGAACAGCATCGGGGACTATCGAACAAGCCTTGAGGCTGGAAGTCAATTCACAAGTTACTGTGAAATAGGCTCCATCACTGCGCGATTCATGTTAAGGGCGCCACGATTGTTGCTGAGCGCGGTGGCGCGGAACTCCTGGAATTTCGCGAGTTCGGCCGCGCTCAGGAACGAACTGGCGCCCGCCGCGGCGCTCTGATAGATGTCGTCCAGGAGCTTGAGGCTCTGTTCGGCTTGCTGCTCGGAGGCGATGTTGGCGAAATTGAGCATCGGCACCGTTTGATAATCCGCGGGCAAGCTGGCGTTGGCCAGCGCCGCCTTGGCCCCATCCTGGATCAACTGACGAAGCTGGCTGGACTTTTGGTCCTTCTCGGCGTCGGTGCCGGTCAACTGGTCTTTGAATTGCTCTGCGCTGAGGGTGGCGAGGAGGTTCCTGGTGTAATCCTGGTACTGGGCCAGGGCGTCCTGGCCGATCAAGGCCTCGATCTGTTGCTGCAATGCCGCGTCCCGCGAGGCAAACAGCCCATTGATCTGCTCCCGGGCCGGTTTGTCCCGAAGGGCGGTGGTGACGTGGCCTATACCCTCCATGATGCTATCCGCCAGCAAATCGTTGAGCTTGTCGGTCTGTTCGGGCGTAAGCTTGGCCTGCTGGGCAAATTTCTTGTATATCTGGCCCATGCCGGCTTTCTGAATGTCGCGCAGCATTTTCCGCGCCTCGGGGGTGGCGGTGGCCTTGCTCAGGGCATTGGTGGCGCCGAGTTGGGCATTTTCCTGGCGCAGGCGGCCGACTTCGCCGCGAAGTTTAAGCACCTCGTTGGGGCCTTTCTTGCGCGCGGCATCCTCGCTGGCAAGCGCGGCCAGCGCGTTTGTGGCGCGGTCGCGTTCGCGCTGCAGTTCCCGGGCCTGATGGGTCAGCGCGACTTGCTGCTCCTGTTGTTGTTTGAGCGTTTGCACCTGCTCGCGCAGATGGGAAGCCTCGCGGGCCTCGTATAGTCCGGCCCCGATGGCCCCGGCGACCACGGCGGCTACTAATGATTTTTGGAGGGTAGTCATAGCAATCGTTTTGGTGATGGTAAGTGCGGCTGAGGTGGAAATCGGAGTGGAGGCGGCGACCGCGCCGACGGCGACGGCGGCGGCCAGGCCGGCTGGGGCGGCTTGGATGGCGTTGGCGGAAACCAGGGCGGCGAGTCCGCTGGCGCCCACGGTGACTCTGCGTTCGAGGAAGAACTCACGCAGGCGCTCGACGGCGCGGCTGACGCGTTTTTGGGCCGCGTCTTCGCTCGCGCCAAGGGCCTCGCCGACTTCGCGCAGCGATTTGTTCTCGAAATAGCGCAGCAGAATGGCCGTGCGATCGGTGGCGTCAAGCGACTGCATCGCCTCGTCGAGCAGCGGTTCGATGTGCGTCCAGCCGGGGGAGGGGTCGTTCATGTCACTCATCTGGAAGGCGATTTGTTCGCGCGCTTGTCGCCGGGCTTCGGAGCGGATGACATCAATGGCCGCGTGCCGTGTGACCTGGTAGAGCCAGGCGGTCAGGATGGTGTCCGGGGTCAGTTTGGCGGCGTTGCGAGCGAGGTGGGTGAAGACGGTTTGGGAGACCTCCTCGGCCAGTTGCGGCGAACGGACCTGGCGGAGGGCGGCGGAATAGACGAGGTTCATGTGCCGGTTCACCAACTCGGTGAAGGCGTCCTGCAACTGCTCGGTGGTGAATTGTCCGAGCAGATTATGGTCGTTCGCGGTCATGTTCACAAGGATAACGGCACCGAGGGGCAGAATCCGACAAAGTTTTTTTATAGGCAAAACCACGGCAGCGCCGTGACCTTCTCATGAAGCCGCATCGGTTGCTTGCACCGGCACACGATGAATCCACGCGCGGACTGCTTCGGGTGCTCCGCCAGGAACGTCAGCAGGTGCCGCGCATCGTGCGGGCTCGGGTTCTCGCTCCACTTGGCCTCGATCGGCGTCAGCGTGCTCCCCCGCTCGATGATGAAGTCCACCTCAGCGCCGTCCTTGGTCCGCAGGTGATACAGTTTGCCCTCGCCGAGGTATTGCAGGCGTTTCCACAACTCGATGCCCACCCATTGCTCGAAAAAAGCGCCGGGATTCACCTTCACCACGTCGGGCCTTGGGGACAGCCCGGCCGACGCGTGCCGCACGCCGAGATCGAAGAAGAAGAACCTGGGCGTCGAGAGCAGGGCCTTGCGCGGGCTTCGCGAAAACGCCGCCAACCGAAACCCCAGGAACATGTCCTCCAGCAACTGGTAGTAACTCTTCACCGTGGGTTGCGACACCCCGCTCTCCTATGAATCGAACATACAGCACTTTATAATCCGGCGATGAATCTAAAGTCAAGTTCGCGGTTTGCAGCCATGGGTGCCTGAGCATGTCGTTGCGCAGGAGAAGCATACTGCGAATGGCCCTCAACCCCTTGCATAAGCATGGCAGAGTCTCCTGAATTTTGCACGCCAACGGCGTGCGGGCACATCAGCCCAGGGCAACGCCCTGGGAAAATCCCCGCCCGATGGCGAGCCGCCCTGCAAGGGCGGGAGCAGCGCCTTCAGTCCCAAAGGTAACGTTCATCGAATGCTATCTTGAGGCATGCCGGAGGAGCGACCTGCGCCCTTGCAGGGCGCAGGAGCCGAAGAAGGCCGGCTTTCCCAGGGTGTTAACCTGGGCTGATATGCCGCGTGCTTTCAGCGCGGACGCACGAGGCCAGAATGAGCAATGGGAACAAAGGGACATTAATGGCCGGATGACAGCGGAGGGGGACCGGGGTGTCAAGCTTGCCATGGCCGCAGTGCGGCAAAGCGCATGCGCGTCGCGCCGAGTGGCCGCGAACATAAGCAGTGGGCGGCCTCAACCGCAACGCGGTTGCGTATCAAAGCCCGGGGTTGGACCGAAGGGCCAACCCTGGGTAGCAGCCCTCCGGAGGTCGTCCCCATCCCTGGCGACCTCCGGAGGTTGTTTGCAGGCTTTGCCGCTTAGCCCGAATGGGGGCGGCGCGGACCAAACTCCCGCGCCGCCCCACGGAGCGGTTACTGGCTGAGACGGTAGAATTGGTTGCCGTTGCCGACCGTTACTTTCAAGGGGTTCGCCGGATTGGGAACAGCGGTCCACGGCCCCTTTACGCTGGAAGCGGACTGCAGCGTGCCGCCGCCCGTCCAGGAAATAGTAACCTGCTCGCCGGCATGGCTGATACTTAACGAACCCGGCGGCGTTGCCAGCGAGGGGACGCTGTAGATGCCCCAGTTGTCGATGGCCCAATACCAGCTCCCGGTCCCGGCCTGCATAAACCGGAAGACCACACTCTTCTGGTTGTCGGCCAAGGGCACGCGATAGACCTCGATGCGCTTGGATTCCGAGTTGTCGTCGTTGTCGCGGCCTTCGATGTAAGGGGCGAGGGCCTGCGTGATTGGGGCCTTGATGAAGTCGCCATAATGGCCTCCGACAACTTGTCCGGTGACCGGGTCTGTGTACACCGCGGCGTCGCCGTGGTAGATCGTCATGGTGGTGATAGCATCAATGTTGCCCAGACCGTCGCGGTAGGTGTCGGCGGGCGCCTGGGTGTCATTGTCGCCCTGGACCCAGTAAAGGATGGGATAGTAGTTGGTGCCATCCACGGTGTATTCCAGGGCATCTATATTGTCCTGGTTTTGTTCGTAACCGCTGTCAAAGGCGATGACAATGCCCGTCTGGCCGGTAAGGTCGTAGGGCTTGGTGTAGAGGTACTGGACCTGGTTGCCATTGCGGACGTCCGACTCGGCGCGGATGTAGTGATTGACCATAAGCGGATTGGTGCTCTCGTCAAAGGTCAGCCCGTTGAGCACTTGGGCGACATAGCGGCTCACGCCGAAATCCTTGGCGATGCCAAACGATTTATCTACGACCACCCAGCCAAGGTAAAAGTCCGAATTCAGGTTAGCCGGATCGAGACCTCCACCCAGGCTGTCGGTATGGTTGATCTGCGTCCAGCCGTCGGGGACTGTCGGGTTCGGACCCGCGGCCGTGGATTCGAAGTCCTCGAAGTAGAGCGGCGCGGGCAGGACGTAGTTGCGAAGAAGGTGGAAGTTCCAAGTGTTGGTGTGGCGGGCGCCGCCAGCGCCGGCATCCGCCCAAACCAGGCTGGCAGTATGCACGGTCCTGGGGAGTTGCAGGCCGGTGGGAGTATATAAAAGAGTAGTGAGGCCATTGGTGACGGTTGAAGTCGCAGCCACAGCCTTGCCGTCCACCGTCCAAACGACGGACGAGGGGTCGACGTGGTTTGACGAGCTGTCACTGATCACTACGTTGGCGGTCTGGAATCCCACGTCGGCGCTGCCGGTGAAAGGGGATACGAACGCGCTGGGTCCGGCATACTTGACAAAGGATGCATAAGGGCCCGTCCGCTTCCAGTAGGCCTTGACAGCCTGGGGCGAGCTGGTGTCGCCGACCAGCCACTTTTTGCCTTGGGCGTCGATCGTGTAGAACTCCAGGCCGGCATCGCCGGTGTTGTCAGGCTGGGTGGTCACGCGGAAAAAGACCAGCCGAACCGGGTAAATGCCGGCGGTCTGGACGGCAACGCCGAACTGGTTCTCGGTGGTGATCTCGCGATAATCAAATAGTCCGAGCGTAGTGCCCATCGCGTCGTAAGGATTGGAACCTGTGGTAAGACGGAATCCATCAGTGGCGTTGACGGCGAAGGTGTAAAAGCCGGGTTGAAGGTCCAGATAAGTCACGACTTCGCCGGCCATGTTGTAGCTGTCGGAGCCGACGATGCCCGGGAACTGGGAATCCGGGTAGTTGTTGGCGGTGGTGAAGGCGCCCTCATCGGCCGCGAGATTGAAGGAGAAATTGACGTAGTTAGTCACGTAGCTGCCGTCGGGCTGAGGCCCCGGCATGGAGAACTCCTGGTACGGGGCGCCGGCAACCGGATCGATGAGCAGGCCGGCCAGTTGGGCCTCCGCGTGGGCTATGTTGGCCGCCATCACGCCATAGACGCTGTCATCGAATTGACTCACGCGGAAGAGCATGCCGGGCTTGGTGGTATCCACCGAGGCGCGCGGCACTGCCGCGCTGGGGGGCATGAGCGTATAGGGGGGCACCACGAAGGAAAACACCGGCGAGAGGGTGTGGGCCGGTGTGGCATTGTCGGAGAATTGAACGCTCACCGTGTTGCTGGAACCCGCTTGGAAGTAAGTCCCAGAGGAGTAGGTAACCGTGGTGGTCGAGCCGGTCTTGCTGGTGGCGACGGAAACCGCCGAGCCGTTAAGCTGGACCTTGAGAGTGCTCGGGTTCAGGGCGGAAATGTCATCCCGGATGTTGAAGCTGAATCCCGCGGGATTGTAGTTGAATGCGGTGGCGTAGGGCGGAGCAAGATACGCCGTGGCGTATGCCTTCAGCGCGCCGGGCGTCGAGAGATCGTTGATCAACACATAGTTGGTGCTGCTCGTGGTGGTCACGACGCTGAAGAAGGCCACCACGTTCTGGCCTCCCGTCTGCCAATACAGCAGCCGAAAGGGGTAGATGCCTGCCTGCCGCACGACGAACTGGAATAGAGTATCGGCTGAGCTGCGGTTGCTGTCGAACTCGCCCAGGGTGATCGCCGTCGAGCTGTCCTCCGGGTTGAGCATGGATGTGGTAACGCCGAAGCCATCATCGCTGTTTACCCCGAGAACGTAGGTCCCGGGGGTGGGGAACTCGAGGTAGGTCAGGACTTCCTCGGAGAAATTGGCGCCGCCGTTGCCGATGCCGGGGAAGGGGCCGGCGGTCTGGAAATTATCCACAGTCTCGCCCCAGTTCACGACCGTGCTCACGGTGTAGTAACCGTTGGTATCCGCGCCGGAGAGATCGGCGAGGTTGGGACCGTAGAGTCCGGCCTGCTGGCCGTCATTCCAGGCGATGGTGCCGCCGCCGCTGGCCGCGGTTTCGTAGGGACGAACGCGGAAGCCTGGGTTATTCGTATCGACCGAGCCGGCCGGCATGGCGTACGAGACCGGGATGACGCTGGTGAATGCCGGACCGGGTTGCTGCTCGAGAGTCAGGCCGTTTACAACGCCCTTGGTGTAAATCTCCAGCACTTCGCTCGGTTCCAAGGCGCGGCGCCAGATGCCGACATCATCCATCAGGCAGTCGAGGCCGGCGCCGTTGTTGGTCGCGTAGAGGCCCGTGCCGTCCTCGCCCAGGTTAACCGCCCAATCGGGTCCCGGAACCCCGCGCGGAGGATCGGCCAGAATGTCCGTGTCCAGGCTGCCCACGGGATTGCCGGTGTTGGGGGCAATGGAAAGGACTGAGAGCAATGCGCCATCGACATAGATGCTGGCGAGGTTGGTGCGCACGAATGTCACGGCTAAATGATGCCAGTTATGGTCTTCCAATTGGGGCCCTGCGTGGCCCACTTCGTCCTTTCGGGAGTTGGCGTCATCTTTGAGATTCACGCGGGTGCCGTCGCTCTCATTGGACACAACCCATCCGAGGTTGCCGCCGCTGTCCCAGTTCTTGTTCGAGATAAGCGGCTCGTCGGCGCTGGAGGCAGAGATTTGGAGCCATAGGGCGACGGAGAAGTCGGTGGCATCGCCGGTGGCATCGCTGCCGAAGTGCAACAGGGTCGGATAACCCAGGCTCACGAAGTCATTGGTCGTGCCATCTTTGGTGACGAGGATGTGGACGGCCTCGGCGAACATCCCGGGAGCAAAGGTCACCCCGTTAGTGCCGACGGTCCCGAGCGCCACGCTGGTTCCGTTGATATGGTTGGTGGTGGCATCGAGCAGGTTCCCATCGAATTTCAGGTGAGCTACCAGGCCGTTGGTAACGCTGGTGGCCGGCAGTTCCGCGGCTGGTTGGAGGAACCCGATGACCGCTGCCAGCGCAAGGCCGGCGGATGGTTTGATTTTTGGTCTCATAAGTTTGATTTGCTTGGGTATTACTGAGTTGCCATTTAGACATGGGTTGCCAATCACAGTTTGAGATCGGCCGCCCGTACCAGGTTTTGCAGCCTGCACCCTAAGCCCGGTCCCCGCACTGGTCAAGAGACGGGCGGTTACGTTAGCGTGACGGAAAGGTGACGGGCTCGCACCATGCCCCGGGAAGGAGCAACCCGCCTTCAGGTTCGGTATGAAATTGCAGGCTGATGCAGCCCCGTTAATCCTCCGGCAAGGGTTGTCCTTTGGTCTCGGGCGCCCAGGCCAGGGCGGCGATGCCCAGGAGGTAAATCGAGCACATCATCACGGCGACCGTGCGGAAGGGCATCAAGGTGCTCAGCCAGCCCAGCAGGAACGGAAAGGGCGCTGTCAGGTAGCGGACCGTGTTGTAACACAAGCCGACCCCGGTCCCCCGCAGGCGCGTCGGAAAGAGTTCCGGGAAGTAGATCGAGTAACCGGCGAAGACCGAGAGGGTGCCGAAGCCCATGAGCGGCAGCATCCAGTAGATGTCCGTGGCCGACTTGAGCGAATAGAAGACGAAGGCAACCGCCCCCAGGCAGAATACAAAGGCACCCAGGAAGGCCGTGCGGCGGTTGAAATAGGACGCAGCAAAAGTGAAAGTGAACATCCCCAGCGCCGCCCCCAGGTCCTGCAACATCGTCCCCTTGCTCCGCATCTGGTCAATCGTCTTTTGCAAATCCAGAATGGCGCCCGGAAAGAGCTGTTCCACCAATTGCCGGTTCAGGAATACCTCGTTCTCTCGTCCACGGTTCTTCTCGACCAGTTTGACCAGGTTCCGGGTCGCCTTCTTCAGGGCGACCGATTGGAAGGCTTGGGCGTCGTAAAGTTGGCCGCCCTGGATTACCCGGTTCAACTCCTGACACAAGACCCCGACCGCGCCGGCGGGAATTTCCCCCGGGCCGCGCAGTGCCTGCAACCGGCTGATTGCCGTCGGGGACAGTTTTGCTTTCAGGCGGGCGAGGGCCGGGTTGGCGGGCGCGTTCAGAGCGGCGCAAACTTCGGCCGGCTTCACAATTTCCGCGGTCTGTAACGGGCGCGTTTTCAGGGCGGTCGTGATCAGTTCCGGCGAGAAAAAGGCGATGCCCCACAAGCCGACCATGCCGGCCACGCCCAGGCAAACGCCCACGAGCATGCCTCTGCGCCAGCGCGGGTGTGTGAACAGGTCTGCCATCGACCCAACCGATTCGGGGCGGCCCTGGCTGGCGGCCAGGGCCTTGGCCTTTTTCCAAGGCTCAGGCTCTTTGAGCAGCAGGCCCATCGGCGCGGCCAGGATGGCGGGGCATACCCCGGCAAAACATAAGACCTGCCACCCGCTGAAATGGCCCCAGAAATTCTCCCGCCCTGGGGTGATGCCCAGGCTCAAGGCGGAGCCAAGCATGGTCCCGCCTGCCGAAAGGGATTGCATGAGCCCCAGCGCCAGCGTGCGCGCCCGCTGGGGCACGCTCTCCGCCACCAAGGTCGTTGCGGCGCCGAACATGCCGCCCACGCCCAGGCCGAATAAAAATCGATAAACCAGGAATTCCGTCCCGTTGTGGGCAAAGCCCGCCAGGCCCGAGAACACGGTATAGGCCAGGAGCGTGCTCACCATCGCCTTGACCCGCCCCCAGCGATCGCTCATCAACCCAAAAAGGATGCCTCCGGTCGCCCAGCCGACCATCATCATGGACGTGGCCAGGCCGCCCCAGCGCCGGACCGTGTCATCGGACACCGTTGCCCCGAGCAGTTCTCTGAGCGCCGGTTCGCGGGAAATCACGAAAATCCGCTGTCCCATGCAGTCAAAAAACCAACCGCAGGTCGCCAGGATGACCACGAGCCAGTGGTAGGTCGTTATCGGGGCTCCAATGCTTGGCGCAGGCGAAACATCAGGGCGGGGCGAATCGGGTTCTTTGCTGTCCTGCGGCGCTTGCATCGCCGCCCATACTCCCCGACATCCAGAGCGGTTGTCAAGGAGCCAGCCTGGATGCCTGGATGCGCAAGGTCCGGCGCCTTCACTTATGCGGCGGTCCCAAAGAGCTCGGAAACATGAATTTGAACGGCCGGGACGCTCGCGCAGGCGAGCAGATCGTCCGATCCATAGAGGCGGGTTTCCTGGTAGCGCCCGTTCTCGGGTTGGCGATATACTTCGACGCGCCGATCCGGGCAAAGCACGATCCAATACTCCCGCACCCCGCCTTCGGCGTAAAGTGTGGCGTTTTCCCGGTCGAGCGCCGGGCTGGAGACAGCGACCTCAACCACCAACTCGGCGGTCGTAGGATGAGCTTGGAAAAAAGCCGCCTCCGCGCCCCGCACGACAGCGATGTCCGGTTCGGGTTCCGAGTCTGCGAAGGTGATGGGGTCCTCGCGGCGCACCACGAAGCCGGCCGGCAGCATCGAGGCGATTAGGTCGTAGAGCCGCCTGGCCATGGCGCTGTGCAAGGGAGATTTGGACATTTTCTCAATCACCAGGCCGCGAATCAACTCCGTGCGGCGGCCTTTCGCGTTGAACTCACCCAGCCGGTGGTATTCCTCCACAGAGAGGCGCGAGAGCCGCCGGCGAACTTCGGGCATTTCCAGGAGCACTGACATTGCGACGTACTGTATGCGGCAGGCGGGGCCTTGTCCAGTTGATAGGCATTGACGTAACCGGGCGCAGCTTGTAACACAGGGCTGAAGCGCGCCGGGTTCGGCGCGCGACGCCCTTGGCAACCATGAGCACCTCACATTGGACGCGCCGCAAACGAGTGCAGGCCGCCCTCGACCACGAGCAACCGGACTGCGTCCCGGCCGACTTCGGCGGGACGGCCGTGACCGGCATTCATGTTTCAGCCGTCACGCGCCTGCGCCGCCGGGTGCTGGGCGGACCCGAGCACCCGGTGCGTGTGATCGAGCCTTACCAGATGCTGGGCGAGATCGATGACGCGCTCCGCGAGGCGCTGGGCATCGACGTCATCGGCGTGGCCCCGCGAAGGTCGATGTTCGGCACGGAATGCAAGGACTGGAAGCCCTTTACGCTCTTTGACGGGACCCAATGCCTGGTGCCTGGCGATTTCAACGTGACCCGCGCCCCGGACGGCGGCTGGTTTATTTACGCGGAGGGGGACACCAGCGCGCCGCCCAGGGGGCACATGCCGCAGGGGGGCTATTTCTGTGACACGCTCGTCGAGCAGGACCCCATCGATGACGCCAAGTTGAATCCCCAGGACAATACCGAGGAATTCGGGTTGCTGGGCGAGGCCGACCTGGCGTACTACCGCGAAAAAAAGCGATGGGTGGAGGAGCGCGCTGATTGCGGCTGCATCCTGACCATCCCGGGCGCCGGCTTCGGCGACATCGCCCAGGTGCCCGCCCCCTGGCTCAAGCACCCCAAGGGCATCCGCGACATCACGGAGTGGTACATTTCCACCAAAACCCGCCGGGATTACGTCTATTCCGTCTTCGAGCGCCAATGCGCCATTGCCCTTGAGAATCTCCGGACGCTGATCGACCTTTTCGGGGACCTGGTCCAGGCCGCATGGATTACCGGCACTGATTTCGGCACGCAGCGCGGGCCCTTTATCTCCGTGCAGGCCTATCGCGACCTCTTCAAGCCGTTTCACAAGCAGGTCACTGACCTGGTCCACCGGCGCTCCAAATGGAAGACCTTCATCCACTCATGCGGCTCGGTTTACCAGCTCATTCCAGACTTCATCGACGCCGGGTTTGATATCCTCAATCCGGTGCAGTGCTCCGCCGCCCAGATGGACGCCGCCAGCCTCAAAGGCCAATTCGGCAAGGAAATCGTGTTCTGGGGTGGCGGGGTGGACACGCAGAAAACGATGGCCTTCGGCGCCCCTGACCAGGTCTATCGTGAAGTGCGGGAGCGGATTTCGCTTTTCAATGCCGGAGGCGGCTTCGTCTTCAACTCGGTTCACAACCTCCAGGGCAACACGCCGGTCGAGAACCTCGAGGCCCTCTTCAAGGCGCTACGCGACAGCCGTTGAGATTTCGCCCTCCGGGCGCGCTTGCTCATTCCACTTCACTTTCAAGATGAGACCAGGGCGCGCAGGATTTTGGGCCTCTGGCGAAGCGCGGGCGAGGCGCATATCCGCAGTGGTGATACGCGGGCGCATTCGCGAGTGCTTGGTGCCCAGGCGGAGCGCCGACTTGCAGTCGGCTTGGACCGAACCAAGAGCAACGAATTCGAAGACGGGGTACGCGCAAAGCCGACTGCAAGTCGGCGCTCCACCAAGCACTCGCGAATGCGCCCGTGATACGCGCGCTGCGCGTTTTCTCATTGACAGCAGGGAGGCTTGTGGGTATAAAAGGCCAAGAATTTGAGTCGGCGGCCAGCAGCGGGGATTTTCGCCGGCCAGGGAAAGGAAATGCGCAAAGGACAAAGTCGGTTGAGTTCGCGTAAGGCGCAGCATACTGGAGCGGATGACGAGGCGCCTGATTTCTGCACTCTGCACGGGTGCCATCTGTGCAAGAACCTTGCGCTCGGAATTTGGCCAGGGGCTGCAGGCTGCGCGGCGAGCGCTGGCGGAGGCACATCCAGAGACGAGAACCGTCAGCCCGATTCCCCCCCCTCCGGCAGCGCCCGCAGCCATTGCTGCCGCGCGGAGCAAGGTCGCCCTCGTCGGGAACCACGCCACGTTCAGCCGGATAATGGCCGCCCTTCTGACTCCGGCGGCGCAGTTCAGCGTGGCTGGCTGCTTCCCGAGCGCCGCTGCGGCCCTGGATGGTCTGCGGGCGTCGGGGGCGCGGGTCGCTCTGGTCGAATTGCTCCTCCCGGATGGGTGCGGCATCCGCTGCGCGCGGCAGTTGCGCCAGGCTGTGCCGGGCCTGGCGGCTATTCTTGTTTCGCATTCGGCCGAGCGCGAGTTAGCGCCGTATGCCGTCGCCGCAGGCGTCCACCACTGGCTGATCGAGGCTGTCTCCCGGGAACAGTGGCTAACCACGCTCCAATTTGGGTTCTGCGCCGAAGCCCAGCGGGCCTGCCTGCCGCCGCTCGGGCCGCCGGCGCCCGTGACGGGTGGCGCTTCGCTCAATAATAATGAGCAGGAGGTCATGAAAGCCCTTGCGCGGGGCATGATGCACAAGGAGATCGCCGCCCGCCTCGGCTGGAGCGACGCAAGAGAGAAGCGCATCCAACACAGCGCCTACGAGAAACTCAACGCCCATACCCGCACCGACGCCCTCAACCGTTGGCGCCGGATCAACGCGCCGCCAACCGCGCCCGCACAATGAAAACGACCATCGAAACGGCTGCGTTGCGCTGCCAAACTCGGCCTCAATTTGGCCGGGCCTTTACCCTGATCGAACTTCTGACAGTTGTGGCCATCATCGCCATTCTCGCGGCCCTGCTCCTGCCTGCGCTGGCCAGGGGCAAGGCCAAGGCCTATCGGATCATCTGCACGAACAACGAGCTGCAGATGGCCCAGGCGGCCAACATGTACGCCTCCGACAACCGGGACTTCATGGCCTGGCCGAACTGGCAGACGCTCGGGGCCACCGGCGGCGGCGGCGTGTGCGGCGACCCGCTGCCGGCCTTCGGCGGCTGGCTCTACACCCCGGGCACTCCGCCCGACCCGACGGCCAGCCCCTGCGCGACCAATCCCATCAGCGCCTGGCAGGCGGGCCTTTGGTTCCCTTACCTGCGCAATCCCGATGCTTATTTCTGTCCCGTGAACAGGAGGAGCCCCTATTACCCGCAACGCGTTAACAAATTGTGCGGCTACCTGATGAACGGCGCTGTATGCGGCTTCGGGCAACTCTACCAGGAAAACGCCGGCCGCTTTACCTGGAGGACCAGCGAGATTTGGAGCCCGATGTGCTGGTTGCTCTGGGAGCCTGACGAGTACTGGGGCGTGCCGTCGGTGGGCGGATACGCTTACGCCGACGGCAGCGTCTATCCCGACCGGACCACATCCCTGACCAAAATCCACGGCCCAGGCGCGAGCATCCTCTCGCTCGCCGGGCATGTCCAACTCGTCCGCTTCAACCAGTTCGCCGCCGAACAAACCAACAGCGCCAAAAGCCTGCTTTGGTGGAACCCAGGTACCCCCGCGGGACGGTGACTCCGCCCTGCCCTGCCTTATGAAAAACCATAGAACCGCCGCAATCCTATCTGTGCTCGCGGTGCAAATCTTTGCTACGATGCTGCCGATGTTCGTACCTCCGGCTGCAGGCCAGACGAACGACCCGTTCGCTCAATGGACGCGGCGCGACCCCGTGCCCGGCAACCGCGAATTCGGATGCCTCACCTTCGCCGACGACCGCTTTATGGGCGCTGGCGAACTCGGGGTCGTCTTCACCTCGCCGGATGGCACGAATTGGACCTGTACCGGGTTTAGCCCCGTCGGGTTGCCGGAAGCGGTCGCGTACGGAAACGGGGCCTACGTCATGGCAGGGGGTGGCATCCCGGGCATGCTCGGGGGCGGCTCGTTAGCCGGCGAAATCGCCAGCTCGGCGGACGGGGCCAGATGGGTCCGTGGGGATTGGCCCGGGGAGGTGTCCCCGGCAAATGTGGTGGGCCTCAGCATCGCTTACGGGAATGGAGTTTTCACAGCGCTCATTGAGTTTATGAGCACCCAAGCTATCATGACCTCGCCAAACGGCGGCCAGTGGACTGCCCAGACCTTCGGAGACATTTCTGACATTTGGGACCTCGTGTTCGGCAACGGCCTTTTTGCGGCGGCCGCTTCGGATGCCAGCGGCGATACGTTCCTGCTCACCTCAGCCGATGGTTTGCTCTGGACAAGGCATGCCTGTCCCATTGGAGGGTCTGGCGCGGCGGGGCAAGCTCGTCTCGTGAGCCTTGGTTATGGCAATGGCACGTTCGTGGCGCTCGCTGGCTGGGGTGGCACAGGCCCTTACGGGGCTGGCATTCTCGCCGAGGCGGTCTCCCCCGACTGCAGCCACTGGACGACCAACGCCGTGCCCTGGCCCGACGGCATCACCCCGCAGGTCGGCTTAGGTGGGCAGGAAATTGCCTACGGAAACGGGACATTCCTTTGCCTGTGTGATGGTGGCAACGTTGCCCTCTCCACTGACGGCCTCAGTTGGGCGATTAGCAGTTCTGGCATGACAAATGGCATTAGCTGCCTCGCTTACGGGAACGGCGTCTTTGTCGCCACCATCCCCGGCAAGGTGAGCCCGCCGGTCGTTTCCAGCGACGGGGTTCACTGGACACCGGCGAGAGCGGCGGTCACGATTGATTTTGGGGATGTCCTCTACGCGCGCGGGAAGTTCGTGGCGGTGGGCGGCCGCCTCGACGGCGGCAACATGAACAACTACTTTCAAGGCGCGGGCGCAGCCGTGACTTCAACTGACGGGATTCAGTGGAGCGCCACCAGTGTCGATACCCAACCCCTCCAAGCAGTTACCTACGCTCAGGGGCTTTTCGTTGCGGTGGGCGGGGGCCAGGCCGCAACGTCGGAGGATGCTGTCAATTGGACGTCGCATGACTGCGGCACCACAAACATCCTTGAGGGCATCGCTTATGGCAGCGGTGTCTTCGTAGCGGTCGGCCAGAACGGGACAATCGCCACTTCGACCAACGCCGCCGATTGGGTCGTGCGAGCCGTTCCCTGGACGAACTACTACCTCGGACACGTGGTCTATGGAAAGGGCGTTTTCGTTGCCCTGCCCTTATATGAGCGGGGGGGCGGGCCAATTTTGATCTCCCGTGACGGGGCGGACTGGAACCTCGTGAACTGCGGTGGGACCGACCGCTTCTGCAGCCTCGCCTATGGGAATGGCGTCTTCGTTGTCATGGGATGCGACACTGTCCAAACCTCAACCAACGGGTGGGATTGGTCGATGGCCGGTCCGACTCCCTGGTGGGAGACAGAGGGCGCCGTGTACATCCGCGGGAGCTTTGCCACTTTTGTCGGCTATAGCGGCATCTACACCTCGACGGATGCAACGAACTGGGTTTTCCATGATATCGGGTGGGACATCGGCGTGAGTGGCCTTGCTTACGGCAACGGCACCTATATCGCGGTCGGGGGTCAAGGCGCCGTGCTGCAGTCCAGCCCTGCCCCTTGGTGGCCGCTGCGATTGGCCCCGCTGTCGCCTCCGGGGCCCCACGGATTTCCGTTCGCTGCCGCCGGTCCCGTGAGCCGTAATTGGGAGATAGACGTGTCCTCGGACCTGCTTGGCTGGACGCCCTTGACCAACCTCTGGAGCACCAACACCATGCTCCAATTCATCGATCCCGACGCCCCGAAATACCCTCGCCGATTCTACTCCGGGCAGTATTGGTAGGAGCCGTTCCAAAATAAACTGTGCAAGACGACGCCGGGATTTTGGCGGCTGGCGAGGAGCGAGCGCGTATCACCGATCTGTGATGGGTGAACAAGCCAGAGGCCCAAACGACAAGCGAATTGGTCTCATCTTGAAAGTGAAGTGGAATCAGACTGCGGCCACCAAATGAGCGTGATGCGCCCACTTTAGAGGAAACCAGGCGTGGACTTCGGTGCCTTGTCCCGGAATGGCATGGTACTGGAGGCCGCCGCCGGCTTGCGCCGCGCGCTCTTCCATGCTCAAGAGGCCGAGGCTGATGCCGCGCACGGCTTGCTCTCGAACGCTGGCCACATCAAAACCGATGCCGTCGTCGCGCACGGACAAGTGGAGCTGCTCATCGTTGCGGGCCAGTTCCACCGTCACGGTGCGCGCTTTGGCGTGTTTCACCGCGTTGTTGAGCGCCTCCTGGGCAATCCGGAAACACCCGGTTTCGATCATCGGGTCCAACCGTTGTTCCAAGCGGTCCACCCGGACTTGCACCTGCAGGCCGACCAGCGCAGCCTGCCGCTTGGCATACCACCGCAACGTTGCTTCCAGCCCCAAATCGTCGAGCATGGACGGGCGCAAGTTCAGCGAGAGGTCGTGAACCTGCTCCTGCACGCACGCGACCACCTGGAGGCTCTCCCTGAGCCGGGACGCCATCGCTTCGTTGCCCGGCAGAGCCAGCAGCGCCTGCAGGTTCAATTCGGTGACGGTCAGGGACTGGCCAATTTCATCGTGGAGCTCGCGCGCGATGTTTCGGCGTTCGGTCTCCTCGGCCCACACCAACCGGCGGGAGAGCGCCACAAGCTCGCGGTCGTACTCTACGCGCTTTGCCTCGGCCCGCTTGCGCTCGGTGATGTCGCGGGCAATTGTTGCCGCGCCGATGATGGCGCCCCCTGCGTCGCGAACGGGTGAGGTGGTCAGGGAGACGGGGATGCGCCGACCGTCGCGGGCAACGCGCGCGGTTTCAAAGTGGTCGATAGGCTCACCGTGGCACAGGCGGTCCAGAATGATTAACTCCTCGCTCAGGAGGTCCGGGGGGATGATGCGGTTGATCGACTCGCCGATCACTTCGCCGGCGCGGTAGCCAAAAAGGCGTTCGGCGGCGGCGTTCCAACTGACAATGATGCCGTTGAGATCCTTGCTGATGATGGCGTCATCGGAAGATTCAACGATGGCTGCCAGCTTGCCGCGCGCCTCCTCGAGCTGCCTGCGTTGCATTTCTGAACTCCTTAGCACCGAATCCACAGCCCGGCGCTTCGCTGCCCAGGCGTGCGTCATCGCAGACCGGACCGGGAAGAACACCAGGAGCAGACTGCCGCTCCAGCCAAGTACTAAAGCCACACTGGCGCTAATCCCCAGCCCGCTTAGATTCGCGGCCAGCCAGCGGTCCGCTCTGGCTGGGAGGCCCTGCTTCTGGGTGTCGAGCCTGGCGATCGCGCCATCGGCAATGTCCTGGCCGCTCATCGCCCGACGTCCCTCTTCCGCCGCCCTGTGCAACACCCATCCCAATGAGGCGCAAGACAGCGCCGCCACCAGCAGCAAGCGGAACCACAAGCTCCTGAAAACCTGCCTCAGTTCACACGCAAGGCACTCCTGCGTCGAATGGGAGTCAGCGGCATGGGCTTCCGCGGACTGCTCGGGTTCCGGTTTCGGGTTCATTAGCGGTTGTTAGTTCGCGTCAACATCTTCTTCAAGTCAAGTGCAAATGCACGAATTGTGCCAAGCGGGCCGCCGGCCCCCCCATAGTGGTCCAAGGCATTTCCTAGCCGCTGCCCTCACAGCGTAACATCCACCGGCCTAATATGTTGCATCTGCCGCCACCCCTCCGTTTCTGCGTCAATCCGCACCGGGCTGAACCGGTCCGAGTATGCTGCCAGGGGGGCCTTCCGCTCAACCGGGAATAATTTCCCACCGCATGGGGCTTATTTCCCAATAAAGAAGCCTTTGACAGAGACTCTTATACCTCGGAGCATACGCCACCGCTCCCTCAGGAGCGGCGCGCCGGAGCAGCCATGCGAACTTCGGATTTTGACTTCGATTTGCCGCCGGAGCTGATCGCCCAGCGACCGGCGGGCGAACGCGATCAGTCGCGGTTGCTCGTCTTGCACCGGGACCGGGGCCTGCTCGAGCATCGGCAGTTTCGATCTCTTCCGGATTACTTGCGGAGCGGAGATGTCCTGGTTTTGAACGATTCACGCGTGATACCGGCAAGGCTCCGCGCGATCAGCCCCCAGACAGGCGGGCGCTTCCAGCTTCTGTTGTTGGAAGAGAATGGGACCAACGACTGGTGGGTCATGCTCCGTCCCGGCAGGCGGGCGCGAGTGGGAACGCGGATGGCGCTCTGTGACGGGCGGGGACAAGCCGGCGCGGCATCAGCCACGGTCGTGGAAACCAACGACCAGGGGCACCGGCGCTTGCGCTTCTCGGGCTTGCCCGACATCGCCAAAGAGCTTGATGCCTGGGGCGAGGTCCCGCTACCGCCCTACATCCGTCGTCCGGACGCCGGCCCTTCGCAAGAGGATCGGATGAGGTATCAGACGGTCTTCGCGCGGGCGCCGGGTTCGGTGGCGGCTCCTACGGCCGGATTGCATTTCACCCAACCCCTGCTCGAGGCGCTCCGCTCCAGGGGCGCCCTGGTTTGCTTCGTCACATTGCACGTCGGTTTGGGCACCTTTGCCCCGGTAAAGGCCGAGACGCCCGCCGGCCACAGGATGCACGAGGAGCGCTACCAGCTAAGCCCGGAAACCGCCTGCGTCATCACCGAAGCCAAACGCGCCGGCCGCCGCGTCATTGCGGTGGGCACGACTACGCTCCGTGTGCTGGAAAGCGTCGCCGCCCGCAACCAGGGCCGGCTTGAGCCGGGCGCCGGCCGGACCCGGATTTTCATTTACCCACCCTGGGATTTCAAGGTCGTGAACGCGCTCCTGACCAACTTCCACCTGCCCCGTTCGACGCTGCTGATGTTGGCCAGCGCCTTCGCGGCGCCCATGAAAACATGCGGGCGCCAGGCGATCTTGTCGGCCTACGCCGCGGCAGTGCAACAGCGATACCGGTTTTTTAGTTATGGCGACGCGATGCTCATCCTTTAGGCCATTCGTATTCCTGAACATGGCGATGACGGCCGACGGCAAGATTGCGACGGCGAATCGGCAGGTCTCTTCGTTCAGCAGCCGGCGCGATCGGGCGCTCCTGATGGAACTGCGGGCAGAGGCGGACGCGGTCATGGCGGGGGCGCGCACGGTGGATTTGAACCGTGTCACTCTGGGCCCCGGTTCAGCCAAGTACCGGCGGCGCCGGCTGCGGCACGGATTGGCCGGGCACAACCTGCGCGTAGTCGTCAGCGGGGCCGGCACGCTCAATCCCCGCGCGGCCATCTTCCGGACAAGGGTCTCTCCGCTGATCATCTTGACCACCGGGCGCGCAAGCCAACGCCGGCTCGAACGATTGCGCCGCCTGGCGGACGAGGTGAAGGTGTGCGGCGCGCGGGAACTCGACTTTGTCGAGGCGCTGCGCTGGCTGCGGCAGACCTGGGGAGTCAAGCGGCTGCTTTGCGAAGGCGGAGGGGCGCTCAATGATGCCCTCTTCCGGGCAGGGGTGGTCGACGAACTCCATCTGACCCTCTGCCCGAGGGTCTTTGGCGGCAGACAAGCCCCCACGATTGCCGACGGCCTGGGAATGGGCAGCCTCGACAACGCCGTGCGGTTGCGCCTGAAGTCCGCCAGACGGTCGGGAGCCGAGTTGTTCCTGGTTTATCGCGTCGTTCGTTCTGCGCTCCTGGCCAGGAGCCAGAGCAAATCCGACAAACGATTGAGATAGACAATGATTTCCACGTTCGGGAGCTCGCCGGCCTGCTGCAGGGAGCAGACGCGCCGTTCGGCGCGGCGGCAGACCGTGCGGGCAAGGTCCAGCGCCGCCCCATGCAGGCTGGCGCCCGGCATGACCCAATCCCCGGGAGAGACGCACGCACCCTCGAGGGACCGGGCTGCCTGGTCCAGGCGCGCCGTCGCGGCCGGCGTTATCACCGGGTGGCCCTCCGCCGCATACCGTCCCGCGTCCTCGGTGACCGTGGCGAGTTCGCCCATGAGGGCCACGAGGTCCTTTTGGATGCTCGACAACAGCTCCCCGGCCCCATCCGCCGGGGCGGTCGCCCGGGCGAGGCCCAGCGCCGCATTCAACTCGTCCACCGTCCCGCACGCCTCTGTTCGCGGATGACATTTCGGCACCCGCCGCCCATACATCAACCCGGTAGTCCCTTCATCCCCGGTCTTGGTTGTGATGCTCATGGTCAGGGCTTTTGCACGCCTTGCGCGAATCTCTTTGCGTTGCCTTTCCAGATTCTCTATCGTCGCCGGATTCAGTCTATGAATGCGAAACTACTGCTCAAGATGCTTCTGCTGCTCGCGATTTTGCTGCTGCTGGTCATTATGGGGATGAACAACCCGGAGGTTGTCCATCTGAGGCTGCCGCCAATCCTGCCCAAGGCCCGGACCCTGGCTGCCCCTGCCGCGCTCATGTATTTCGGTTTTTTTGCCGTTGGCCTGCTCAGCGGCGCCATCCTGACCGCCGGCAAGAAGGGAGGCGGCAGCAGCGGTAGCTCGCGGGGCAAAGGGGACAGGTAGCCCCTACGTCCGGAGCGTAGAGCGTGGAGCGTGGAGCGTGGAGCCTGGGGGGCATCGTAGCACTTCCCACGCTCTCACGCTCTCACGCTCCGACGCTCCGACCCTCCGATGCTCCACGCTCCACGCTCCACGCTCACCGTTGGGCTGTCTTGATGTCAGTGCCAGGTTCGACCCTGTGTTTGTAAGAAAGAACCCCCTCGACGATGGCGCGTGCGATCTCCCGCCGATACGCCGGGTCCGATATCTTGCGGCCTTCGGTCGGATGCGATAGGAAGCCGGCCTCGATCAGGATGGCGGGCATGACGGCCTCGCGCAGGACGGCAAACCGGGCGCGGCGCACACCGCGGTCTTCGCTCTCGAGGGCTCGCGTGAGCGACTTTTGCACCTGGTAGGCCAGAAAGAGGTTCTTTTCATTTAGCCGGTTGCCCGCGCACCAGTCAACATCGCCCCCCTCCCCCCGCGCATTGGTCGAGCAGGCCCCTGCTGGCGTTACGCAGTAAACCTCGGTGCCGTGGACCGACTCGGGCGAGTTCGACACTGCATTGAAATGGAGGCTGACAAAAAGGTCGGCATTGCGGCGTTTGGCCAACGCCGGCCGGGCCGGCAGTTCAACGGCTGAGTCCGAGGTGCGCGTCAGGGCCACCTTGAAGCCCGCGCGAATGAGTTGCTGCCGAAGTTCCTGCGCCAGCAGGAGCGTATACCGTGCCTCCTTGTTGCAGCCGACGCAGTAACCGGGGTCCGTCCCGCCGTGGCCCGGGTCCAGGCAGATGGTCTTGATCCCGGAGGCGCCTCTGTCGTGCCCGGGGGGCGAAAGAATGGGCTTGAAGGTGGCCTGCACGTCCTGCTGCGCGATATAGACCGCCCCGTTGCGATGGGCGACGGGAGACAGGAGCCACACGGTAATCCCGTTGATCTTCGCTTCGCAGGAATCCACGTTCAGGAGAAGCCGGGCAGAGCGGCTTGTAATCTCGAGCCTTTCATCCTTCTTCAGCCAGCGGACCTCCAGGTCGTTGGCTTGGGTCCAATCGGTCAGCCGCACGTACTCCTTGCCGGCGATCTGGACCTGGTCCATGGAATGTGGCGCGCCCCGGGCGCAGGCGACGCTGACGGCCAGCGCCAGCGCGAAATAATAAGCCGACTTCATTGTTCTGCCCTCCATTTTGCCCGCCTGCACCGACGAATTCAAGCCCCTTTTTCGCTACGCGGGCCGGCAGTGCATGGCGGTGGACACCCCGACGGGTCGGTATTGGAGCGCGCCGGCAGAGCCTGCGCCTTACATGGATTTCTTTGAGAAGTACGGACTGAGCCTGCACGCGGAAAGACCCGTCTGGTGGCCTTCGGGCGACCGGCGGACCCAACCCAACCGTCCAAGGCAGACGTGCCGAAACCGGGCATCTTCGACTTTCTGGGCTTCACCCACTACTGGGGCAAAAGCCGGAAGGGGCAGTGGGTGATACGGCGGAAGACGTCGCGCAAGCGGTTTGGCCGCAGTCTTAAGCGCGTGCGCCAATGGTGTCGGGAGAACCTGCACGAGCCGTTGCGGGTGCAGGTGGAAGCTCTGGGCCGGAAGCCCAAAGGACACTTTGGGTATTTTGGCATCACCGGAAACTCCGAGGCCCTGCGGCGGTATCGGCGGGAAGTGATCAAGGTTTGGCGGAAGTGGCCGGCGCGAAGGGGCGGCCCGCAAGGGATGCCATGGGAGCGGATGAACCGCTTGTTGGCCTTCTTCTACCTGCCCGCAGCACGAGTCGTACACTCCATCTACGCAGCGAAGCCGTGACTCGAGGAACCGTATGCCTCAATTGGGCTCGTACGGGTCTGTGGGGGGGCCGGTGGGCAACCACCGGCCGCACCCGGAAGGCCGCGCTCTGCGCGGGCAAATTGGATTTTGGGGGCAGGAGGATCGCCATTGCCCTATAAATCGCCTACTCCATTCGGGTTTCCGACGCGGTTGCGCTACCACAAAAAGGACGCCGCTTCTCCCAGGAGCCGGTCGCCTTCCCAGAGAGTCGCGCGCCACGCAGTCACTTCTCCGAATTGCCTGTACTTCTCGCCGCTCAGAACCAGGCCCGTCCAGCGGCCGAACAAGCCGCCGCCGGACTGGACGGCTTGCTCAAGGACGGTTTGCCTGGGGAAGTTGCCTTCGGCGATGCCGCGCAGTTCGACTTGCAGCCGGAGCGGGGCGTCCGCCTTGCCCTTGGACTTCCAATGCACGTCGTACATGATCCCGGAACGTTTTTCCGGATTCTGCAGCAAATAGGCCTGATAAACATCCCGCTCAAAGAGGCTGGGCGAACGGGTGTGGCGTCCCTGGAGATCCAGATAAAAAGGCAGCACTTTGATCACCCGTCCGGTCGCCGCCCCGCACGGCAACGTCAGCGCGAGCAAAATCGGCAATAATAAACAGGCAATAGGCCGGCGCATGGACCACAGATACCTGGTCCGAGGGGCGAATTCAACCTTCTTCGTTGCAGAGGATGCGATTAAAAGTGTCGGTCGGCTCACAGCGCCTCTTTGCCTCGAAGGGGCTTCCGAGAATGGCGCGGTGTTTCAACGCCAGGTCCGGAGTTTGGACATTTTTATGGCTTTACATCAGGTGTTTCTCACCTCCCCGGCGTTGAAACGCCGGGCCATTCTCAGATGTCCCTCCGGGACAAGACACGCTTGCCTGATTCTAACATCGAGGGCATCCCCGGTTTGTGTCCCCACCTATGATGAGGAGCCGGGTGCGCACCGCATTCCTTTGGGAGTGAGCAGCAAAGCCCGGCCCGGCTTGCGGCAGAGAGCACATTGCGCCCGAGAGCCGCGACTTTGATCACACAGCGAACAAAGGTCGCGGGCTGAGTCACCGCTGATTTCCTCAAGATACCCTGCGCGGATGAGATGCTCGATCATCATGTCCGCCATTGCCGCGCTGGTTCCGAGGGCCGAAACCAGGGATTCTTTGGAATAAACCCGCCCATCCTTCATTAGGCGGAGGATTTCGTTCGGCAGAGGAGCGTTCATCGGAGCAAGGCCCTTGCCAGCTGATAGACCACGACGGAGGCCACTGTGGAGAGGACGAACATCATGGCGGCACTGGCGAGCGTCCATTTCCAGGAGCGGGTTTCCTGGCGCATGGCGGCCAGCGTGGCGATGCATGGAATGAAGAGCATCTGGAAGACGAGCATGGAGAGGGAGGCGGGGGTTCCCAGGATGGGAGGCAGGGTCTGGGCGATGTTTCCGTAGAGAACGCCCAAGGTCGCGATGGTATTCTCTTTGGCTACGGCCCCCGTCAACAGCGCGACCAGGGCAGGCCAGGGCAGGCCCATCAGTTTGCCGAATGGCTCGAGCAACATCCCCACGCGCGCCAGATAGCTCGTGTTGATGTGGCCAGTCGGAAAATAGGACAACGCCCAAACGACTAACGAAGCGAACAAGATCACCCTCCCGGCTTTTTGGAGAAAGCCCACCAGGTTGTTCCAGACAAACAGGGCAATGGTCCTGACGTTGGGAATATGATACAGGGGCAGTTCCATGATAAAAGGGACATGCTTGTTTCGGAAAACGAAACGGTGCAGCACAAAACCGGCCAGGCCGAGCAGCAGGAGGTTGCCCGCCAGCAACCCCACCGAGACCAGCGCCGCCCAGGGGCCGAAGAGCACCGGCGCCAGGAACGTCACGACCGCGGTCCGCGCGGCACAGGGAATCAATGGGATGAGCAGCAGGGTCAGCAAGCGGGCCTGGGGCGATTCCACGATGCGGCTGCCCAGAACTGCCGGCACGTTGCAGCCGAACCCCAGCAGCAGGGGCAGGAAGCTCTTTCCGTGCAGACCCAGGCGATGCATCCACCGGTCGGCCAGGAAAGCGATGCGGGACAGGTAGCCCGTATCTTCCAGAATCCCGAGGGCGGTGTAAAAAATCGCCAGCAGGGGCAAGAACGTGAGAACCATTCCCAGGCCGCCCAGGACGCCCCCGGCGAGGAGTTCGACCGTCCATTTGGGGGCGAACCCAAGCCAATTCCGCAGGCTGTCGGCCAACATGCTTGCCACGCCGGCCAGCCAATTCTGGAGCGGGCTGCCCACGGAATAGGTCAGCCAGAACAGCCCGCCCAGCAACAGCAACATCACCAGCGTGCCCCAGAGCGGATGGGTCAGCAACCGGTCCAGGCGCGAGGTCAGGTGCCCGCGGGAAATCGGGGGCTCGAACACCGCCGCGCGCAGCATGCGGGCGATCCAGGTGTAGCGCGCCCCGGCGATGTCCAGAATGGCATCTTCGTGCGCGTAGAGAATCCGTTCGACCTTCTGCCAGACTTCGGGCCGGACCAGGTCCTTGGCCTTGCGGGTGATCTCCTCGTCCCCCTCCAGCAGCTTGATGCCCACCCATCGGAGCGGCAGCCCTTCCAGGCAAAGCCCATCGAGCAGCGCCATCACCCCGTCAAGCACCTTCTGGTGCGCCGGCAGGATGGAGGGTTTTTGCGGATGGTAGGCGAGCTTGTTCTCTCGGAACTGGACGATGGTCTCCATCAACTCCGTCACGCCCTGGCCTTTGGCGGCGGACATGGGCACGACCGGGATGCCGATGGCCATTTCGAGCACTTTGGGTTCGATGGAGAATCCCTCTTCCTCGGCGACATCCATCATGTTCAGCGCGAGGATGACCGGCGCGGGCAAGGAGAGCAATTCGGCCACCAGGTACAGCCCTCGCTCCAGGTTGGTGGCGTTGGCTACGGCAATGACCAGGTCGGGTTTTCCGTGCAGGATAAAATCCCGAGCGATACGTTCCTCCTCCGACGCCGCCGTGAGACTATAGGTGCCGGGCAGATCGACGAGTGTAAAGGCTGTCTGCTGAAAAGTCAGTTCGCCGGATTTGAGTTCGACTGTTTTCCCGGTCCAGTTGCCCACATGTTGGCGCAGCCCCGTGAGCATATTAAACACCGTGGATTTTCCGACGTTCGGTTGCCCGGCCAGCGCGATGACGACCGGCTTCTGGCTCGCAACGGGCGCCGGGCTTGGTTCGGGGGGCGCCTCCCCGACCTCCACCAGGCCGGCTTCGTCCAGACCCAGGGCCACGCGCGAGCCTCGGATGGAGACCAGCATCGGCCCGCCGTCGCCGGTGCGGAGAACGTGGATCATCGCGCCGGGGGTGAAGCCAAGGGAAACCAGCCGCTGGCGGCATCTCGCGTCACCGGACAAGTCCCGCACGATGCCGGAGAAATTCACGGACACCTCCGCCAAGCTCCCGACCCTTTTGGTGGCATTCTCGCCGAGCGTGTTCTCCGGCCCCTCGTTGGCTGCCTGAATCATCGGTTTTTCAGGTGAGGAATGACGAAATCACCCGTTGCCGATCATCTGCTGTTACTGTCATGCGGACATTATCCCACGGTCCCCAGCCGGCATCAAGCCATTAGCCTGGACACCGGATGGGATGGGCGCATCCCATCCTCGTCGAGGGCAGCAGATGCAAGCAACGCGAAAACCGTTAAAACGGTTAATATTCGCTCGTTCGGCACGTAACACCCCGCTAAAGCAGGGTGTTAATCAGATTTCTGGGGAGGTCGACAAAGCTGGGATGCGCCCGGGCGGGAGTCGGCTGCGGATGCCGCGAAGACCTCGAGGAAGGAATTCACTCCTGCTTCCAGATGCAACGGTAGTTGAACCGGCGGTTGGGCGCACTGTCACCGGCGGTGCAGAGGGAGATGGGGTCGTGGAGATCGATGGGGTTGTCGCACCAATGGAAGTCGAATGTGAAAGCATCGCCCGTCAACCCCAGGAGCTTGCGCGGCACAGCCAGTTCCAGGGCTTTGCCTGAGTAGCGGTAGTCCAACCGGGCCACTTCGACCCACGGACCGCCCGGGGCGTTCACGTCGTAGCGCTGGAGGGTCGTGGTCTTTTCGTCCACTACTCGCTGATTGATGAGGAAATCATAGCCGTACCAGCCGGTGTTGGGATTGTGGCCGGCATCAATCAACAAGAGCATCCAGTTCTTGCCGGTGTGCGGCGTAAGCGCCTCGTTGGTCTCCACGTAGAAATAGACCATGCTGCGGTCCACGGCGACCTTGCAAGCGACGATGTCGTTGCGGCCCAAGTCGTTCGTGTAATGAAGCCCGCCGTAACCCGGGTAGTCGCGGTGAACCGTATCGCCGACGGTATCGCGGTACTCGACCTCCAGTCCCGCCCAGTCCGAAAACTCCCCATCGATCTTGATGGGGTGCAGTCCGTGCAATTCAGGCACGGGGCGAACGCCCTTGTAACGCCGGATGTTCTGGGCCATCTGCATGTAGTAATTGTCCGTGTAGCCGCCTTTCATCGGTTGCAGGGTCCGGTTGAATTCGGCATCGTACTGGTCCACGAAAAAGTACGGGCTGTCCCGGCGCATGAACTTGGTCGTGCCCCCTCCCGGCGGCGAGTATTTGCCGGCGGTCCACTCGTTCCAGTCGTTGAGGTAAAGGAACTCCGGGTCGCCCGCAATCGCTTCGTCCCATCGTTGTTGGAAGTAAATGCCGCAGCCCTCCGGATGCTCGACGGTCTTGCCCAGCCACGGCACATAAGCCGGCAGCGGCAGGTCGTATTCGTTCAAGGCCGGCTCGCCGCCCAACGCCCTCCACGACTTGCCGATGAGGCTCGAGGGATGCTGCGCGGGCGTTACCGCCGCCTCCTCCTTGCGGCCGCGGTGCCGCGACACCCGTTGGTCCGCACTGAGCGCGCGCACGCGTTGGTCCCCAAGGTCCAACCCGAAACTCCAGTTGTCTTCCGTGCCGACAAAGCGTTTGCCGGCCCATTCGTAGTATCCCCACCACATCGTCCGCAGCGTGAAGAACCCCTTCACCTCTTTGGTGTAGTCCTTGTAAAATGCTTCGGTGTAATCGGGGTCCCCAAAGTGCGGGTGCTTGAGGTCGGTCTTGGCGGCCGCCTCGAAGTGCGGATTCGGGTTTGCCGCGCCGGCGCCGTTGGCGTCCACACTCGGGTTGCCGTTGTAAAGCAAAAGCGGTTTGCCGTCCCAAAGAAACCAAAGGTCCTTGTATTTCTCGACCTTGTAAATCCGGTCATACAAGTCCTGCACGACGGAAATCACGGGGCCGTTGAAGGCCCAGAAGCAGAACTGAGGCACCTGGTTGCTCTCCGCCTTCATCCTTCGCATCACGGCGAAAATGGCCTCCCATTCGTCCCAGTAGCGGACGGCATTGGTGACGTCCACCACCAGAACGTCGACCCCGGCATCCGCGAGCATCGACATGTCTTTGCGGATGACGTACTCATCCTTGCTCAGGAAATAGCCCATCTCCGGTTCGCCCCAGTGGTATGAGCTTTCGGTCCAGAGCGGGTGTTTTGCATCCAGGCGCGCCTTGGGATCGCCGGCGAGCACCCGGCTTACGTCGGCGCTGTACGGGCGCTTGAGGCCGGCCAGGGAATCGCTGTGCCAGGTGATATAGAAGATTCCCACGACGCGCCGGTGGTCATGCTTGACCGGTCCCACCTCGGAGAAGGCGGGCATGGTCCGTCCGAGCGCATCCGTCGCCACCCAAGTGTCGGAATAAAGGTCGCGATAACCGGCTCCGGCGGCACGCGCACCGCCCGAAGGGCCGCACGGGCTGAACCAGAGCATTGCCAGGAATGCGCGGAGCAACAGCCATGCGCCAAATAAGCGAGGTCCCGATGTGTGATTCATCGAGCGATATTATTGACGCGCAGCGGCTGCCAGCAAGCCTTGAAGATGGCCGTGCGCTCGGGGGCGCCGCATTTTGCATTTGCATTTTTCCAGACCCAAACCGATGTTTGGCTAAACCATTTAGACCTTTGAATCCAGTTTATGCAAATCCGTAATTCTGCGACCATGTCACACTCACTCAAGAAGCTCCTTTGCGCCGGAGTGGTCGCGATCGCCCCGATAGCGGCCTGGGCCGCCGCCGCCCCGGACTCCAAAGCCGTCGAGGGCGTTTGGAAGCCGATGAAGGCCGAATTGGGCGGCCAGCCCATGCCGGAAGACCTTCTGAAGACGATCACCCTCAAGTTGCAGGATGGCCGCTATGTGGTCTTCGTGGGCGGGCAGCTCGACAAGGGCACGTGGACCATCGACTCCTCCACGCAACCGAAGGGCATGACCATCACCGGCACGGACGGGCCCAACCAGGGCAAGACCTTCCCGGCGATCTTTGAACTCGAAGGCAACACGCTCCGGATCTGTTATGACCTTTCCGGCAAACGGCGCCCGGCCGAGTTCAAGACGCTGGCGGGGACGCGACTCTACCTGGTGACCTACCACCGCGCCAAGGAGTAGCCCGTTGGCCTCTCTTCGCGACCGGCTGAGAAGGTCAGTGTCCGAAAGGCGAAGACTTTGGAATGCGTCTCCCGAAGTGTCGGCCCCCGCGCACCTCTGGTTCCGCTGCCGCTCCGGCGAGAAGCTCAACGACGACACGGTCGCCACACGCTTCCTCGCGCCTTATCGCGTCCGCCGCGCCATTTCCGAATGGGATGCCGCCGGCCAGCGCCCCTGCAAACCCTCCGCGCCCCAACTCCTGACGGGGGTCGAGTCTCGACTGAGACGGGCGCCTGCCGAACGGGCGAGCGCGGAGGCCGCGGATTCAATGGCGCAGCCCCATCCATCGCCCCCATCCAAAACGGGCTGCTGCTTGCGGCGGTGTCTCTCGGTATGCTATGGTTCTTGCCGATGAAATTCAGCGAACTGATCCGCCGGCTGGAGCAGGAGGGATTCCGCCTCGTGAAAGAGAAAGGCTCGGTTCGCTATTATGCCAAAACTGGCCATCCGCTCTTGATTCGCGTGGACTTCCACGGGGCAAAGGAAGTCCCCACCGGCACGTGCCACGCGGTTCTCAGGGCTGCGGGGCTGAAGGCAAAGAAGACACCATGATTACGCTCCCATATTCGCTCGTGATTGAAGCCACGGAAGAGGCCGACTTCTTCGGCTTTTACTCGCCTGACCTCAAGGGGTTTACCGGTGTCGGCCACTCTATCGAAGATTGTCTTTACCAGGCGCGTTGGGGCATGGCCGACCACGTGCAGACGCTCCGTGAACAAGGGATGACAATCCCGGCGCACAACCCGGACCCAACCATCATGATTCAGAACGACCGCAGGCTCCAGGCGGCGTGATACAGGGTGTTGAATCTATCGCGTTTTCTTCAAGAATTGTTCATGCAGGATTTGTTCCTTTGAGCTTACCCAAGAGCTTGCCGGCGCTTGGCCAGCAGACTCGGTTCACCGTTGGCCGCAAACCAAGCCCGCACCTCGGCCGCGCTCACCGTTTCCATTGCGTCCCGGATCACCGCTTGGGCGCGCGAGGAAGTCAGCGCCGCCAGCAGCAGAACCATTTCCGTGATGGCGTGCAACGGACTGCGTTGCACCACGGCCTTGAATTCTCCAAACAAGGACTCGAGCACATCCGAACTGTCCAGGAAGGTTTGCCCGGGGTTGACCCCGGGCACCTGCTCCCATAAGAAGGCCCTCACCAGCTTGGCCAAACGGCGGACCCGCCCCTTTATCTTGAGGCGGCGAAGCTTCCGGTCGCACCGGCGGACTTGGCGCCGATTGAGCCCCTCGTGTTTAATCAGGCGGCTGGTTTCCTCCAGCAGGGTGATCATTTGCAGAGCTTCCTGCAAGAGTTCCTCGTAGGCGTCGAGCCAACCGAAGAGTTGAGCAAAGGGGCCATCGTGGAGTTGGTGACGTTGTCCGTAGCCGATGACCTTGAGCGCCCAGTTCACCACCGGCTTGGCGTTGAGCCACCGCGCCTTCACCGGCAGGGCCGGCGGCTGCGGCTGGCCCCTCCGCTTCATTCTTGCCACCGTCCTCCCCAAATCGCTATTCTTCGCGCAGTGAAGCTCCCTTTATCGCGTTTCCTGAGAATCACCGCGAGAGAGGAACAACACGCTTTTACTCATGCCGACCGAGGCTGACACTTGCCGCACATGCGTTTTGCCGAAACTGCTTTCGGCGGGATGGACTGACGAACAGATTTGCGAACAGCGCACTATAACGTCTGGAGGAACACCTTGCCCGCGCCCGCAGTTTTGGGCATTTTCGCCCCTTGTCACAGCGCCAACGGCGCGGCCTCATGCCAGCCTGGGCCAGCGGCCCAGGTCGTGTTCGCAAAGGTGCAAAAGGGCTGAAAGCCCGCTCCAAGCGTTGCCATCGTCGGCGATGGGCTGGTCGATGACGGCTTCGACGTTGGATTGGACTTTGGCCAGACGTGCCAGGTCTGCTTCGCGCGAGTTCAGGGTTTGCGCGTGGAGAGCTGAGCATCACCGAAGCCAAAGGGCTTACTGCCAGCACCCTGCTGGACCGGACCGATCCCTGGACCGAGACTCTCGCAGCAACGATACAGAATTTGCAAGCACGCTGGACCGAGCCGGGAACCCTTCCCCACAACCTCCAGGGTCTAGCAAGTAATATCATCGACCTCGCCAAAACGCTAAGGATCACCTTGCAAGAGATATGGACAACCCTCGACACCGCCACTGGGAGTGGTCGCGGCGCCAAGCTTCTGGACGTTTCCCCCTACGCCGCCATTCTCGACGCACTCGTCGCTGAACGGAAAGCGCTCTTGTTCGCCCCTCTGGCCCACGAGAAAAACAACCGCTACCTCTTCGTCCCGAACGAGATCGAGTTGCCCGCGCTGTCGAACAAAGCCAGGAACTGGATAGTACGGCCATCGCCCTAAGCCCGCGTCCCCTGCCTCTTTCGCAAGCGCAATAGTTTAAACTGCTTCCACGCCCGCCACGGCCGCAATATCTTCACACATTGCGGCGAATGAAACTCGAAGACAGACTCCGTTCGGACGTCACAGGGGGAAAGCTCCAGCCCCCGCCCGTTACGCTGCAAGGAATCACCAAGGAGACGGTGGCCGATGTCCTCCGAGCATTAGACCGCGCATCCAGGGACCGGATCGACACCGTGTTTGCCCTGCTCGACGACCTAAACCCGAATTTGTTCTTGGAGGCAGCAGAAAAAGGCCTCAAGTTCTGCGATGGGGCATCGACGGCTCACATCGCCTGTCACGTGGGCGTGCTCCAGCGCAAAAGCGGAAAGCTTGACCGGGAAGGCCGCGATTACTGGCTCAAGCCGCTCTGGGAAATTGGCGCCCTTGAGAAACTCTACTTCGACTCGGAAAAAGCAGAGTTCTTGCCGGGCCACCCGGTTCCGAAGTCGCCAAACTCTGCATACCGCATTGCCCCTGCATTTTTGCAAATCCTAAAAGCGCCGGACGCAGACCGGAACGCCCTCCTGGCGGCATGGTCCAGCGAGGATACCACCCGCGCCCGCCTGCAAGTTCAGGCGGATCTCGCCGCAGCCACCAGGACCAGAATCGGCACTCCACACCAGGACCTCATCGCCGCAACCGTTCAGGTTTACGTTCCAAATTTCCTCGACGGCTTCGAAGTCCTCTACGTAGACGCCACGGACGGCAAGCGCGTCACAGCGGAACAGACGCAAGCCCTCCAGAAAGCCGGCATTGTCATTGGTCTCGGCGACTCGATGCCCGATATTCTACTGTGGAATCAAAAGACGGACACTCTCTGGGTCATCGAAGCCGTCACGAGTGACGGGGAGGTGGACATTCATAAGGTTCAGAGCCTCACCGGCCTTGCCCGGCGCTCTGGAAAGAAAGGCATCGGTTTCACGACCGCCTACGCCACCTGGAGGGATGCCGCGGCCCGACAGGGAAAAAACAGGAACATCGCCCCCGGCGCCTATATTTGGATTCGGGAAGACGGAGCGAAGCAGTTCAGTGTCGAGGCGTTCGAATCATCGCGTCGACGGCTGCATCAATAGCCACTTGGTCGCTCGCCCCGGTCTCAACGCACCCCGCGAGCCGGCAAAGCTGCTCCCTCGACGGATACCGGAAGCTGCGCAGATCGGTCGCATTGACCTGAGTATGCCCGCTGAACTGGCGAAAATAGGAGTCCACCAGGGTTGAGTTCAAAAACACTGCCAACCCATCCGCCAGAGCCCCGTCTACCCCCCCACCTTTGCGGTGGAAGTAATTCAGATGGTTCTCGAAACCGACCGACCGAAAACCGGCTAGGCTCGCTTCAGGCCGGAACACCGTCGCCACGACGCGTCTCCGCTCCTCTTTCGCCGTAAACCTCTTCACCAGCACGTACACGCCATTGGGAACCAGCAAGTCCTCTGTCTCCGGGACCGCCAACAAGGCGTTCGCCTTGCGCGACCCAGGACACGGCCAACGCACCCCAGTCCCATTGAAATGCAGCGGGTAAATTAGCGGCGCAGTGTGCTCTCCAGAATTCTTCCGCAAGAAGCCCCGCGCCCGGAAATCCACCACCCGGCCGGTCGATACCTCAATCCCAAGCCCCGCTAATGACGCCGGCAGCCCCATGACCGCCCGTTTCACGTCATCATCAACCACATCGAGCGCAAGGTGGACCACCCGCCTTGAGTCGGTCGGCTCCATCACCCGCGAATACGGTACGGTGCGCGACCGCGTGGCCGCCGCCTGCAGACCATCGCTGCTGCTCAGCACCACAGACGTCCGCCTTTTCGGGCTCCGTCGGGCATACATGATGAGGTTTTCCTGCAGCACCTCGTCGCCCGCGAAAAGCGCATCCCGCCTGTCGAAAACATGCAGCCGCTCCAGCGCCACAAGACCGAAGAATCGCTCGCGGAACGGCAAGAAGTATGGCCCGTTGCAAAAACTTCTCGGGGTAATCGCCGCCATCTGGCCCTCCGGCTCAAGCAACCTCGCAACCAGCCAGAGAAACCCGGTGTAGAGATTGGACGTCTCCAGCCCCGTGCGCCGCAACAACGACCTAGCCTCGGAATCCGCGTTTATCTTCCGGTAAGGCGGGTTCATGATGGCATGAGTAAAGCCTTCGCGCCGCTGTGGTCGCCTGAAAAGATCATCGCCATCAAGCAGCGCCGCCCCATCCTTTAGCATGTCCGCGTGGTTCAAGATATAGGTCGCCGGCACACCCGCCGCCCGGCTTGCCTCGACGCACTCCTCAAGAATCCGCCTCAGCTTGCCGACAAACTCCCTCTCGGCTTCCCAAGCCGTCAGATGCAGCGAGCGCGGCTTCTGCTCGCGCCCAAGCACGTCCTCCACAAACGCAGCAGTCAGAGTCCCGACGCCCGCCCCCGGGTCAAGCAGACGCACGTCGCCCCCAGCCGAATCAAACATGCTCGCGAGCAAGGCGGCCACGCCCGGCGGGGTCAAAAACTGCCCCATCGCCCTGCGGTAAGCAGCCCCTAGGGCGGCGCACGCTTCGTCACCCAGGCGCACGGCTAGGACCACCGGGGACTCCGCCACCAAGCAACTGCCGTTTTCTGCCTGTCTCATGCTGAGAGATTGTCAGAACACTATCGTAAACGCAATAGTTTGTTCAAGCACTATTCCCGGGAGGCCTTCCGCCCTTTGGCCCGCTCCGGCGTCCATGCTGTTTGAACCGCTCAACTTCCCGATGCTGCAACAGGTGGTCCCGGCCGTGCTTCTCCGCCGCCAGGCGCTTTTCCTTTATCAACTGCCGCACACGTACCGGCGTTACGCCCAGGATATGAGCGGCCTCTTTCGTAGTGACCAGGCTCATTTCACTAAATGTTCTACGGCCCAGCGCAATATGAATCAACTCTATTCGCGCTGGCTGGTCGAGTATACCGGGGGCGAGGCTGGTTTAGGCCAATGGGTTCCGGTGTTTCTGCCCTTTCGAGCGTCGTGGCAAACGGCGATCAGATCCTGCCCAAGTTCCCGTCGCCCGCTCTGCTCATTCCGTGCGAAATGGGGGGGCACCCATAACACGGTGCGTTTTCTTTCACATTCCGAGGCCACCCGGGGCCGGGTCAGCAGACGCGCTTGCTCTCGTCGCGAGGTGCTCCATACGCTCCTCACGTCCCCCACGCTCCCCCTGGCCGCCGCCAACCCGGGCACACTCAATCTCGTGAACCATATCCTCAACCCCTTCCTGGACTACCAAAAACTCCTCCTCAAACACGCCCAACTCGCCATCCCCTGCCAAAAACTGCAGAGCAAAGCCGCCCATCCCGCAGAACCCCGGCCAGCCGGCCCTTAAAACGACAAAGACAATTCCCAGCTAATCGCCCTCATGCGCAAAGCCATGTTCGCGGACGTGGACGAATTGGAGAATTCCGGCCAAGTCGTCCTCCCGGACTGAGCGGCAAAGGATGAAGGATGATCCTGCATCTTACTCCTAGTCTTAATCTTATTCTTACTCCTAATCTCAATCTCAATCCTAATCTCCATCCCACGCCGGGAAGGACGAAGCGCAAAATACGAAAGGCAGAGGCTGGTCCTCCGAACGGCCTTACGAGAACGAGGTGCTCGTTGCACTGCGCAGGAGCCGGACCGTGGCCCTGCTCTAGGCGCGCCGGTGCCGCAAATCCACAGCGCTGGCTGCTACGGCCTTCGATGACCTGTCGCGCGGGCCTCACCGAAACGTCATCGCGGCAAGCGCCTCGCTGCTGGTCGGATCGGAGTTGGTCGTCAACAGCAGCGCTACCCACCCGCCGTTGTGCGATCTCCCCACGAACATGAAGACGTATCTTGGCGACCTTTACTCCGCCTCTTTCAACGACAATCAGTACACCGTGCCCGCCGGCGACTACTACAAGACCGACCACCGCCTCATCATCGAGGACGAGGGCGCCTATCTCTGCCAACCCGGACCGGAGGGGATGCATGGGGACACCTTCGATAGCGGCAAGCTGCACTCAAAAAGGCCGGTGTTCCAGTGAAGTTCTATACTGTGACGGGAGCAGGCCACGGTTTTCGCAGCCCGATCGCTGACAAGATGATGATGGACTTCTTCGCGGAACATCTCAAGCCAGTCAAGACGGAGGCGAAATGAGTGGGTAATTGGTCCCTGAACACAGCCGGGCCTGCTAAAGCCGGCCGCGTTGGCGGGCGGATTTTTCGAGGGCGGCCAGGACGGCGGCGGCGGTGCGGTCCCAGGACCATTTGCGCGTGCATTGGCGCCCGCCCTCGGACAGGCCTTTTCGTGTGGCAGGGTCCATAAGCGATTCGAGGGCTTTGGCCAGTTCGGAAGCGTCCTTGGGGTCCTGGAGCAGGAGGGCTTCACCGTTGGCGGCCAACTCGGCTGCGCCGCTGTAGCGTCCGCAACTCACGATGGCAGCGCATCCGTAAGCCATGGCTTCCATAGGAGCCAGGGGCGAAGGATCGGAAAGGGTCGGCAGGACGAAGATGTCAGCCAGGGCGTAGTAGTCTTTGACGTTCTCGACGCGTCCGGCCCAGGTGATGCGCTGGGCCAGGCCCAACTCGGCCGCGCGCCGCTCGTAGGGTCTGCGGTCCTGTCCGCCCACGACGACCAGCCGGGGCCCGCGCTCGCGCAGTGTTCCGAGGGCCTCGATGAGGGTGCCGAGCCCTTTTCTCCGGAATTCCGAGCCGACGAACAGGGCGGCAACGTCGTGGTCCTTGAGGCCGAGCCTGGCTCGCCACTCCGCCCGTCTTTGGGCGGCGTCCGTGGCCGGGGCGTCCACCCCTGAATGGGCGATGAAAAACCGGTCGTCAGGGATGGAGTAGTAGCGTTGGACCTCGAGCTTCACCATCTCCGAATCTGCAACCCAGAAGCGCCCGGGGCCCAGGCGCGTGTTGCCTCTCTCCAACAGCCAGTGAGCCCAGATGCTCGGGCCGGTGAGGATCTTGAGCCAGGTGCGAATGGGCCGGTTGGGTTGGCCGCGCTCGGCGCCCTGAAGCCCGCCAACGAAGGTGCCGCAGTGAATGTTCATGACGTCGAACCGGGTGACGCGCTCGTGCGAATAGACGACGTCGAAGCCCCGGGCCAGCCGGGATGCGCGCCAGGAAAACCACCAGGCGTTGAGGTAATTGGGCTTGCGCACCGGGCGGGACACGCGGTGCAGGACCATCCCCTCCGGTTCATGGTCCCATTGCTGCGCAAAGAGATGCACTTCGTGGGTCCTGGCCAGCCGCCGCGCCACTTCCACCGCGTAACGCTCCGCGCCGGCCGTGGTGATGTAGCGGCGAATGAGAATGGCAATTGTCATAGCAGATAATACTCTTATACTGAGGGGCGCAGCAAATGCAGCTATTTTTCAGGAGAATCTGGACGTTTGTGCGGCCCTATCGAGGCCGGCTGTTTCTGGGCCTGGCCTGCGGGGTTCTCAGCGCCCTGGCCAACGGCGCGCTGACCCTGGCGATCAAGCAGGTGGTCAATTTGCAGTTTGGCGGGAGCGGGACTCCTTCATCCGGGCAGGGGCTGACGCAGGGGCCGGCGGTGCTGCACAGCCTTGCCCATTGGCTGCCCCAGTTGCCGGCCCCGTCGTCGCCGCTGGGCCGGGTGCTTTTTATTGCCACGATTCCCGGGGCGATGCTGATCCGGAATTTGTTCGGGTATCTGAACATTTACCTGATGAACTGGGCGGCAGTGCGGGCGATAGCAGACTTGCGGACGCGGCTCTTCGATCACCTGCAGAACCTTTCCCAGGATTTTTTCAGCCAGGCCCGCACGGGGGATTTGATCGCGCGCATTACGAGTGATACGCAGGTGCTCTACGGGATTATCAGCGGTTCGCTGGGTTCGATGGTCAAAGACCCGGTTACGGTGCTGGTGTTGCTGGGGGTGATGCTGGCCCAAAGGGGGCAGCGGACACTGGCGCTGGTATCGCTGGTGGTGCTGCCGGTGTGCCTGGTGCCGATAACAATTTACGGCCGCAAGGCGCGGAAGTCGGCGCGGCTGATGCAGGGCCACATCTCGGAGTTGACGAGCCTGATGCACGAGTCGTTCACGGGCAACCGCATTATCAAGGCCTATAACCTCGAGGGCACGGTGTTGAAGCAGTTCCAGGAGACCACCCGGAAAGCTATCGGGCACATGATGCGGCTCGTGCGGGCCAATGAAATACCGAGCCAATTCACCGAATTTCTCGGCGCGGTGGGGGCATCGCTGGTTTTGCTTTACGTAGCGACGGACAAGACCGGGACCTGGACTCCGGGTGATTTGTTCGCGTTTATTATCAGCATTGTGGTGATGTACCAGCCGATTAAGTCCCTGGCCAAGCTGCACAATCAACTGAACCAGGCGGCGGCGGCCAGCCAGAAGGTCTTCGAGATGCTCCAGATCACCAGCACGGTAGTGGACCCGCCCAAGCCCGTGCCGCTGGACGCGCGCGGCGCGGACATCTATTTCGAGAACATCGAGTTCGACTATGGCGACAAACCGGTCTTTTGCGGGATTGACCTCCGCGTGAAGGCGGGGCAGATGGTCGCGGTGGTGGGCAGCAGCGGTTCGGGCAAAACGACGCTGGCCAATCTGTTGCTGCGCTTCTACGACCCCAAGCGGGGCGCGGTGCGGATTGGCGGGACCGATATTCGGGATGTCTCGATCAAGGACCTCCGCCGCCAGATAGCGTTGGTGGCCCAGGAGACCATCCTCTTCAACGACACAATCCGCAACAACATTGCCTTGGGCCGGCCGGGGGCCTCGGATGCGGAAATCGAGGCGGCTGCCAGGCATGCCTACGCCCATGAGTTCATTCTCCAGAAGCCCCAAGGCTATGACACCATCGTGGGAGAGAAGGGGGCAGTTTTATCCGTAGGGCAACGCCAGCGGATTACGATAGCGCGGGCGATTCTAAGGGACGCGCCCATCCTGGTGTTGGACGAGGCGACCAGCGCGCTGGATACAGAATCCGAGCGGGCGGTGCAGGCGGCGCTCGAGGAACTGATGCAGGGCCGCACGACGATCTGCATCGCTCATCGCCTTTCGACCATTCAAAAGGCCGATGTCATCGTCGTCCTGGACAAAGGGCGCATCATTGAAAGCGGCGCGCACGCGCAGTTGATTCAGTCGCGCGGTTGCTATTGCCGGCTCTATGAACTGCAGTTCGAGCCGGCGGGGGGGACGTGAGGGCGTGTGGAGCGTGCGGGGCGTGTGGAGCGTGCGGGGCGTGTGGAGCGTGTGGAGCATGTGGAGCGTGTGGAGCGTGAGAGCGTGGCAAGTGCTACGAAGACCCTCACGCTCCACGCTCCACGCTCCACGCTCCACGCTCTACGCTCCACACGCTCCGCACGCTCCGCTAGCCGCGCAGCTTCCGCACCACGCTCTGGACCGCGGCGGAGTCGGTCGTTTTCCAAAAGAACTCAGGGGGCCGCAGTGTTCCGCCCATGAACACGCGCGGGTTGCGGTGTATCATGCCGCTTTGGACGGAGTGGCGGGCGCTGAGATGGACCTCGGTGACGCCGGTGGCGGCGACGATGCGTTGGACGTTGGCGGGGGTGACGCCGCCGCCGGGCATGATAATGATGCGGCCGGCGGCCAGCCTATGGAGGGCGGCGATCAGGTCGAGGCCCTCGAGACATGAGGCCTCCTGACCGGAAGTCAGGACGCGCTCGACACCCAGGCCGATAAGGACTTCCAGGGCCTGGCGCGCATCGCGGCACATGTCAAAGGCCCGATGGAACGTGACGTTGAGCGGCCGGGCCAGTTCGATCAGCTCGCCGGTGCGCGCGCGGTCGATGTCTCCCTCGGCGGTGAGGCAGCCGATGACCACGCCGTCGGCGCCCAGTTCCTTGGCGAAACGGACGTCTTCACGCATGACCTGCATTTCCTCCTCGCTATAGAGGAAGTCGCCGCCCCGCGGCCGGACAATGACCTGAAGGCCGATCTTGAGGCCGCGCCGGGCGACCTTGATGCAGCCGGCGCTGGGGGTCGTGCCGCCCTCCAGCAGGTTGTTACACAACTCTACGCGGTCAGCCCCGCCCCGCTCCGCAGCAAAGGCGCCCACGGCAGAATCGACACAGATTTCAACGCGCATCATGCATGGAGTTTAGCGTGGCGTCCGCGCGAGCGGCCCCGGAGGGCATGGCGGCCCAGAGCCTGTTTATGACATAGATGAGGACCAGACCGCCGCCGATGAACACGCCGGTGAGCATCAAGGCCAGGTTCAAGCGGCCATAGAGGAAGTTGCCCACGGCGAAGAGGCCCGACCAGATGACCGCACAGCCGGCTGCCCAGCCCAGCAGGGCCAGGGGAATGTTTTCGCGGGTGGCGGCGGCGTCGGCCTGGCTGATGCCGGCGGCCAGGCGGATGCGGCGCCAACCGGGGCCGAAGGGCTTGACTTTCTTGTAGAATGCGATGAGGGTCTGAGGGTCGGTTTGAGGGCCGAAATAGGCGATGAGGACCCAGCAAAGGGTGGTGACGGCGACGGTGAGGGGCAGGTCGAGACTCACACTGCCGCCGTGGAAGTGGGCGTTCAGGAACACGTGGTTTCTGTGCAGGATGAGCAGGAGGATCGAAACGGCAAAGGAACTCACCATGGCGGCCACCTCGCACCACGCGTTGATGCGCCACCAGAACCAGCGCAGGAGATAGAGCAGGCCCGTGCCGGCCCCGATTTGGAGGATGAGATCGAAGGCGTCCTTGGCGGTGTCCAGAACGAATGTCAGGGCGCCGGCGCAGACGAAGAGCCCCACGGTGACCCAACGGCCGGCCCAGACGTAGTGTTTTTCGCTGGCGCTGGGGTTGATGAACCGCCGATAGCAGTCATGCACCAGGTAAGAGGCACCCCAGTTGAGATGGGTGAGGATGGTCGAGGAATTAGCCGCGATGAGACCCCCGACCATGAGGCCCATGAACCCGATGGGCAGGAACTTGAGCATGGCCGGATAGGCGATGTCGTGCCCGAGCAAACTCGGGTCCAGACGCGGGAACGCCGCCTGGATGTCGGACAGTTGGGGATAGACCAGCAACGAGCACAGGCCGACGAGTATCCAGGGCCAGGGCCGGAGGACGTAATGGGCGATGTTGAAGAACAGGACGGCGCCCAGAGAGTCCTTTTCCGATTTGGAAGCGAGCATGCGTTGGGCGATATAGCTGCCGCCGCCGGGTTCAGCGCCGGGATACCACACCGCCCACCATTGGACGGCGATGGGCATGAGAAACACCGTCACCGCCGTGTCCCAGTTGCTGCCTTTGAAGTCGGGCAGCATGTTCAAGTAGTTGATTCCGTTGGGGCCGCTCTTGGCGGAAAGGGCCGAGACCATGGCGTGGAGGCCGCCGACGTGTTCGACGGCAAACCAGGCGGCAGCGATGACAGCAGTCATCTTGATGAAAAACTGGATCATGTCGATGACCAGGACCCCCCAGAGACCGGAATGGGCGGCAAAGACGACGTTGAGCAACCCGCAGAACAGCAGGGTCTGCCACCGCTGCAGGCCGAAGAGGATGGCTGCAATCTTGCAGGCGGCCAGCGTAACGGTGGCCATAATGAAGCAGTTGAAAAACAGGCCCAGGTAAACCGAGCGAAACCCGCGCACGAAACCGGCGGCCTTGCCGGAATAGCGGATTTCGTAGAACTCGAGATCGGTCATGACTCCCGAGCGGCGCCACAAGCGGGCATAGAAAAAGACAGTGGCCACGCCCGTGAGCGTGAAGGCCCACCAGCACCAGTTGCCCGCCACGCCCTGGCGGCGCACGATATCGGTCACCAGGTTGGGAGTGTCGCTGCTGAAGGTGGTGGCGACCATGGACAGACCTGCAAGCCACCACGGCACGGAGCGGCCGGAAACGAAAAACTCGGAGGTGTTCTTGCCGGCGCGCTTGCCGAAAAACAGGGCCGGGACAAAGCAGATGAGCAAGGTGACTAATACAATGACCCAGTCAATAGGCTGCAAATGCATGCCGTTGCTCTTTCGTCAGAGGACACCCGCCAGGGTTGCTCTCCCGCGCATCGCCTACCGGGACAGTTTGTTGGTCACTGCGCCCTCCGGCGGGGCAGTCTGCTCGAGGAAATCATCCAGAATGGACATATAGCCGTCCAATAACCCGCCAAGCTCGCCATTGAGCTCGCTTCGCTGCCCTCGGACCTGATCGGCAACGGCCTTGGCTTGGGCGCGCAGGTCGCTGATCGTCATCTTTCCGCTCGTGAGGTCACCCAACATCTGGTTGAACTTCTGGTTCGCCTCCGGTCCAGCCCCGCCGAGGACCTGCTCCTGGACCTGGCGCAGGGAATTGGTGTCGCCGTTCAGTTGACGCAGCAGGGCCGCCAGTTCGGAATTGGTCCTCGCCGCGGACCCCCGCAGCGAGCGCGAGAGTTCATTGGTCGAGGGTGCCCGCAACCGCGCCGCATTGGTGCGCGCAACGGAACCGAGGGTGATGTGCGCCACCTGGCTGCGCGGCAGGCTCACCCTGCCCAGGACCTCGCTTCGCAAGACCACGTTGGTCACGTCAAGCGACAGCACCGTGCCGGCATAACGGTCGCCGTTTTGCATCTCCACCTGGTCGGCGCATAGCCGGCCCGCGGGTGTGGATAGCGCCAGCGCGGTGCCGGCTATCGCCGCCAGCGCGCGCAGGCCGTGCCGGCGAGGGCGGATTGTCCCGAGCACCGGCGGGGTTGGAATTGAGAGGGCCTTGCACTTCATAAAGCCAATACTATCGCCTCTTCCACCGCGGCGCAAGACTTCTTCTTATCGCCGCCTGCCGAAAAACTCGTCGAGATAAAATCTTCGTCGCATCCTTTGTCGTCAGCTTTGTCGAATTGGCTGGCTTTCGACAAAGGGGGGCGACAAAGGTGGCGACAAAGGCACAGAACAGGAGCTTTTTGCCCAGGCGCTAAGTTACGGGCGGCGCGATATAAAGGTCCTCATCCTCGAGGTGCCGGATGATCATGTCCACGGTGCGATCGATGGCGCCGAGGTTCTGCCGCACAACTTTCAGGGCATTGCGGCCCAAGGTCTGGCGGCGGGCCGGGTCGGCGAGCAAGTCCCCGAGCGCCTTTTCCAGGGCCGCGGCATTGCGTACCTGAATCGCCCCATCCTGGGCCAGCAGGCTGCGCACCACCTCCGCGAAATTCTGCATGTTGGGTCCGAAGACCATGGCCTTGCCCAGGGCGCCAGGCTCGATTGGATTTTGCCCGCCTGCCGCTGTCAGGCTCTTGCCGACGAAGACCACGGTGGCGTACTCGTAAAAGTACCTCAATTCGCCGGTCGTATTGACCAGCAGACAATCGATCTCACCTGGCTGAAACTGGGCTTGAGCGGTAATGCCGTTGCGATAGGTGAATTTGACCCCGCGCGCCTCCAATTCCCGGCCGACCTCGCGGCAGCGTTCGAAGTGGCGCGGAACCAGGACCAGGAACAGGTCCGGGAAACGCGCCCGGAGGCGGAGAAACTGCTCCGCCAGGATGGCCTCTTCGCCGGAGTGCGTGCTGCCGCCCAGGAGGATGGGCACGCCGGGCGGCAGGCCCAGTTGGCGGAACATGTCCGGCACATCGACCAACCGGCGCTCATCCAGCTTGGCGGCGTCGTATTTCAAACTGCCGACGACCCGCACGGACTCCGGCCGGCAGCCCAGGGCCTGCAGACGAGCCGCATCGGCTTCGGTTTGAGCGCCGACTCCTGCCAGCGAGGCAAAAAGCGGCCGGAACAGCCGGCCAAAACGATTGTAGCCGCGATAGGAGCGATCGGAGAGACGCGCATTGACTAGAAAGACCGGGATTCCCATCTTCTTGGCTCGCCACAGAAAATTCGGCCAAATCTCAGCCTCGACCAGCACGATGGCCAAGGGCCGAACCGTGCTCAGGGCGCGGACCACGTAGCTTCGGCGATCAATGGGGTAATAGATTCGGCTGATGTGCGTGGGCAATTTGCGCTGCAACTCGTCCATGCCGGTCGTCGTCGTCGTTGAGACCACGATCTTGAGGTTGGGCAAACGCGGCTCGATCCCTTGGATAATCTGCGTGCAGACATTGACCTCGCCAACGCTGACAGCATGCATCCACACCCGGTCGCGGTTCGTGAGGGCTTGCTTGAGCTTGGTGTCGTAAATGCCAAATCGCTGGGAAAAGCCCTTCCGCCAATTGCCCCTCCGCCGCATTCGCCAGAAGTAATACGGCGAGGCGAAAACGAAAAATACCGTAAACAAAATGTTGTAAAGAGCTTGCACCAGTTCCTTCAGTGATAAGCTGCCAAAAACAATTGTGCTGATTTTTCCGCAGGACGCAATCCAATTCTTGGCCGAAGTTCTGGCAGGTATGGCTGCCCCAACCCCAACGGGGTTGTGGAGCAAAGCCCAGGGTTGGCGCAGCGCCAACCCTGGGTAACCGGGTGGCGATGCCAATCAACCCCAACGGGGTTGCGGCACGGTGGCCGGAAAACCAGTCGCCAATAATCCCCGTTGGCCGCAACCCCGTTGGGGTTGAGAGCCCCTGCACCGCGGGACCCAGGGTTGTCACTTCGTTCCAACCCTGGGCTTTCTTACACAACCGCCTTGCGGTTGAAGCCGCGCACGCCGCTTTGGGCTGGAAATCCTGCAAACTTCCGCCCAGACGGAGCTTCGAGCCCTGCTGCGCAGGCACCAGATTCCGTACGACGAGAAGCACCTCTGGGATTAGGTCGCCAATCCCGACGGGGGCAGAGCCCTTATGAATTTCCGAAAGGCATTGCGCTAAAGCCGCGGTGTTAATGTAAAGTCTGGCCGGGGTACGAAAAGTGCAGGCTCTCAGGCCGCGCCGTCCAGCGGCAGGGCCTCATCGATGAGCATCACCGGAATGTCCCGCCGGATTGGGTAAAGGAACTTGCTGTCGGCGCGAACCAGGCCGCCTTGAAGTTTTTCCTTGAGCGGTTGACCCGCGCGGTTGCGCAATGCGCCGGTGGCGATCCGGCCATTGAGCCGGTCAATCAACGCAGGCTCTGCCAGGCGCAACTCCTGGCGCGTCTCCGGGCAGCGCAGTATCTCGAGCAGTCGAGGTTCGATCATTTTCAGAGCCAAGGCGGCAGGGAGCGCAATGCCGCCTCATAGACCTGTTTCAAGGGCACTTTGGCCTGGTCTGCGGCTTTCTTGCAGGACTCAAACTCGGGCGCAGCCTGGACAATGCGGCCATCGAGCCGCCCAAGCTTCACCTCGACCTGGCCGTGCGGGGTTGAGACCGTCATCCATTCACGGGCCAGCTTGCGGCGCTCGGCGGCGTAGCGGCGGACGCCGAACGCGGTGGTTTCGAGCAAGATGAGTTCTGTAAACTTGTCCGCGTCCGCGCATGAGCACAAGACGCTCAGGAGCACTCCGGGCCGGTTCTTCTTCATCTGTATGGGCGTGTGGAACACGTCCAGAGCGCCCGCGGCCAAGGCCATCTCGACAAAGTGGCCCAGGAGTTCGGCATTGATGTCGTCCAGGTTCGTCTCCAAAACGGCGATGGTGTCGGTCTCCCAATGGTGGATGGAGTTGGACGCGGGAGCCGGCGCAGGAGCGGGTTGAGCGGCGGGCGCAGCGGCGGTTTCGCCCAGAATGGCCCGCAGCGCGTTGGGCCGGGTCTGGTTGTCGCGAGTTCCCAGCCCGAAACCAGTTTTCTCCGCCGTGAGATTGCGCATCGGGCCGAACGTCTCGACCAACTCGGCCAGCAGGGCGGCCCCGGTGGGAGTGACCAGTTCATGAGGTTCCTCGCATTGGGACAGTGGGATGGCGCGCGCGCCCAGGATGGCCAGCGTGGCGGGCGCCGGTATCGAAAATCGTCCATGGGCGCACTCGATCCAGCCTGTGCCATCGACAACCGGGCTGGCCTCCAGGCGAGGCTTGCCCAGCAGCTCCAGCGCGATGCACGCGCCGACGATGTCCACGATGGAATCCAACGCGCCCACTTCATGGAAGCAAACTCGCTCGGGCGGCGCGCCGTGAATCCGGCCTTCGGCCAGGGCGAGGCGCTGGAAGACGGCGACCGCTTTCCCCTTGGTCCAGGGCGAGAGGGGGCTGGCCTCGATAAGCCGGCGGATGTCGGCAAAGGTGCGGCCGTGGGCAGGGGCTGTTGAGTCAGAGGGAGGGTCCTGGGAATGAACGTGAGGAAGGGAGTGCGAGTGACCGTGCTCGTGCTCGTGGCCGTGACCGTGGGAGGTCTCGTGAGGGCCGGCCTGGAGATGGACATCGAATTTTACTCCGGCGATGCCGGCCTTTTGGCCGCGCGTGATGTGGAGGTGATAGCCTTCCAGGCCCAGGGTTTGGAGTTTCAGCTCCAATTGGCGGGCGTCAGCGCCCAGGTCGAGCAGCGCCCCGACCAGCATGTCGCCGCTGATGCCGCTGGACAGGTCAAGATAGAGTGTCTTCATTGGAATCGTGCGCCAGGGCATTGATCTGGCTGGCCGCGTAACCGGCCCCGAAGCCGTTATCGATGTTCACCACGCTCACCCCACTGCCGCAACTGTTGAGCATGCCCAGCAACGGAGCCAACCCCCCGAAATGCGCCCCGTAGCCCACACTGGTCGGCACGGCGATGACCGGCCTGGAAACCAGGCCCGCAACGACGCTGGGCAGGGCCCCTTCCATGCCGGCGACCACGATGAGGACGTTGGCGCGCTGGAGGCTGGACAACCGGCTGAAGAGCCTGTGAACGCCGGAAACCCCAACGTCAGCGATGCGCTCAACCTCGTTGCCCATGATCTCGGCCGTCAGCGCGGCTTCTTCCGCAACGGGCAAATCACTAGTGCCGGCGCAGATTACGGCGATGATGCCGGGCCGCTTGGGCAGCGGGCGCGT